>Ga0114903_1000455_pt1 | contig 23612 bp, 16 predicted proteins | sample MalvirDeepMed_s2_FD_87289 | JGI IMG/M metagenome (GOLD analysis project Ga0114903, IMG submission 87289) | Marine viral communities from the Global Malaspina Expedition - Malaspina viral metaG DeepMed_s2 | ecosystem: Environmental > Aquatic > Marine > Oceanic | place: Mediterranean Sea... | reverse complement strand
GTCATGCGCTCCACTAGTTCTGCAACCAGGGGGTGCTTCTTCAATTTGGTATTGGTCATGAATCTGTCTCCGTATCTGTGGGGACGATGCACGATTGGAAACTCTCAAAGAGAGAGAGAGAGAGCCTAGGTTGTCAAGCAGCGAGCGAATCAGTGGGCCTTTCTGGCCTGGGGTATTTTAGTCCCCAAACAAGGAAGACTGAATCGCTAATTTTTCTCTACGTTATCCAGTTTGACAAAATCCGGACTCCGGACCTCGTCGCCGCAGTGACTATCGGCCCACCTGGCGCCCGCATTGCCGCGCCTGGTCAGCTCGCCCAGCTCCGTCGCGATCTTGGGACGATCGATCCGGCCGCCCCCGAGACGCTAGGAAATCGCATAGGTATCATAGGAGTTTGCAATGCCGTTACCAAGTCGCAAAGTGGGCCGCGCATTGCGATATCCTATCATTGCGATTTCGTAACACCAGCCCTCCAGGAAATTGCATTGTGCGCAATTGCAACTTTGATGATTAGCCGGGGGCTCCCGGACCCGCCCGCCGCGCACCCCGCCACGGGGGGAACGGGGCCGCCGTGCGCACAACTCTCCACAAATAGAATTTTATGACTAAAATAGAGGTGGATTCCGGCAACGTGCTACTGAATTCTGACCGTGCATCCTAGATATACTAATATTTTTTTTATTTTTCTTTCTAGGTTCCTCCTATAGTGTCGTAAACTAAATCAGAGATTCTTTTGTCGATTCCTACGCTCACCACATAACATTGAAGTCAATGAAGAATACGACTGATCGTATCCACTTTTATGGCGAAGTCGGGATGTCCCCACGAGAAATAAGTGATACTTTAGGTGTTCCTCTTAGTCGAGTTTACCGTACTCTTAAGTTCTCAAGAACCGGCAGACGTACTCTTCATTACTTCCCCAATATGGATACATCAAAAAATCAACTCAACACGGCGGAGCACAATCGCAATTATGTAGTTGATCATCTACATCCATCAAAAAATGAAAACAATAGAATTCCCCCGCATCTCGAAAGCCCTTATTGATCGTCTCAACGAAATATGTCCTGAGAAATGCCCATCTCCTGATATGACGATTGAAGCCATACACCACTATGCCGGTAAACGTGCTATGGTAAACTTCCTTATTGAAATCCACGAAGACCAAACCAACCCTGAGAACTAATATGGCAGATAAGGCTTACATCAAACAAAAAGCAGCGGATGGCACTGCCGCTGAAGCTGCAAAGCATGTCGTCACCACAGACGTAACCGTTCCTGCTGGACACGCAACCCTCCCTCCCAGTGCGAAGTCCGGGTGTGCTGGTCCGTATTACCCCGGAAACGCTAAGGCAATCTTCGTTATTGCAACTGCCGGGACTATTGAATTTTGGGTTGGTGGTTCCGGGGGATCTGGTGGGGCTGCTGAAACAGTTATGCGTGAACTGACTATGTCAGCAGAGATGGTATCAGCCACGGCTACAAAGGTTGGTGTTATCAATGGTGACACGATACCTAGAGAGTTTTTCCTTTACGACACCTCCGCTTCCACAAACGCAGCAACAATGTACTGGGTATACTAATATGGCCGATAGAAATTACATTAAACAGAAAGCAGCAGATAACACATCTACTGAAGCTGACAAGCACGTAGTAACCATTGATGTTACCGTCCCCGATGAAGGACGTTCAGGGCCGTATTACCCTGGAGATGCCAAGTGCATCATCTTGGTGGCGACCTACGCAAGCGTGAAGTTCCAAATGCGTGGTTCTGGTGGTACAGGTGGTGCGGCAGATAGCGTCTACCGAGATCTTATCATGAGTGCTGAGATGCAAACAGCCAACGCCACAAAAGTCGGTGTGCTCAACAAGGGGGCCATTCCCCACGAGTTCTACCTTATTGATACATCTACAGGTGGTGGAGAGGACGCTAATCCCTGCACCATGACTTGGATCTACTAATGGTTCAGGTAGGTGGACGAAACTTTCCTTATACAAGACAGGGAAATAAGGATGCCAAAGCATATGCCAAGCGTACAGGACAAACTGTGAGGCGTAAGAGATCGAAGCCCGTAAAAAGGAAGCGCGGTAAATAATGGCCCTTAAAACTGCATACGAAGGTGCTACAGATGTTGTAGTTACTGGTACGATGTCTGGTGGAGCAGCATCGGATTGGATTGATCTTCCAAATGATCCTCCGGTCTATGCTATTCACGCAATCTGTACGGGTGCAGCAAAGTGGCAGATCGGAGGAACTGGAAAAATCCTCGTAAGAGATATGGTTCTTTCTACTCATATTGTTACACCGACAGCAAGTAATGCTGGATTTATTTTATATGATGCAATCCCTGGTGGGGGAGCATCAATTCGTTTATTTGACACAAGTAGTTCTTCTAATGTTTGGACTGTTTGGCTTAAGTATCACTCAAAGGATATGCCGTAAGGAGTTTATTATGTGTCCCCCTCTTATCACAACAGGAATAAAAGCTTTCAAAGCACTGAACACGTTCAAAAAATTTATGGTCGTCAGTACAGCCCTAAGTACCGGGGCTACTATCAAAGGTCAACAAGACGCCAAGTCAGAAGCTAAGAAATCACGACAAGAATTAGAAATGGCGTCAATAGCAGATTTTGATGCAAGAACAAAAAGACCTACAAGGGTAGATATGACAGCACGTAAAAGGCCCGGACGTAGGGGGCTATACGTCTAATGATGCCCCCCAAGGAATTGTATGAGCGGATGGCGATTGATCGCTCTCCGTATATCGACAGAGCAGAGGATTCAGCTAAGTTTACGATTCCTGCTCTGATGCCCCCGGCATACACTTCTGCTGATAACAAGCATCATGAAAAGCTCTACCAACCATACCAGTCCTTGGGAGCTAGAGGAGTCAACTCCCTAGCAGCGAACCTTCTGATGTCTTTGCTCCCCCCAACGCAGAGCTTCTTTAGGCTTGTAATTGAGGAGTCAGCAAAAGCTTCTCTACAAGATCCAGCAGTCATCTCTGAGGTTGAGCGTAATCTTTCTAATATTGAACAGATCGTACAGAAAGAAATTGAGATTCAGTCATATAGACCTCCTATTCATGAAGCACTACGACTCCTTGTTGTAACAGGGAATGCTCTCATTCATATTGATAATGCTGGGGGCATGAGAACCTTTAGGATGGATAACTACGTAATCAAGCGTAGACCTAACGGTAAACCCGTCAAGATTATTATTAAAGAACAAGTACATCTTGAAGCATTGGATGAGGAAGTTGCAGCAATTGTCCAGTCAGATGCTTCAAGTGATAGGCTTGTTGATCTTTATACATGCATCCTTTATCAGCACGATACTAAAAAGTATCTTGTATATCAGCATGTAGAAAAAACTATAATTCCCGGCTCTGATGTCACGTATAAGGAGGATGAACTCCCCTACATTGCACTGCGTTTTACTCGTGTTGATGGAGAAGACTATGGACGATCATTCGTTGAGGAGCACATCGGAGATATCCGATCACTAGAGGGACTGTCACAAGCGATCCTTGAGGGTTCCGCAGCATCAGCAAAAGTCCTATTCCTCGTTAGTCCAAACGGCACGACAAAAGCTAAATCTTTGGCTCAAAGCGCAAACGGAGCTATCGTGCAAGGCAGCGCGAACGATGTATCTGTGCTTCAAGTTAACAAACATGCAGATATGAGTGTCGCTCTATCTACCATTGCTGAGATCAAAGAAAGGCTCGGTAAAGCCTTTATGATCACATCCGATTTGTTTAGGCAAGCGGAAAGGGTAACCGCTACGGAGATTCAGGCTATTATTCGCCAAGTAGAAAAAACTCTTGGTGGTCTGTATTCTCTTCTTAGTAGTGAGTTCCAACTGCCTCTAATTAAAATGCTTCTGAAAAATCTCCAGAAGCGTAAAGAGATTCCTAAACTTCCAAAGGAGGTGCATCCTACTATTATCGTTGGTGTGGATGCAATCGGTCGCGCTGCTGAGCTTGAAAAACTGGATGCCCTCTTGGCTGGAATGGGTCAACTCTTTGGCCCTGAAGCCCTAGGCCAGTATATTAATGTGAATGAATATATTTCTCGTCGAGCTACTGCTCTTGGTGTTCCTGTGGAGGGATTGGTAAAAACTCCAGAAGAACTTCAGCAAGAACAGCAGCAAGCCATGATGCAACAAGCAATGATGCAAGGTATGCAACGTGGTGGACAACGACAACAACCCCCCCAACCTCCACAACCTCAAGGAGCTTAAAATCCAATGGCTGATAGCTTTACCCCTAATACTGATTCTGAAATCGCCCCTGCCTATACCCCAGAGCAGGAAGCACAACTTATTGCTGACGGAGATCTCCAGAAAGAACAAGCACAACACCCCAACGCAGAAGTTGCTGAAAGCGAACTTATCTTGGGTAAATTTAAAACACAGGAAGATCTTGTTCAAGCATACCAGAGTCTTGAGCAGAAGCTAAGTTCAGGTGATGCCCCGATAAGTAATCTTGATAAACTTCTTGCTGACTCTGGAGAATACTTCACTGAACACGGTGAAATTTCAGATGATCATTACAAGCAATTTGAATCTCGTGGAATTTCTCGTGAGTATGTTGATAGATATGTCAATGGTGTTAAAGCAACCGCTGATGCGGAAACTTCACAGCTTATGGGCGTTGTTGGTGGGGAAGATAACTTCAACAACATGAGTGAGTGGATGCAAGAAAGCATTTCTGAAGCAGAACGTACCGCATATAATAACGTAGTAGGAAAAGGCACAAGTGAAGAAGTTGCCGTACTCCTACAAGGTATGTATGCACGATATAAAGCCGCAACTGGTGCTGGCGCAACACATGTACAAGGAACCGTGTCTGCTACTCCTGCGGGTTTCCGTAGTAGGGGCGAGGTAATGGCTGCTATGTCTGATCCGAAATACAGCACTGATGCTGCTTTTAGAGACGAGGTAACACGCAAACTCTCTGTGACTCCCGACACAGTCTTTTAAACAAAACACAAGCTTGCTAACGAAGGCCGGATGCGTCCGACAACCTCCTGTGGTGGTGAGCTTGAGTAACTTTTCTTTTATTATTTTAGAGTCCATAAATCCATAGGAGGATATCATGGCTGTAACACTATCTCTTGGAGGTCAGTCCGCTGGTGCTAACGATGAGAGAGCACTTTTTCTTAAAGTCTTTAGCGGTGAGGTTCTAAATGCATATGAACGTGCAATTAAAGTCTCCACGCTCCTAACCACTCGTACGATTTCGAGTGGAAAATCCGCACAATTCCCGACTACGGGTCTTGCGCTTGCGCGTTATTTCACCCAGGGCGAAAGTCTTTTTGACGACGACTCTGCTGATTCTAACGCTTACATTTCTGCTATTAAGCAATCAGAACGAGTAATCTTCATTGATAACTTGCTCACGGCAAGCTGCTTCATTGATCAGCTTGACGAAGCCATGACCCATTATGATTACCGCTCTGCTTTTGCTACTGAACTTGGCCGTGCTTTGGCGCGTCACCAAGATAACTTGGCTTGGCACACCCTGACGGCTGCTGCGTTGGATCATGGTACTGTTGCTAACGAGCATACTCCCACGGCTAAGAACGCTGTTGAAACCGCGACAAACTTCTACACGGATTCTGCTGCGGCAGTTAACGCCATCTACAATGCGTCTAAGGCGCTTGATGAGAAGGATGTTCCGAAGGAAGACCGCGTGGTCCTGATGCCGCCGATTGCTTACTACAACCTGCTTAAAGCTGGTGTTCTAAGTATTGGTATGCACGCTACTATGGATACTCGTGGTCTCCATGCGGACGCTGGTGTTCGTGGTGAGCCTAGTGGTACTCAGATTGCTGGTATGCCTGTTATCGTGACTAACTGCGATGGTTGGGCTTCTACTGATGATGCTGCTGATGCAGGTGGTACGGCTGGCTTTACTGATGGTAAAGTCCCTTCTGCGGGAGCCGCTGAAGATCAAGGTATTCGTAACCTTGCTGCACCTGGGGCGACCCCTGATGGCGACGATGGCGATGGTATTGTTGCCATGAACGCGGATACTGCTTGCCTTGTGTTCCATAAAGCTGCGGCAGGTATTGTCAAGCTTAAGGATATCACGATGGAGTCCGAGTACATCATCGAGCGTCAAGGCACCCTGATGGTTGCTAAGATGGCTCAAGGCATGGGCGCACTTCGCAACGATGCTATTGTTCTCATCGAGACTGCCTGATAGCAACTAGCTAAAAACGGGGGGCATCCCTAGTGGGTGCCTCCCATAACCTCTTAATACAATATGGCAACATCAATCACAGCAATCACTGACGTAGAAGCAGTCAACAGGATTCTATCCACGGTTGGTGGAGAGAAGCTTGCCAGTGACACAGAGCTGTCCTCAGCAACAATATCTCTGATTGCTAACCTCGCATACCAAGATCTAAAGAACTCGATGCGGGACTTGATGTCTCATCCATGGGGATTTAATACAGAATATGATGTTGAACTTACAACCAGTGGAAATGCAATTACTGTGGGGACAGACGTTGCCACTATTGATCTAGCAGCAAATGATGCTGGATCTCTTGATGTAATCATTCGAGATGATGCCGGAACAAGAAAGCTATACGATAGAAAGTCCCATAGCTTCACAGCCTTCACTGGTGATACATATAAAACAATCATAACCTATTACCTGGCTTTTGAAGATATGCCAGAAGCCGCAAAGATGTATGTAATTGCTATGGCAGCAGTAAACTTCCAAGCAACACAGGTCGGTAATGCACAAATTGATGCAATCCTTCGTACACAACTTCTTGCTTCAAAATCAGCATTTGAGTCATATGAAGCTGCACAAGAATCATGGTCTATCTTTGATAACTACGATATCTTTAAGATTGTTTCTGGAGCACAGCGTCCTGTTATTGGTGGTGTTGGCCCAGCGTGGTGGGGAACTACGTAGTGGCTAATTTTGGTTATCAAGCCAGATCTATTATTAGCGGCGTTTCCACACGCCCCTATGCATTGCGTGAAGATGGGCACATGTCTGACGCATCAGAAAACTGTATGCTGTCAACCCGGTTTGGACTAACGAAACGTCCAGGCTCTACATTCCTACAAACAGTTGAAGCAAGCAATGCTGCAAACTACGGGGTGTTTATTCCTCTGCATGTCGGTGATGCTGAAAAAATTGTAGTAGGACTCGGAGCAGGTTACTGGCAGATCTTTAGTGGTTCTGGAGGTAAGGAGCCTGTCTGTCATTACCCTAGCTCTCAAGGTTCTACAGCAACCGCTGCCGCAAAGTATGCTTCCGCTGGAGCTTCGTTTGCTCCTCAGTATACGAGTACAACAACTATTGGCGATGTAACCTTTATTGCTGATTCTCAGGTAACTCCTAAGATGCTTGATTCTGCTACTGCTGCTCTTGATGAAGATGGTAGAACATCGACATGGCCCGGATATACATTCCCTGGTGCATCAATTGAGGATCCTGATGATAGTGGAACCATTGGAACTGATATTACAAATGATGATATTTTTGTTTGGTGGGTAAAGAGTGTTGTGTATACATCTGGTTATGAGCGGCTCCACCATATAACTTGGCAAGAAGATATTAATGGAACTACTACAACATATAAAAAGACCGTAATATCAAAAAAGTCATCCTCCGCCACCTCCTCCCGAAGATTGGATAATGATACCTCAGTATCTGATCATCATGGCTGCTGGCCTGATGGGCAAACGGTTGCTGCTTGTGGGTCATACAAACTATCGTCGAAACAGAACGCTGTGGGCCATAATATGATACAAGCCACATCACTTGATTCTCAATCATATGGTTCTGCGGAAGATGATATAGATATGAATGGTGTTGATTGTGTTATGGCAATGTACATTAATAAAGATCGAGGATCTTTATCGTCTGTATCACAAACAGGATCTGATGGTGAAGATTCAAAAGTTTTGGCATGGAAGAATGTTGATGTTATCGCAGATCTTCCCCCCAACTCCTTCCTTGATCATACGCTTAAGGTTGGATCCTCAGATATTGATGGTGGATCATATTTTCGTTTTGTTTCTGACGATACCGTAATTAAGGAGTTCTCCAATAATGCAGGAGCGACTAATTATGATAATGCGAATGGGCAAGTTAATGCTACATCAAAGATTCCCAGGACTGGACACTGGGAAGAGTATTGTGGTGCTGGGGTAGCACAAAGCATTAATGGCTCTACGATGCCTCTCCTCCTTGTGCGTAGACCTGATAACTCCTTTGGTCTTATGGAAGCTCGTGGAGCTTTCTACGTAAATGGTGATGAGGAAGAGGTTGTTATGGATGATGATAACACTGTTCAAATTACATTTGATGCTGGCTTTAGTGATGATGGAAGTAGTACCGCACTTGCTCCTATTGTTGTTGGTGATACGATACAGTTTAAAGAAAAATCTGGTGGACTATCGGCACTTGCAACGAATCTAGAGTTTGATACTACCTATTATATTAAGACCGTTGAGTCCCGTGTCTCCGCTAAAGTATGGAAGGTAACATTAAGCTCAACATCAAAAACTGGTGCCGTTGTTGATATAGATTCCGATGTAACCGGAGATGTGTATGTACAACTTACTACATACGAAGACTTCGACTGGGCGAAACGAGAGGCTGGTGACGATAATACTAATCCTCTTCCCGGTTTTATTGATCAAAGTATAACATCCTTGTTCTCCTTTCAAGACCGTCTTGGTTTTGTTTCTGAAGGCTCAGTGATCTTTAGTGGAACTGGTGACTACTTTAACTTCTTTAAAACAACGGTTAGAGATTTGATTGACTCAGATCCCTTCACTGCTGCTCCAAATCTTACTGATGGGGATAGTCTTAAGTTTGCTATTCCGTTTGAGAGGGATCTTGTTCTGATCTCAAATAAAGCCCAGTTCACCCTCAAAGCAACAGAAGGACTATCTCCAACAACCATAGCTATTGTACAATCAGCTAATGTAAACAACGATATATATGCAATGCCTACTGTCGTTGGAGATAATCTCTTCTTATCCTATAGCCAAGAAGATACATCTGGAGTTACTGCACTTAAGAAGAGCGCAAGAGTTGCAGATCAATATGACGTAATTGATACATCTCTAAATACTCCAGGATATCTTCCCAGATCTCCTAGACGTATGGCAGGAAGCTCAAAATATAATATGCTGTTTTATCTAGATGATGGAGCACCAACATCAACGGATAATACAGATCTGTATGTATACTCTTGGATGGATACATCGGAAGGGAGACCACACTCAGCATGGATGAAGTGGACGTTTGGTACTGATTATCAAATTCATGATATCATGATGTTTGGTGATCGTCTTTATATGCTGACCGATACAAACAATATGCTATGCTTGGAGTACATTGATCTCGATCTAACCTCGGAAGATAACATGCTTCAGGGTGGTGATTCTAGCGCAACGAATGATCTTAGAACAAACTTTGGTACTGTACTTATCGATCATAAAGCTGCAAATTTTGTTAATGCAACACAAACATCAGAAGTGATAGGTGACCGTGATGGTGCGGATCTTAGTATTGGTGGAGTATTTGCGAGGACAAACGCCACAGAGAATTCGACTATTGATCTGAAGTATAAGCTGCTTGCATCGAATGATGAAAATATTGTTATTGTTATGGCAGATGATACAGGAACAATCTACGAGTATGCTTTAAGTGGGACGACGACTGGAACTATTACCGTGGAGCTTGCGAGTGATGGAAGTCTTGCTGGACACGGGGCTGATGAAGGCACTCCTGCGGCTCAAGCAACAACAAGACTTACTCTGCATGGGGTAAACCTTAGTGGTAAAGAGTTCTACGTCGGTTTAAAGTACACAATGAATGCTACATATGGGCCGTTTATCCCCTCAACTCAAGAAGGATCACTATCTGGTAGGAATATCTTCGCCAAATCTGGCAGATTAACGTACAGTATGGCTAACGAATTTTCAATTGATGTAATCCAGGACGCAACATATACCCAAACTATCTCAGCAGCAGACTCTAAAAGTACAAAGACTGGAGATGTAATGTTTGCTATCCGAAAGCATCTGCCTGATTTGGCGTTTACTGTGAAGAATGAGAAACCATGGAATGCAATGTTTCAAATCCTTAAATATGACTTTGCCGTACAGGAGATCGCAGGTGGCTAAGATGCTTATTAGAGAAGCCGAGATTGGAGACGGAACTGCCCTGGCCCCCCATCTTCGTGAAGCCGATCAGCAGGAAATGATGGCAGCAACGGGTGAGGTTGGTCCTGAGTCCCTTGAAAAAGGTATTCGTGACTGCGATGCATGTTGGTGTCTAGAGGTTGAGGGAGAACCTATTGGGCTCTATGGATATAAAGACACTGGGGATGGTAGTGCGTTTATTTGGCTTATGGGATCTGACGTAATTGAAGATGTCCGTTGGCAGTTTCTTCGTGCGTCAAAGAATACGATCAAAAAATTAGGAAAGACCTATGAATCTTTATGGTCATTATCTGATGTTAGAAATAAGAAACATCGTGAATGGTATGAATGGCTTGGATTCAAAGTTCTAGAAGAGGTACAAGCTGGACCGGAAGGATCAGCATTTAACTTTATTGAATGGAGGAAGGATAATGTGTAATGCCGAATTTATGGTATATACTACCATCGTCCAAAAAACACTAGAAGAACAAGCAAAATCTGAAGAGCGTAAGTCAATCAGAAATGCTGCCGGTCTTGCACGTTCTGCGGAAAACCTTCGTCGTACTCAGGAAGAAGCTGCTGTCGTTGAATGGGCAGATGAGGAAACCAGGAAAATTCGTAGTGCTCAAGGAGCAACAGCAGTTGTTGCTGGTGCTGCTGGTGTTGATATTGAAGTCTTAACAGAGCAGTGGACACAGGCACTAGCAGAACTTTTCGGTGCTCGTAGCGCACTAAGAAGAAAACATGCCGCTGCTGGTGATATACGTGAACACGAGATTCAGAACCTAAAGCAGCAACGTCTTCAGAAGACGGAAGCAGCAGGTGCTTTTGAGTGGGCACTTGGTATTGGGCAAGCCTTTGTTCAAGGGCTATATATGGAGCATAAGATCTTCGGAACAACCGATAAGACTTTTGGAATCGATACTTCAGATTGGTTTCAGGATGGTGAGATAGATATGCCTACTACAGCTACAACTACTGACCAGAAAACGGAAGATCCGACTAAAGGTGTGGTTGGCGATTGGAGGTTAGATGATCCTAAACGTCCTACGTTCACAACGATAGGGGGCATAATTCATGGCACAGTACCCTAAAAAACAAATTGGTCAATTCCGTGGTCCTGGATGGTACACCCATCCTCCCGCTGCTGGTGGGTATCTACCCGGTGCTGGTGCAGAGTTGTCCGCACAAGCAGAAGGGTTTGCTGGTTTGTCAGAATCTCTGGCAGGATATGGTGCTGAAATTGGTAAAGAAGTAACTAAAGAGAACATCCAGAAAGCTCAGAATTTTGTTACTGAAAATGAAAAAGAGTTTAGGAGGCTTGAGAAGGCCGGTGAACTTGATTGGACACCCCCGATGATGCAAGGAGCATGGATTACTTCTGGAATTTTAGCGGGTAGAGATTTTAATACAGAATATGAAGAGAGAATGTCTACGCTGTCTACGGAGGAATTGCAGGATATTGATGCTCCACAGAGGATACACCAAGAAATGCTTGATGAGCATCAGACTACAGATACTCGTAGAAACACATGGTTTGATGATGGCTTTAATTCCCAGGCGATTGATAAGGGGAAAGCTCGTGTAGCCGAGTGGACAGTTACCGCAGCAAAAGAAAGAAAATCTCAAGCTCTACATGATATAGGAATTGAGACAGGTAATATTGTTCTTGAGGGGCTATCTATATTGAAGGGTATGGATCCCCGCACTAAAGAATATAGAGAGGAGAAAGCAAAGGCTATTAAGAGTATTGCCGATACACTAAACGAGAAAATGAATGGCAGCTCTGATTCTACGGATTCAGGCGCTCCGAATACCGGGTGGTATGGGAAGGGGCTTTTGACAGCAGATAATAATCTGGGGTCACAGCTTATTATTAAATCAATTCTTAATCAACTCAGCACTGGCGTATTTGATCCAGAAATCGGTACTGAGATCCTTGATAAATTGAAGGGTGGAACGGGTAAGCTTATTGATATTGAAGAGAATAGGCTGCTTATTGAGCAGAAAACTACGGATCTTACTCAAGCTACTAATACATGGGACGCTACACAAAATGCAAACTTCTATAACATTCTAGATACTTCAATTAATAATGATCCTAGCTTGTACTCTGCACAGCATCGGAATCGACAATCTACTCAAGACAAAGCTATAGCAGATCTAGAGAACTGGTATGCTACCACACGTAAAAAACTTATAGAACATTTTGGTCTAACGTACGAAGTTGATGCCGATGGCAAACCGACAGTGCCGTGGCCGCGCGATGATGAGACTATATATAATAGCTACCAGCTTAAAATTGAGAATACATATATATCAACGCGGAACAAAATCAATACACAGCAACAGATATCTCAAGTTGTGTTACCGACCATGGCCGATATAGAGGCTAGTGTATCTAGAACATTGGGTGGAGCACATAGTGTTATTGGAAGACTTTTCCATGGCACGGATGCGGGTGATTCAGAATTTGGTGGGGAACATGCTGGTATTATTGCAGGTGCAACGGGAGGACACGGGAATCCCGTGACTCTTATTGAGACTGCAACGGAAATACTTGCTGAGTATATTGATCCTGATACAATCACACTAGACAAGCCCGATGGGACGAAGTTCGGACCAACCAAAGCACGTAGATATATAGAAAAGGAGATATATAATACGCTAATTCTTCCGCATATTACGAATTGGACACCAACTAGCGCAGACGTGATCGCCGGGATTACACTGAAACTAGGACTTCAGAACTCAACAATTCAGGGTCTTCTCGGTGCCGCAATTGAACGTGATGCGGAAGCCTTACTCCATCTAGGTGCTACTGGTCCTGGGGGTACTCCACAAGGTGCTCGTGCTGTAGGCGAGCGCACATGGGAAACGGGTTTTGCTGATCTTCCACGAGATGTATATGAAATCTCGGTAGACGATATTCCCGAGACACTCGTTCGTTCTTATCATATATATGAGAAGATTAGAGTCAAGGGAGTTAGCGGTGCAGAAGTCCTTGGAATTAAAGATACTCCTATTGCAGATATTTTTGAAGATGCATACAGCATCAGAGATAATAATACTCCTGTAGCCGCTAGACTTGTTAATGCCCTGAGACAAAGACTCCCAGACGTTCTACTTCGTGGGGATGTCTCTGAGCTAAGTGCAGCGGATAGGGATGCTATTATTAAATCTCTTTCTGGACGTAATCTTGATCTTCATGAAGACGTAGTCCCAGGTATAATGGACGATCCCGTAGTTAGTGGGGTCAGACTGGTTTCTCCCCTATTACAGACTATCGAAACTGTAGGAGACTTCTTCGATTCTGATGCACAAAAACCGGATGCATATCTTTTTGATATCATTGGTCCCTTCCTCGCAGACGCTTACGGAAAATTCAGCGGATCAACAAGTCAGAAACGAGAGCAAACAATCACCTGGGCAGAGGATAATATTGTAAATAAGAAGGGAGTGTTTCTTCGTCTTGGACCCCAAAACTCTCTGTTTATGAACATAGACCCCGATGACATGACGCGTGGTCCAGAAGAAGCTGACTTCTACACACGAATGGCAGAGGATCTAACAGAGTTGGCTGGTATACCAGAGAATCAGGGCCATGTCGAACTTGTGGTTATGACTGTGGGTGATAAGACAGTTGTAATTCCTAATCTTGTTGCCCCAAATGGTGTTAGAAGAGACTTGATTGGTACAAATATTAAGGCTGTATACAGTGATGACGACCTTCAGTACATGTATGAAGAGTATAAAGAAGCCGATGGCGAAGTTAGACATAACGAATATGAGCGAAGCAAGGGACTTGGAGAAAGAGCCGGTGATGCCTTTGGAACTTTCATGCATTGGTGGAAGAAGGTCAATATAGACAAATACCCGGAGAGGTTCTTCGGCGCACCATTTGGCGGGGGGCTCATGACAGAGCTTGGGGGTCATGCGGTAGTAACAGCTATAGAGTCTGTTATGGATTCAGCCCGCAACATGGAGCCCGATGCTGATACCACCACGGAGCCTGCTGATGAACCCATAGTTGATACTGAACCCACCACGGTCCCTGATCCTGATACCACCACGGAGCCTGATCCCGATACCACCCCTGATGAGCAGGAGGAGCACTACCGTCTACTTAGGAAGGAGTTTGAGGAGACACCGCACATCCGTAAGATGTCTATTGAGCAGGCGCAGGAGATGGTGGATTATGCTAAGCGCGACCTTGAGACGCAGCGCGATCCCTCTATGATTCCCCAGCTTCGCGCCGCAGTAGATGCGTGGTCCGACGCGATTAAGGAAGGGTTCTTCGATGGTAATACCGGCACGGAGGTGGATGTAGAGCCTGAAGAAATTCCCGAGTACGAGTCTTGGGAAGATCTAAGAGCAGCCATTGAAGCGGGTCTTCGTAAAGGGTCGATCCCCTTATCAAGGGTGGGGGGCGTATTGTATAAGTGGAACACTCACGAGGGGACGTTTGAGCCTGTTGTAGAGCCTGATACTGAACCCAGCGACCATAAATCACACGTGCAGATTGAGGTGGATAAGCTTAGCCCTGAAGAACAAGTAGAATGGTTTATCACCACTGAGGTTGATCGTTGGGTTAGGGTCTCTCAGGGCCAACCTGATTGGCCCGACGACGGTACCGTCAAGCATCTTCGTGATTACTTGGAGGAGGTGCTAGCCGCACAAGATCCGCCTATTGCTGCGGAAGATCTTCGTGATGAAATTATAAAGCGGTTTGACGCCTACACGGAAGACAATAAGTAATGGCAATATATAATCAGCCACAAGATCCTCATCGAGATGAGCTAAGAAGACAAATAAGAGAGTCTTCTGTACCGAGAGCATCGGAGGTATATGCCCAGGGTGTTCCGATGAAGGAGATGTTGATACGTCCCCAGAGCGGCCCGACTCTCTCAGATATTGAACAACAGAGGCATGATGCTCGCATCTGGCAAGCAAAGCTAGATGCTCTTAATGGTGGAGACATATGGAGACATGCTAAGCAGGAAACATGGACATGGCCCTCTGGGGAAGGTTTGGGTCAGGTTGAAGGCACGTTAGCTCTGTGGGATGAGATACTAGCAAAAGACGTTAGTGGTCTTAGTGTAAATAAATACGGATATGATGCTGCCGCTGAGCAGAGAGAAATACAAGCCCTGCTTGATGCTCATCCGCATATGACGCGAAAAGGTGTTGCTCGTCTTGCTGTTCTTGGTCGAACACAAGGTAGTACGGTTCCAACAGGGAGAGGTGTCGATATCACAGGCACAAGAGTGACCGGACATGGAAGAACACACACAGGGGGAACATTTGATAAAGACGCTCTTTTAATAAAAGATTATAATGATCTACTTCCCGACTTGTGGAAAGAAGAGCCTGGGTGGGTTATATCATGGGAGGAGTTTAAAGACATAACCAAAGATGTTCCTGGTATTGCCCATGAAGATATTCGGAATGCTAAGAGTATGGCCCATGCAGTAGCTATTGCAGAACAAGCAAAAGCTCGAATGGCAGAGATTGGGATGATGCATGAAAAGTATGCGCTGGGACCAATGATGCTTGCATATATAGGTGCTGGTGTTGTTGATCCAGTTAATCTTGCTCTTATGATTGGAGGAGCAGGGATATATAAACAAGCTGCTAATATCGCTAAGTATAGCCGTCTTGCTCGTTTTGCAAGGGTTGGGGCACTCGCTGCTACTGAAGCTGCTGGTGTGGTAGGTGTTAGAGCAGCCGATGACCCACTTCTTGATGAGAGGCATGTTATAATGGCTGCTGCTGTATCTGGAGTTATTGGCGGGACTATAGGCGCAGCAAGAAAGTCTACGCTGACACATGCTACCGAGGTAGAACCTGGAATGGCTCTTAACCGACAGGCATGGGATGATATGCCAGAAGCTCCTAAAGGAACTTGGGAGGGTGATTGGAATGTTCAGAGACCTCCAATCTTCTTTGAGCTTTCCCTTGATACAAGTGTGAAGTGGGGGAATGTTAAGGGCGGAAGAATTCTCATGGTTGGGGATCGTGCAAAGAATCGTGGTGGGTTCATCTTTGAGGGTGCAGATGGTAATACAGCATTTAGGGTTGATCAGGATGGCGTAGTTACATATTGGAGTACGGACTATAAAATTTCTGGTGTCTGGGATACCAAAACAGGACGAGTCGTTTTCAATATGGAGACGATGGAACTAAAACAAACTCTTCGTGAAGCTGCTCTTGATATTGATAGTCCTGGTCATCCTCTTAAGGTTGAGCAACAAATTGAAGAAACAATCAGGGATTTCTTTAAGCTTGATAAACGAGAGGGTCAAGCGTTTAGAGATGGTGCGGTAAAAGCACAGAAGAACCGCAGTGTTCCCACACACGATGAACGAAGAATTGTACGGATTAAAGAGGAGTTACAAAAACCAGGACTAAGCGAGAAGAAGAAGGGCGAACTAATCTTTGAACTTCGGGATCTTGAAAAGCGTCCTCGTGTTGGTAAACCCAAATATCATGAATATGCCGATGACTTTGATATTGATGAAGAATCTGCCATTGGGGGAACCAAAGGTATAGTCTATGATAGCCAGGGTTTTGGTAAGATGCCCGCCCATGGTATTGAAACAATTGAAGCTTTATCCTGGAGAGCAGCGGAAGCACATCTTGGACCCTTAGCTACTCAAGCGCAGAAGGAAAGCTATGCAAATATGTTCCACTACCCACTGATGCGGCATTGGAATACTATGACCGGACGCCTTGTATTTGATAACTTAACTGAATATGATTTAATGCGTCAGGCAATGAAGTTTGGAATGCGAGATCCTGAAACTGGATTATGGATTCCTCGACGAGAGTTTGCTGAAATGGATCCTGTTGCTTATGCAAAGTTAACCAAAAGGCAGCGGGCTGTTGTTGCTAGAGATCAAGCAGCACTAATAAAAGAAAATAAAGAACTAGAGATCCAAGCAAATGCTGCATATAAGAAACAACTTATTGATCTTGGTGGGGGAACGAACAAGATGTTCCTTAATCGTATTGTTGTTGGTCCTGATACTAATGTTGATAGTCCTATTGGTATTGTTACCAAGGTGTTTGATGACGGCACTGTAGAAGTAAACATGGGAGCAATCCATGGTCCGAGGGCAGAGCGTGTTGTTGCCCCGTCACAACGAGCAGACAGGGCAGCAAGAGAAGCAAAGCAAGCAGCGCGACAAAGAAAACAACAAAGACAGCAGATTCAGAGGGCTAAAGAGATTGGGCCGTATGAGAAGTACCGGGCACAGGGAGAATTAGATGCGTCTGGAGCGGAAGGTGCTATTGGTGGGGTAGTGATGAGCCCCCGACAAGCAGAACAAACAGCACGGTCAGTTAAAAATAATGTGGGAGAAGAGGCTAGTGATGCCTACATGAGTGCATACCTTCAAGAATATACAAAACGTATTGAAGGTCACCTGGGTAGGGAGGTCACCATAAGTGAGAGTATAGGGGGATTTAAAAAGGCATGGCCGAACGCTGTCCGTATGGCAGAAGAGGAACTAGCACAGAGGCGGGCTGAGATCGCTGAAGCCCCAGGAGGCCCACCGACCCGTGAGACGGACCCAGGCGACCCCTACCGGCCCGTCGAGGAAGCCGATGTGATCCGAGACCCGGAATCGATCATGCATCCTGAGAGGCTACAGACCTTCCACATGGACGAGGTGACCCCCCTATCTCCAAGCGTACTGAGTCGTGAGTTCCTTGAGACTGATATTAAGCTTACGATTAGTAAGCTTGCTCCTCTTACAGATAGCCAGAAATCGAAGCTGTTTAATGGCGCACTTTCTGAGTTAACGCATCCTGAAAGACTTGTGATAGCTCAGAGACTTCGGGAAGCAAAAGCCCTAGTAAAATCAATACGAGAGGAGGTAAAGAAGAAACAAACAGAGCTACTAAATATTAAGAAAAAACATGATAAGCTTCCTCCTTCTGTCTATGGTTATGGTGTTATTGTACCGGAAGAGATTGGTACACTTGGGCAGGGGACGACAGTCTGGATGACTCCCGATGAATTCTTAAGTATTTCGACGCCGTATGGGTGGGAACCAGATATCAGAAAGCTTAAGAAGCTGCGTAAATCTCTATATCCTAAAGATCATCCTACGCTACGGGCGGACGGGGAGTCGGGTAGGGGTGAACTATTAAATACCGCACCATCTATTAAGCTACACGCAATGTTTGGACGGGCTCCCGGACCCGCCCCAGGATCACGTCTTTCTGGTCATATTGTAAAGGCACATCAGCATGAAGGACGGCATAGGGCTATCGTTCTTAAAGAAATGGGGCAAAAATATATTCCGGTTCTCGTTACGATGCGCGGTACTCCTTCTGAGAATCTTACCCTTAAAGATTTAGAGCTTGCGTATCACGCCGAGATTGAAAGACTTTCTCTACATAGTACATTACGGAATGCCTATGATGATGCATTCTTCCCGACACATATTGAGTCAGAATTTACAAAAGAGACGATACCGTTCCCACGCCATGTAAGTGAAGAAGCCGTTGAGTCTATTCGGGAAGGTAAGTCTCTTGTGTCTGTAAAGGGCGAACTACTTCGACGTTTTGATAATGTTGAGGACGAAATATTCAGACTCAAGACAAAGCATGAAGAGGCCCAGGCCCAGGCAGTTTATCTTTTTAATAGGCATAAGGCTCTGGGTAGATTCCGAGGTAAGCGGACGTTTAATCTTGTCTTTGATTCGATTGATGAAACTACATGGTCTGGAATGCATCCCTGGCCGAGCCTCGCTGACCCCAAGAAACCTGGATGGGCAATACAAACAGAACATGGTCTTGCGGGGGTTAAAGGAACTCCGTATCGTCCAGAGTTTTTACCGGAAGGAATCCATGGAGATCCTACGTTTTGGGAAATAGGTGGAAAGCAGGGGTATATTTCAACGGAATTAGTCCAACCCAGTAATCCCGTAGGTTTCTCTAGAGGAACACCTGATGACGAAGGGTCAGCCGTGTTCCATGCCTCACACGATCCAAATTATTTGGGGCCCATATACAAGGATGTTACTGTAGTTCCCAAACACATCTGGGAACGAGTCCCCGTATTAGACGCTGGTTTTGGTACATCCCACTTACTGGAGGTACTACGGTCAATACAAAAACATAACTTGGTGGACCCTGTACCGAAGGCATTTAGAAATTCTCTAGAAATGAACGGCATGAAGCCTCGACAGGATGACTACGAGGCTATGCGTATCTATAAGATGTATGAACTTCTTGAGAAAGCTGGAGTTCCATTTGAAAGATGGACGGTCGTTCAAAGCTTTAGAAATCTTACCTATGATGAGGCTGCTGGTGCGATGAGTAAGGGAAAGATTGTACTTACTGGGGATCGTATTCAAGAACCATTGATCATCCCTTTCCAAATTAGTGCAAAAGCCCTAGACAAGGTTAATCTAAACAACGTTGCTAAAAACCTAAAGAAATTACTAAGTAGAGAAAAGGATTATACACCGAAGCAGTATGCTATGGAGTACACGGGTGTTGGTCCTAGTGGAGAACCGTTTACCCTCGACGTATATCCCGATTTACGTGTATATGTAGACCCCGGAACAGGGGATCTTGCTGGTATTCCAGGGCTTGGAGAGAAGGCAAGTGTTCTATATTCTGGAGGAGAGCCGGGTGTTGTTGGTCCCAGAAGTACAGAGGCACTGTCAGAAGCTACCCGAAGTGGGCTTAACTGGAATGGACCAAAAGAGTATAAGCTCCGAGTTCGGGGAGGCTCTGAATTTGGTTATGATCTAAAAGCAACAAATCTTAAAGATGCGAAAGCAGAGATTAAAGAGTTCTTCCTTGATCGTGTTCTTCGTAAAGAGAGTGAAGAGCTTAAAGAATACTGGAGAACACAACCAGAACGTGAGGCTCTCGCTGAACAAGGAAGAATTGAGGGCGAGGTTCTTATGATTGCTCTTGGTATTCGTCGTCTAGAGCTTGAACAAGTTTCTGATATTCTTTCTCATATTCCTGAACACCTGCGGATGCGTCGATGGGATGAAGTAAATGCTCGTATTCGTAGTCTTCTTAATACATGGGAACCTGAAGAGATTCCCGTAGCATCTACAAGACATATTGATCCTGGGGACGTTCAGATTATTCTACCCAACGGGAAGATAATCGATATGGTGGACCTTCCGAAAGTACATAAGCGTCCAAAGAAAGTTGTAATAGAAGCTCTGGACTCCATTGCAACGTATGAAAAACGAATTGGTAAGTGGCAAGATAAGATTGCGAAAACCAGAGATCGTATTGTAAAAATTAAAGATGCTCTAAAATCAAAAGATCTTTCTAAGGAAGATAAGGCAACACTAAATAAAGAACTAAAGGAGCTACAAAATAATAATAGATCCGCTAATGCTAAATTGCGGAAGCTTGAGAAAGATCTTGCTGATGTTGAGAAGGTAGAAGCTGCTGCTGAGCCCTGGTGGCATGCTAAGCGAGCACCTCAAGAACGCACCGGCACCTTTATATATGACCAAGAATCTGGTGAGATGTTCTTTCTTCGGAGTAAGAAGACCGGAAAGACACGATCTGTTGATGATATTATCGACGAAGCAGAAAAAGCCGGAGCAGCAGCACGGGCAAATAAGGCTTCCGTACGTAATGCAGAAAACCCTGGGAGACCTAGTCCCGAAGCATTTGATGATACCCCGCATGGCATGGATGAGATTGTTGATGGGGGTGCAAGGAGCTTTGACGACACTGGTTGGGGAGCAAAGGTAACAGGGATCAAGCTAGGCATTAAGGGCATGTTTAATTCGATAGGGAATAAGACAAAGAATATGCCTCTTAGTGGTATGTATCGTTGGATGGCAATGCGAATCGGGGGTGGTCTTGTTGATGAAGTAGATCAAGGGTCATGGCGCGGACCACTCAGAAAGGGCAAAACGCTTCGTCCGGTTGAGGGAGAATCTCCTTGGGGGCGTCGAGGTATTGAAGAGGGTAGAGATGAAATGGTTAAGATGCGCCTCGCCTTCTTTGATCATATCCAGAAGGAATTCCAGACATGGAGAAAACTAAATCAGAAAGGTTTCATGTCTTACTGGACAAATACCGCCCAAGATGAATTCGGTGAGATCCTTGGGCGAGTCAAAAATGATAGGACAGGAAAAGTTCTTGCTGAACTTCCCGAGCATTCACATGATGTTATTCGTCGTGGTGTACAAAAGGCTATAGAACACTTCGATGGTGAGCTTAAGTTCCTACAGAAGTATGGCAAGGGATGGGAAGATGTTATATCTGATCCTCATTATGTCCCCAGATTCTGGGATCGTGCTAAGATCGCAATGCATAGAGGAAGGCTTGGACTAAATATTGCTGATGAGGAACTTGCAAAGGTATTCCAAAAAGGTCTTCTTGCTGCCAACAAGCAAGCTAGGGAAGCTGCACAGGCAATCGGAGAGAAGGGTCCACGCGAACTGTCTGAAGCAGAAGCATATAAATTTGGAGAAAAGTTCCTTAAAAGTATTGGAAATAATAAATTCCGTCTCAATCTCATTAATGATGCTTCACATCAGAAAGCTACAGCAATAGAGCTTGCAAAAATTCTTGAGATGAATTTCGGATATACAGCGCAAGAAGCCCTAGATATTGCTGCTACATTTAGGGTTACCGAAAAGAAAGCACGGCATCAAATGTTTAGAATCCGTTTGGATACTGAGATTCTTACTACTGTATTAAATAGGAAGGGCGAACCAGTTGATGTGCGTCTTGGTGATCTTATTGATTATAATATATTTACTGGAGCAAGGAGATATGCTCGACATACATCCAGTAAGATTCTAATTCAGGATATGATCGATGAAGCAAACATAAAACTTGGACGACCCAACCACTTCAAGAATCTAGATGATATGGTGGAAGTGGTCCTTCACGATCTAGAGCATAATAAAGGCGTTACAGGAAGAGAGCTAGAGAGGTGGACAAAGTATATGGATTCTTTGGCGAGAATCGCTCGTGACCAACCATTTAGTGAGGCTACAGACGCCGCTCTCGGAATGCAGTTGTCCCGACAGATTGCATACAGCATGGGACATGGTGCGCTCTTTGGTGTTTCTGCTCTTGCAGAGGCAAGCTCTGCTAACTGGGTACAGGGAGTTAAGGGCTTTATAGAAAGTATGCCCGCACTTCGTCGCATGGTTGGTGGTGTGACAGAAGTAGATAAAGTGACACTCAGGGAGTTTGCGGCCTCGCTTGGTATGGGAATACGAGAACGGATTATCCCCAGAATGGACCTGATGGGTCGTATTGTTGAAGAGGGTGGTAGCACAGCACTGGGACGACAGGCAGTAATGCGGCGACTTTGGATGGGAGCTTCACGTATGATGACAGAAGTTTCTGGTCTTATGAAAATAACCGAGTGGAGTGATCATGTTGCTTTAAAACGGCACATGGTTCACTATGGTAATATGATGATTCGAGGAGAATATCCCAACGATATTCGTCTTGTTGATATGGGACTCACACGAAAAGAGTGGGATCGAATTTCAAGGCAGGTAAGAAAACAATATAAACGACAAACATCTGTTGATGGTGTTGATACATATCAATACAACTTCAGTGAATGGGATGACCAGGGAGCAGTAGACCTCTTTGCCCAGGCAATTCAAGCAGAAGTAAAATCTGTGGTACAGAGACAGAGTCGTATGGATATGCCAACATGGTATTTCGCAAACCCAACAGCACACGAACTCACTAAGATTGCTTTGCAGTACCGTGGGTTTGGAATGTCTAGTATTAATAACTACGTAGTAAGAAACCTACGTGCCAGCGATGCAAGGGCTCTTTATGTTCTTGCCTCATCTGTCGCTGGTGGTGCTCTGGCTTTTATGATTAAAGGTATGCTCGCTCACGAAGATACCCCAGAAGGACGAGAAAAATTTAAAGAACGCATGAGCCTCGGTTCAATTGCGCGTGGAGCCTTCCTACATTCAGGCTTTACTTTCGGGCTAGAGAACGCAACACTTTTTTCTGGTCCTCTGTTGGGTTATGATGTATATGGTAACTACCATAGACGAGGACTTTCTAATTCATGGATGGACCAAGTACGTACCATGTCTTACGCTGATGATGTTACTGGTATGATGCAATCCTTTATTCAGACTGGAGTCCTAGATAATAGAGATTTCACACAAGCTGACTACCGAAGAGTACAACGAGTTTTCGGTATTATGAGACACCCACTAATCGCTCCATTCGTCAAAGATCTTGGCAATGGTTTACCCACTAAATCTAGATAATAATTATTATGAAACACTTAACTATGCTTACATCTGCTGCTTCCGCATCATGCATTCTACCCGCTTGTGCGACTGTTGGTAAGATGCTCCCTGGTGGAGAAGAGCAGGCTGTTGCAGTCGGCAATACCCTTCTTGACAACGCTCCTGCTCTGGCAGAACAG
>Ga0114903_1000452_pt1 | contig 23658 bp, 22 predicted proteins | sample MalvirDeepMed_s2_FD_87289 | JGI IMG/M metagenome (GOLD analysis project Ga0114903, IMG submission 87289) | Marine viral communities from the Global Malaspina Expedition - Malaspina viral metaG DeepMed_s2 | ecosystem: Environmental > Aquatic > Marine > Oceanic | place: Mediterranean Sea... | reverse complement strand
CCGCGCAGGCCTGCGCGGTGAACAAGGAGATGGGTTGGGATCCGGAGATCGTGAACGTGAACGGCGGCGCCATCGCCATCGGCCACCCGATCGGCGCGTCGGGGGCCCGGATCCTGAACACCCTTCTGTTCGAGATGAAGCGGCGCGACGCGAAGAAAGGTCTGGCAACCCTGTGCATCGGCGGCGGCATGGGCGTCGCGCTGTGCGTCGAGCGTCCGTGACTGGGAACGGGCCGTGCCCGAGGCGCGGCCTGCGCACCGATGAGTGACACATTCTTCGATCAGATCGTCTTTTCGGGCGGCGGCACGCGGTGCATGTGGCAGGGCGGCTTCATGGAGGTCCTGCGCCAGGAGATCCCCCTCGACCCGGCGCGGATCACCGGCGTCTCGGGTGGGGCATGCTCGGCCTGCGGGTTCGTCACCCATCGCGGGACTCGCGTGCGCGACATCTTCATCGAGGCCTTCGAACGGCACGACCGCAACATTCCCTTGCACGAGCCCTTCGATGGCAAGCGCGGCAACAGCCCTCACCAGTTGATCTATCGCGAGGTGATCGATCGGTGCTTCGGTGACCCCGAGGCCGAGCGCCTGTTGTCCACGGGCCCGCAGCTTCAGATCCTGATCGCGCGGCCACCGGACCATGACTGGGCCAAGCTGACCGGCGCCGCGATGACGCTGGTCTACGAGGCAGACACCATCGTCCGGTCGAACCCGCACCTGCGCTGGGCCGAGGCTGCGGGTCTGGTGGGCGAGCTGATCGACGGCCGCGAGGCAGCCCTGAACGGCCGGATCGTGAACTTGGTCTGCGCTGCGGCGACAATTCCGCCGGCCTTCGATCCGCCGCTGTGGGATGGGGCACCCGCCATCGATGCAGGCATGGTGGACCAGGCGCCGTTGCCGGTCCCGGACGAAGGATCGACCCTGATCCTTCTGACCAAGCGCTTTCGCGACCTGCCTCAGGCGCCGGGCCGCGTCTACGTCCAGCCGTCCGAGCCGGTGCCCGCCGACAAGATCGACTTCACCGATCCCCAGAAGCTGCGTGACACTTGGGATCTGGGCGAGGCGGACGGGCGGGAGTTCCTTAAGAACATCCACGAGATCACAACACGATAGAATCAGAAACCGAGGAGGAGGAGACATCATGGGACGCGTAGCGATCGTGACGGGGGGGAGCCGGGGCATCGGCGCTTCGATCTCGAAGGCGCTGAAGGCTGCGGGGCACGAGGTCGCGGCGACCTACGGCGGCAACGACGAGGCCGCAAAGGCCTTCACGGACGAGACGGGCATCCGAACGTTCAAGTTCGACGTAGGCGATTACGACGCCTGCAAATCCGGTATTGCCGAGGTCGAGGAGGCCATGGGCCCGGTAGAAATCTTGATCAACAATGCGGGCATCACCCGCGATGCGCCCTTCCACAAGATGACGCCGGACCAGTGGAAGGCGGTGATCGACACCAACCTGACCGGCGTCTTCAACATGACCCACAACGTCTGGACCGGGATGCGAGATCGGTCCTTCGGGCGGATCGTCACCATCAGCTCGATCAACGGGCAGAAGGGGCAGTTCGGGCAGGCCAACTACTCGGCTGCCAAGGCCGGCGACATAGGGTTCACCAAGGCCCTGGCCCAGGAAGGGGCGAAGAAGGGTATAACGGTCAACGTGGTCAGCCCGGGCTATATCGCAACCGATATGGTGATGGCGGTGCCTGAGAAGGTGCGCGAACAGATCGTCGCCCAGATCCCCGTGGGCCGCTTGGGCGAGCCGGACGAGATTGCGCGCTGCGTGGCGTTTCTGGTGTCGGACGATGCGGGGTTCATCACCGGCGCAACGCTCAGCGCCAATGGGGGGCAATACCTGTCCTGAGCCGCGGCCAACGCCCGGCAAATACAAGAAAGGCCGGTCCCGCGGGACCGGCCTTTCACAATAGTGCGGGTACGATCAGTGGGACAGACGTTCGATCTGTTCCTTCAGTCGCAGTTTTTGTCGTTTCATATTGGTGATCTCAAGGTCATTGGCGGCCGGACTTCTTTGCGCTGCCTCAACCTGTGCCGAGAGAGTCTGGTGCTTCTTCCGCAGTTCCTGAACGTGCGAATGGACAGACATGCATCACCTCCGTTGTTATGCACTTATGAAGATAGGAACTCGACCTCGGGTTGTCATCTTCCCGTTACCTAAAATGTCCTTGGGCATGGCAAAAATTTGCCGGAAGTTACAAAAGCGGCGCGCCATCGCGCAGAATGGACCGCGCCGCGCCGCTTAGGTCGCCGTTGTCTGTCTGGTGCAGGGGCGCTGTGTGCAGCACAAGGGGCGGGTCGAGGCGTGCCGGGCTGCGCCCGCCCTTGATCGCCTGAACGATGACGAGAGAGGCGGGGCGACCCTCGCGCGGTTGGATGGGGCGGATGCGGATGCTGCCCAAGGCGGTCGCCATCGCCGTTATCAGGTCGGGCAGGCGGTCCGCCTTCTGGATCACGCTCATCGTGCCGCGCGGCTGTAACCGGCGGGCGCCGAGGGCGACCCAGTCGGCCAGGGGCAGGCTTTCTCCGAACGCGGTCTCTCGCGGGGGATGGGTCGAGGGCGTACCGGTTCCGCGGTCGTGATAGGGCGGATTGCTGATGACGTGATCGAAGCGCATGGCGCGCAGCGTCGCTGGCATTGCCGAAAGGTCGCCGCGATGGATGGTCGCGGCAATTCCGTTCCGCGCCGCGTTTCGTTCGGCGAGGGCGGCATAGAGGTGCTGGACTTCCAGCCCATGCATTTCCAGCCCCGGTACCCGTGCCGCAAGACAGAACATCGCCGCACCCGCACCACAGCCCAGATCCAGCACGCTTTGGCCAGGTCGCGCCGTGACCGCCGCAGCCAGAAGCACGGGGTCCGCGCCCGCGCGATAGCCTGTCCGGGGTTGATGCAGGATCAGACGGCCGCCGAGGAAGGCGTCCGCGGTCTCAGTATCCGCGGTCGACATCGTTATCGCGCAGGATTGCCACAGCGCGGAAATGGTCGCGATCTGCCACCATGAGGCGGCGGGGCAGAATACCTATGGACCCTTCCAACACGCTCGTATGGACGTCGAGCTCGAACACCTCTATCCCCTCGCCGGACAGAAGCGCCTTGGCGAAGGCCAGGCTGGTCGGTTCGTTCGAACGCATGAGTTCCTTCATGGTCCACAGGTAGCTTGAGGGGCCGGCAGGGGAAAGGGGGCGCGATGGATGCGCAGGTGAAACCGCATGAAAGGCTGGCCGACGCGCTGGCCGCTCCGCTGGGCGAGGTGGACGCGCTGATCCGCGACCGCATGGCGTCCGAAAACGCGCCGCGAATCCCCGAGGTGACGCAGCATCTGGTCGGCGCCGGAGGCAAGCGGATCCGGCCCATGCTGACCTTGGCCAGCGCACGCCTGCTGGGGTATCCCGGCCCCTACGACGTGCATCTTGCGGCCACGGTCGAGTTCATTCACACGGCCACCCTTCTGCATGACGACGTCGTCGACGAATCGTCCAAGCGGCGCGGGCGACCCACGGCAAACCTGCTGTGGGATAACAAGTCGAGTGTGCTGGTCGGGGACTACCTGTTCGCCCGGTCCTTTCAGTTGATGGTCGAGACCGGATCGCTGCGCGTCCTCGATATCCTGGCCAACGCCGCCGCGACGATCGCCGAGGGCGAGGTCCTGCAGCTGACCGCGATGAGCGATCTGTCGACCGGCGAGGAGACGTATCTGCGGATCGTGCGGGGCAAAACGGCCGCGCTGTTTTCGGCCGCGACCGAGGTGGGCGGCGTGATCGCGGGCGGAACCGAGGATCAGGTGCGCGCGCTGCACACCTATGGCGACGCGCTTGGAATTGCTTTCCAGATGGCCGATGACGTGATCGACTGGCTGGACGAGACCGGCAAGGGCGTGGGCGACGATTTCCGCGAGCGCAAGATGACCCTGCCCCTGATCCGCGCCATCGCGAATGCGCAGGGCGAGGATTGGACCTTCTGGGCCCGCACCATCGGCAAGGGGCGGCAGGAAGACGGCGATTTGGAGCGCGCGCAGGCCTTGCTGACCCAAACAGGCGCCCTCGAATCCACCCGGGCCACCGCGCTGGGCTGGTCCGACAAGGCAAAGGATGCATTGCAGCAGCTTCCCGATCACCCGTTGCGCGGGATGCTGTCCGATCTGGCCGATTTCGTGGTGGAGCGTCTGCGCTAGAGCGGGGTCGTGGTGGTGACCCACCATTCGGGTTCAAAGCCGCGGATCGCTTTTGCGGCCCGCCGCGCGTTGTCCTCGGACGCATAGAGGCCGAAGCAGGTCGCGCCCGATCCCGACATGCGCGCGAAAAGGCACCCCTCGGTGTCTTCGATCCGGTCAATCGTTCTGGCGACTGTCCCGTCCAGGCGCCGCGCTGGCGGTTCCAGATCGTTGCGGGTGGTCTTCAGCCAGTCGGCCAGCGCCGCCGCGTCGTCCCACGGGACAGGGTCGGGCATCGGGTCGTTGTCAGCGGTTTCCAGTGTCTGGAACACGGCCCTGGTCGACATGTGCCGCGTTGCGTTGACCAGGACCAGATAGACCTTCGGCATGGGCGGGACGGGCGACAGATCCTCGCCGATCCCACGCATTCTGGCGGGTTCGGCGCGCAGGCAAACCGGTACATCCGCCCCGAGGGAGACCACATCTTGTGGAATTGGGCGGCCGTCCATGTCCGACAGGGCACGCAAGGCCGCCGCGGCGTCGGACGAGCCACCGCCGATCCCGGCGGCGATGGGCAGGCGCTTGGTCAGGGTGAACAGGGCGGGTGGATCACCACTGAGCTTTCCGGCCTTGATGACCAGATTACTGGGGTCGGGGTTCAGTCCCAAGGCGAAAGGCCCGTTGATCGCCAGGTGCCAGTTGCCGTCGCGGGACGGTTCGGCCGTCACCTTGTCGCCAACGGCCGCGAACACCACCAGCGAATCGATCAGATGGTATCCATCGGATCGCTTGCCAGTGACGTGCAGGGCCAGGTTGATCTTCGCGGGGGCGAATGCCTCAGCCGCCATCGGCCATCCTCAACGGGGGGGCGCCTTCCTCTTCCAGAACCGCATCCAGCCCAACCTCGAGCTTGCGACGGATGCGGTCGGGGTCGACCTCGTCTGCCGTGTCGTTGTCGACGAAGCTGAGGGCGCGCTGCCACTGGAACCGGGCCTCGAGCTCGCGCCCGACGGCCCAGAGCACGTCGCCCAGATGGTCGTTCACGACCGGGTCGACCGGCATCAGTTCGACAGCCCGTTCCATCGGGGCCACAGCTTCTGAATAACGACCCAGGCGGTACAGGGCCCATCCCAGACTGTCGGTGATCGCGCCGGAGTTGGGCGCAGCGTCCACCGCGCGTTCGATCATGCTCAGGGCTTCGTCGAGTCGTTCCTGACGCTCGACCAGGGAATATCCAAGGTAGTTCAGAACCTGCGGCTGGTCGGGGCTCAGCTCCAGCGCCTGGCGGAAATCCGATTCCGCCGCGTCCCAGTCGCCCAGCCGCTCGGCCGTGATGGCACGGGCGAAATAGACGACCCACGGCACGGCGCCCCCGGTCTGGGTCAGTTCGATGGCGGTGTCGTAGGCGGCGCGCGCCTCGGCGAAGCGGGCTTCCTCGCGCAAGGCATCGCCCAGCGCGATGTGGACGATCTGCTCTTCGGGGAACGCCTTGGCCAAGGATTCGACCGCCTCGATGCCCGCGTCGGTCCGGCCAGCTTCGCGCATGACTTCGGCCCGGCCAAGCTCGGCGCTGATATAAGCCGGGGCGTCGGTCGGGATCGAATCGTAGGCATCGATGGCCAGGTCGTATTGCCCGATATCCTCGAGCAGGATCGCCGACAGTAGCCGCGCCTCGACATGGGCGGGGCGTAGGTATTCTGCGATACGCGAATAGAGCAGCGCATAGCTGGCCGCGGTTTCGCCCACCACGGTGTTGGCGATGTCGAAGGCAACCTCGGCCGCGCCGGCGCGGGCGTCGGGGGCCACGCTGAACGGTAGCGGCGTTCCGTCGGCCAGCGCATCAAAGGTCGCTTCGAGCGTGGCGTCGAGGTTCGAGCCGGTTTCTTCTTGCAGCAGGGTCCGTGCCTCGTCGAAACGGCCGACTTGCGACAGGATCTCGGCCTGGGCCTTCATGCCGCGGCGCGTCAGGCGCAGCTCGTCATGGGCGTCCAGCGTCGCCGCGGCATCCTCGAACCGGCCAAGCGCGGCTTGGGCGAGGGCCTTGTGGTACACGCCGAACGCTTCGACGCCCTGATCCTCGGCCACGCCGTCGAACGCGGCCAGCGCGTCTTCGGGACGGTCGAGGCCCAGAAGCGCCCACCCCCGCATCAACCCGTCATAGAGAGGGCCAACGGTCACACCGCTGTCGAGGTCGTTCAGAAGATCGGACCACGCCCCGGCCCCGGCATCCGCGCTGAGCAACGCGAGCGCGGCGATCTGACTGTTCCCGCCCGCTTCGACCAGTTCGCTGGCCACCGTATCGGCGCGGTCGAACTCCAGAAGGGACATGTAGGCACCGGTCAGCGCCTCCATGATGGCAAGGTTCTGCGGGTCGGTTGTCAGTGCCTCGGACAGATAACGGGCCATGGCGCCGAAATCGTCGTTCATCTGCGCCGCACGCCCGGCCAGGTACGACCCGGCGATGGGCTGGGCTGTGACCGGCATGGCAGCGCAGGCCAGACCTGCGGCAAGGATCAGCGGGCGGAACATCATTGGGTCCTTTGCATGGGGTCAGACCGGCAGTCGCACCGAAGCTAGTCGTGATGCACCCGAAGGGCAATCGCGCCACCCCGTGCGAAGGTGACGCCAGACCTCACATGTTCGGGTAATTTGGCCCGTCACCACCCTGCGGCGTGGTCCAGACGATGTTCTGCATCGGATCCTTGATGTCGCAGGTCTTGCAGTGGACGCAGTTCTGAAAGTTGATGACGAACCGATCCTCGCCCGAATCCTCGTCCTTGACGAACTCGTAGACGCCCGCCGGGCAGTAGCGTTGCGACAGGCCCGCGTATTTCGGCAGGTTCACCTTCACCGGTAGTTCAGGGTCCTTGAGCTTCAGGTGCGCCGGCTGGTTTTCCGCGTGGTTGGTGTTCGAGAAGCTGACATTGGTCAGCCGGTCGAAGGACAGCTTCCCGTCCGGCTTGGGATAGTCGATCTTCTTGTGCTTCGACGCCTCTTGCGTGGCCTCGGCATCGGTCTTGCCATGCTTAAGAGTGCCCAGAAGCGAGAAACCCAGGGTGTTGGTCCACATGTCGAACCCGCCCATGGCGAGCGAGGCCTGAAGGCCGTACTTGGACCAGATCGGCTTGACGTTGCGAACGGGCTTGAGGTCCTTGCCGATGGGGCCGTTGCGCACGTCGCGGTCGTATTCCTCCAGCACGTCGGACCGGCGCCCGGCCTCGATCGCGGAATGGGCCGCCTCGGCCGCGGCCTTGCCCGACAGCATGGCGTTGTGGTTGCCCTTGATCCGGGGGACGTTGACCATCCCCGCGGCACAGCCCAGAAGCGCGCCGCCCGGGAAGGCGGTCTTGGGCAGCGACTGCCAGCCGCCTTCGGTGATTGCGCGCGCGCCATAGGCCACGCGCTTCCCGCCTTCCAGCAGGTCCTTCATGTAGGGGTGATGCTTGAACTGCTGGAACGACAGATAGGGGTTCACATGCGGGTTCTCGTAGCCCAGGTGCACGACGAAGCCGACATAGACCTGATTGTTCTCAAGGTGATAGACGAACGATCCGCCGCCCGCGTTGTTGCCCAGCGGCCAGCCCATCGTGTGGACGACGCGGCCTTCCTGATGCTTCTCGGGCGAGACCTCCCAGATCTCTTTCATGCCGAGGCCGTATTTCTGGACGTCGGATTTCGCGTCGAGCTCGTATTTCGCGGTGACCTGCTTGGACAGCGATCCGCGCACGCCCTCGCCCAGGAAGACGTATTTGCCGTGAAGCTCCATCCCCGGCTCGTATCCGGGGCCCTCGGTGCCATCGGGATTGCGGCCGAATTCGCCGGCGACGACGCCCTTCACAGCGCCATGCTCGTCATAGATCAGTTCGGAGCAGGCCATGCCGGGGAAGATCTCGACGCCCAGCTCCTCGGCCTGTTCGGCCAGCCAGCGGCAGACATTCCCCATCGAGACGATATAGTTGCCGTGGTTGTTCATCAGGGGCGGCATCAGCTTGGTCGGGATGCCCACCTTGCCGGATTCGCCCAGGTAGAAGAACTTGTCTTCCTTCACGGGGACGTTCAGGGGCGCGCCCTTTTCCTTCCAGTCCGGGATCAAAGCATTCAGTCCGATGGGGTCCAGAACGGCACCCGACAGGATATGCGCGCCGACCTCGGAGCCTTTTTCGAGCACGACGACCTCCCGCTCGGGGGAGAGTTGCTTGAGCCGAATGGCCGCCGACAAGCCGGCCGGACCGGCTCCGACGATGACCACGTCGTATTCCATCGCTTCGCGGGTCGTTTCGGACATTTCGTTCCCCTTGGGCAAGATCGCGGATTTCGGTGTCAATATCTGTCCGATTGGCCCGGGGTCAATTGCGACACGGCGTTACGCCATCCGCGCCACCTGTCGTTCGACGCCGTAATCCACCCGTTTCCAGGCGCGGGCGGCCAACAGTACGAGGGCGATCGAGGCATAGCCGTCGATGGCGTAATGGTACCCGGTATAGACCGACAGGATCAGGATCGCGCCCAGGAAGGCAATCGCCATCACAGTCAGTCCCGGCCGGCGATCCCGGGTATACAATGCCAACAGCGTCGCTGCGGCCACGTGAACCGACGGAAACGCGGATATCCCGCTGGCCACCTGGTTCCGCCCCGAGGCGTAGGCCTCCCAAAGCATGTCCTGCAGGGCGCCGATCTGGCTTTGCGCCATGCCTGAAGTCTGCAACGCGTCGATCAGGCCCGCGAAGCGTTGTGTTCCGGTCAGGGCGTCGAAATAGACCGGGCCGGCCGACATCACCGCCAGCGCCAGAACATTGCCGCACCCGACCCACACGACGAAGAACAGGACCACGAAACGCCGCTGTCGCGTGGCATCGGGATCGAAGGCCAGCAAGACGGGGAAGCCCGTCGCGACGATGCCCCAGACAAGAACGTATATGACGTCGATCGCCAACACGGGAACTGCCGGAATCGCCGCGTGCACGGCGATCCAGGGGGCGTGTCCCGCGTGAAAGAGCAGATCCAGCTGCGCCAGCCCGGGGTCGGCATAGAAAGGCACAATCCCCGGCATTGCGGTCTTGACCGCGACGAAGGCCGCCTGAAACAATGCGGCTGCGACAACGGCAAGGCAGATTTGCCCCACGCGACCGCCTTGGGACAGAAACGCACGGCCCCGCGTGGTCAATGCGCAAACCGCGACGGCAAGGGCGGCGATGCCCGCAAGGGGCGGCAGGAAGACGGTCAGGCGGAATGCCAGGTTCGACACTGTCTCGACCGCGCTTTGGCCGGACGCGACGGCAAACAGGATCGCGGCGACGGCATAGACCAGTGTTGCGAGAAAAAAGCCGCGCATGGTCGAGGGGCCCCGGTAAACTGCTTTCTGTCGTCGGCGTCAGACTATAACGATGAGTGGACCGAAGACTTGACGAGAATACGGCCTTTCCGGGCCGAAGGATGAACACATGGAAAAGATTCCGCTGACCCGTAACGGCCAGACCGCACTGAACGACGAACTCAAGCGCCTGAAATCGAAGGATCGCCCCGAGATCATCCAGGCGATCTCGGAAGCGCGCGAGCATGGCGATTTGTCCGAGAATGCTGAGTATCATTCGGCCAAGGAAAAGCAGTCCTTCATCGAGGGCCGCATCAAGGAGATCGAGGGGATCCTGTCCCGCGCGGACGTCATCGACGTGTCCAAGCTGTCGGGGCCGATCAAGTTCGGCGCCACGGTCAAGGTCGTGGACGAGGATACCGACGAGGAAAAGACCTATCAGATCGTGGGCGAGCCCGAGGCCAACCTGGAAAACGGCAAGCTAAACATGAAGTCGCCCCTCGCGCGCGCGCTTATCGGCAAGGAAGAAGGCGATTCCGTCGAGGTGCGAACCCCCGGGGGCGAGAAGTCCTACGAGATCCTCTCCGTCGATTACATCTAGGGTATCATGTCGAACAACACCCCTCCCGCAGTGCCCCCCCGGCCGATTGGGACGGGGTTGGCCTGGATCGGCACGGTTTTGTGGCTGGCGATCTCGGCTCTCGTGTTCTTCGGATTTTCCGGGGGCGAGGCAGCGTTGGATCCGTTGCGCGTGCTGATGGTCCCGGTCGCGGTTCTGGGCCCCGTCGCGCTGATCTGGATCGCCGCGATCTTGTCGCAACGGATGGACGCGCTGGCGCGCAGCCTATCGGGCGTGCGTGCGCCCGGCGACCTGGCCGAGATGTCCAAGAAGCTCGACACCGCTCTGGCCGCGATCAGCCGCCCGACCTACACCACGCCGACCACGGTCGCGCAGCCCAAACCCGCCAGCGTTCAGGCCGCATTGCGGCTGGACCCCAAGCCCGATGCCGAGGTCGAGCCTCTGTCGGTCGGCGACTTGATCTCGGCGCTTCAGTTCCCGGCCGATGCCGACGACCGCGAGGGGTTCCGCGCCCTGCGGCGCGCCCTGTCCGATCACCATGGCAAGATCGTCGTGACCGCCGCACAGGACGTTCTGACCCTGCTCAGTCAGGACGGGATATATACAGACGATCTGTCGGTCGAGCGCGCGCGCCCCGAGTTGTGGCGGCGCTTCGCCACCGGTGAGCGCGGCGCGCGGATCGGTGCTGTCGGCGGAATCCGCGAGGAGGAGCCTCTGGCCCTCGTCACGCAGCGCCTGCGGGTGGACACGATTTTCCGCGACGCGTCTCTGCATTTCCTGCGCGTCTTCGACCAGCTTCTGGCGCGGGTCGAGCCGCGCCTGTCCGACGGTGAACTTGCGCAGCTATCCGAAACCCGGACGGCGCGTGCCTTCATGCTGTTGGGGCGCGCCTTGGGGACGTTCGACTAGGGGATTCGGCCCCGCGGTCGAAATGCCCCCGTTTCGGTTCGTCGGATCAGAACCGGTCCAGAAGGCGGCGCAGGTAGTCCAGTTCCTGTTCGGGACGGCCCTGTTCGCCCGACCGACGCCTGATCTCGTCCAGAAGCTCTTCCGCGCGCCGGCGCACGTCGTCCTGACCCAGCAACTGCTCGTTCGAGCCCATCTGGCCGGTCTCGCCGGCCTGACGGCCCAGCGGATCGCGGGATTGGCCGTTCGGGTCGCCCTGCGCCTGGCTTTGGCCCTGACCGTTCTGCTGTTCTTGCGCCATGGCTTCGCCGAGGTTGCGCATCCCCTCGCGCAGGGCCTCCATCGCGTCGGCTTGCCGGTCCAGCGCGCGCGGCGTGTCGCCCTCGCGTAGCGCATCTTCGGCCCCTTCCATGGCGTCATCGGCCCGGTCGAGCGATTCGCGAGCGGCGTTCCCGGCGTCCGTGCCCGCGCCGGGCAGGTTGCCGCGCTGGCGGTTCAATTCGTTGCGCAGGGCCTGCTGACGGTCGGCTAGACTTTGGCCCTCACCGGGCTGCGCACCCTGGCCCTGTTGTCCTTGCCCGGGCTGCTGGCTCTGACCCTGCTGTTGGCCCTGACCCTGGCCTTGCTGTCCCTGCTGCTGGCCCTGTTGGCCCTGCTGACCTTCCTGCATGTCCTGGAAGCTGTCGTCGGACAGGTCCTGTTGCTCGCGCAGGGTGTCCTGAAGGTCCTGCATCGCCTGTTGACCCTCGCCCTGGCCTTGCTGGCCTTGGGTGACGCGCATGTTCTCCAGCATCTGGTTGAGCTGTTCCATCAGCCGCTGCGCCTCTGCCATGCGGCCTTCCTCCATCAGGCGCTGGATTTCGTCCAGCATCTCCTGAAGCTGGTCGCCCGTCATCTCCTGCATCTCGCCCTGGGCCTGCTGCTGGTCTTCGCCCTGCTGCCCTTCCTGCGCCAGTTGCTGGATGTAGTCGTTCATCGCCTCGCGCAGTTCCTGCATGAGTTCGGCGATTTCGGCTTCATCGGCGCCGTTCTCCATCGCCTCGGACAGGCGTTCCTGTGCGCGGCGCAGACGTTCGCGGGCGTCGTTGAGGTCGCCGAACTCGATCTCTTGCGCGATGGCCCAAAGCTCGGCGGCGATCTCGTCTTGGCGTTCGGCCGAGAGGGGGGTGACATCCAGCCCCGCTTCCAGCCTACGGATCGCGACGCGAAGGCGAAGATAGAGCGTGTCCGACGGGAACAGCCCCTCGGGCTGCCAAGAGACCGCGCGCAGCACGTCCCCGACCCGCCGCGCGTTGTCGCGGGACCACAGAAGGTCGCGGCGCTGTTCGACGATGGCCTGGGCCAGGGGGTCGAAAAAGCGCTGCCCGGCCAATTCGGTTTCCTGCGCCTCGGACTGGCCGGTCTGGCCCCTCTCGTCGGTGACTTCGTAGGTGATTGTGACGGGCAGGTTGGCCCATGGGTGTTCGGAAAACGTCTCGACCAGGGTGCCGGTGAATTCGGCCCGGTCACCGGATATGGGCAGGGGCAGGTCGACGGTCAGGGGCTCGCGCGGATCGGGTTCGATGGAGAGACCATAGCGCCGGTCGATCCGATCCACGTCGAGGGCGATCCGGGCTTCGCCCGCGGTGACGCCGAAATCGTCCGAGGCGGCGAAGCCTTGGCGGAACTCGCCCTCCATCGCGCGTTCGGGCTCTCCGGTGACTTCGACAGCGGGCGGTGCGTCGGGGCTCATGGCGATCTGCCATGCCCGCCCGCCTGGGCCGTCAATCTCGATCTCTCCCGATTGGCTCACGGGGAAGGATTGCTGCGGTTCGGCGGCGGGGGCGGGATCGGTCGTGGCCGAAACGCTCTCGCTTACCGTCAGGTCGCCCAGCTCTCCGTATAGACGCAGGGTGACCTGACTGCCTTCGGGCACCTCGACCGCGCGGTCGGGCAGGTCGGCGAGGTAAAGGGACGGCAAACCGGTATAGGCGGGCGGCTCGATCCAGCCTTCCCACGAGGGGCCGCCGGCAACCGCCTGCCCCCCGCCTGGGGTGATCTGGGTGACGGATCCCACCCGCAGGAACGAGCCGAACAGAAGGGCCACGGCGAAGGCCAGAAGCGCCACGTAGCGCAGCGCGAAGGGATCGCGCGCGGCAAGGCGCAGGTCGGGCTGCACCGCGCGGGCGTCGCGTACACGGTCGGCCATGCGGGTGACATGGGCGTCCCAGATCGCGCGGGAGGCGGGGTCGTTCCCCCCGATGGCCATGTCGTCGGACAGCGCGGCAATGGGGCGTCCGGGCAGCGTCCGGTCCAGCCGGTCCAGCGCATCGGCCTCGGACGGCCAGCGCATGACGCGAAACCCCCGGATCAGCCCCGCAATCCCGCCGGCAATCACCAGAAGTGCGGTGGCCCACGCCAGTTCCAGGGGCAGAACGTCCTGCACGCCCAGCATCAGACCCGCCAGCGTCAGAAGCACAAGCGACCAGACGGGCCAGAAAGCCCGCGACAGACGTTCGGCCGCCATGCCCGCGCGCGTCAGGGCAAGCGGACGGCGCAGGCCCTTGCGGGCGGCGGTGGGAAGGCGTGAGGTCGAGGTCATGACCCTCCGGGGCGAAACCCGTTCAGGTGGCCCGATACGGCGAATTCCGCGTTAGAGCCATGCCGGGATCGTATCCCGCGACAGCATCTCGTCAATCGTGGGACGTGCGCGGATGACGGCGAATTGATCCCCGTTGACCAGCACTTCGGGGACCAGCGGTCGCGAATTGTATTCGCTGGCCATTACCGCAGCATAGGCCCCGGCCGAGCGGAAGGCGATCAGGTCGCCCTCGGCCAACGGTGGCATAGGCCGGGACCGCGCGAAGGTGTCGCCGCTTTCGCAGACGGGGCCGACGATGTCCGCCTCGGTCTGCTCGACGCCGCTTTCGGGTTCGGTCAACGGGACGATGTCGTGATGCGCGCCGTACATGGCCGGACGGATCAGGTCGTTCATGGCGGCATCGACGATCAACCAGCGGCGATCGGATTCCTCTTTCACGTACAGAAGCTTGCTGACCAAGATGCCCGCGTTGCCGGAGATCAGGCGGCCGGGCTCGATCTCGATCTCGCAACCAAGATCGCCCACGGTCCTGCGGATCAGGGCACCGTAATCGCTGGGCAGCGGCGGGGCGTCGTTCCCGCGTGTATAGGGAATACCAAGACCGCCACCGAGGTCCAGGCGGCGGATGTCGTGGCCGTCCGCGCGCAGTTCGCGGGTCAGATCGGCGACCTTCAGATAGGCCTGCTCGAACGGGTCGAGGGACGTGAGTTGCGATCCGATATGGACGTCGATGCCGACGACCTCGATCCCCGGAAGGGTGGCGGCCAGCGCGTATATGTCGCGGGCGCGGTCGATGGGGACGCCGAACTTGTCGGTCTTGCGCCCCGTGGCGATCTTCTCGTGCGTGCGGGCATCGACATCCGGGTTGACCCGAAGCGTGATCGGCGCGGTGGCGCCCATTCCCGCGGCGACCTGCGACAGGGCCCGCAGCTCGGGCTCGCTTTCGACGTTGAACTGGCGGAGGCCGCCGTCCAGCGCCATCGCCATCTCTTCGCGCGTCTTGCCGACGCCTGAGAAGACGATGCGCTCGGCCGGGATTCCGGCGGCGCGGGCGCGGGCGTATTCACCGCCTGACACGACGTCCATCCCGGCACCCAGATCGCCCAGGACCTTCAGCACGGCGATGTTCGAAAGCGACTTCATCGCAAAGCAGACAAGGTGGTCCATCCCCGCCAGCGCATCGTCGAACAACTGGAAATGCCGTCGCAAGGTTGCGGTGGAATAGCAATAGAACGGGGTGCCCACGGCCGCCGCAATCTCGGCCAGGGGCACATCCTCGGCCATGAGCTGGCCGTCGCGATAGAGAAAATGGTCCATGGGGTCCTCGGGCCGGCTGCGGCGCCGGACTACAGGGACCGCGGGCGCCGGGCAAGATGCTGGCGATGTCGCAATGCGCCTACCCGTCAGGACGGACCGTCTTTGCCCCGGGGCTGGAAAAAGGAAAACCCCCGAACGGCTGGTCCGGGGGCTTCGGTTCGTATCGGTTCGGCAATGCCGAGAGGGTCTTACATCATACCCTCGCGCTGGGCCTTCTTCCGGGCGAGCTTGCGCTGCCGGCGGATGGCCTCGGCCTTCTCGCGCGCCTTCTTCTCCGAGGGCTTCTCGAAATGCTGCTTGAGCTTCATTTCGCGAAAGACACCCTCACGCTGGAGTTTCTTCTTGAGAGCGCGAAGCGCCTGATCGACATTGTTGTCGCGAACGCTGACCTGCATGTGGTTTTCACCACCTTTCTAAGTCTAGAGTTTCAATTTCGTGCAGGAAGTGGCCTTCTACACGAGCGTCTCTAGGTTGTCCAGCGCAACGACCCGCCCGGAGGTTCCGATGGACGATCCAAGACACCGCATTCTGACTGCTGCCCTTGCCCATGTGCCCTTCGATGGCTGGAGCGAGGCGACGCTGAAAAGGGCCGCCTCGGACGCGGACGTTCCCATCGAGGAAGCGCGCGCACTGTTTCCGCGTGGCGCTGTCGATCTGGCGCTGGCCTTTCACCGCATGGGCGACGCCGAGGCCGCGCGCCGCATCGCCGCCGAGGACATGAGCGAGATGCGCTATAGCGACAAGGTAGCGCGGGCGATCTGGCTGCGACTCGACGCAGTGGACAAGGAAGCCGTCCGGCGCGGGACCACGCTGTTCGCCCTGCCGATCTATGCCACGGACGGCGCCCGCGCGATCTGGGAGACGGCGGACATGATCTGGACGGCCCTCGGCGACAGGTCGACCGACGGGAACTGGTATTCCAAGCGCGCGACGCTGTCGGGGGTCTATGCCTCGGTCGTGCTGTTCTGGTTGGGTGACGATTCCATGGACCATGCGGACACGCGCGACTTCATCGCCCGGCGGATCGACGACGTCATGCGAATCGAGAGAATGAAATCGGCGGTCAACGCCAATCCGCTGGGCCGCGCGGTGATGGTCGGCCCGAACTGGCTGATGTCGAAGATGCGTGCGCCGATCAAACCGCCCAAAGGGTTCCCCGGCTCCGTCTCGGGAGGGGGGCAATGAGCCTTCCTGACGAAATGGAGGTGGTCGAGATCGCCGGATCGGGCGGCCCCGAGGTTCTGACGCCCGCCCGCCGTCCGGTGCCGCACCCGGGGGCGGGCGAAATTCTGATCCGTGTCGCATGGGCGGGGGTGAACCGGCCCGATGCCTTGCAAAGGGCAGGGATGTACGCGCCGCCACCGGGCGCTTCGGACCTGCCGGGCCTGGAATGCGCGGGCGAGGTCGTCGCGGTGGGCGAGGGGGCATCGTGGCGCGTGGGCGACATGGTCTGTGCGCTACTTCCGGGGGGCGGATATGCCGAATACGTCGTCACCCCCGGTGCGCATTGTCTGAGCGTTCCCAAGGGCATGTGCCTGCAACAGGCGGCCGCCCTGCCCGAGACGTATTTCACCGTCTGGACCAACGTGTTCGATCGCGGCGGCCTGCAGGCGGGGGAGGTTTTCCTGGTCCATGGCGGCTCGTCCGGAATCGGGACCACGGCGATTCAGCTTGCGCGCGAATGGGGCGCACGGGTGTTCACGACCGCGGGGTCGGATGAGAAATGCGCGGAATGCGAAAGGCTTGGGGCCGAACGGGCGATCAACTACAAGACCGAGGATTTCGGCGCCATCCTGAAGGATGTCGGTGGCGCGGACCTTGTCCTGGATATGGTAGGCGGTCGCTATATCCCTGAAAACGTGAAGCTTCTGAAGGAAGATGGGCGGCTGGTCATGATCGCCTTCCTTGGCGGTCCGAAGGCCGAGCTGAACTTCGCCCAAGTGATGGTCAAGCGGCTGACGATCACGGGCTCGACCCTGCGGCCGCAGTCCGACGCCGCCAAGGCTGACATCGCCAAGTCCCTGAAGACAAACGTCTGGCCCTTGATGGAGGTCGGCAAGGTGGGGCCGATCATGGATCAGAGCTTTCCCCTGCCCGAGGCTGCCAAGGCGCATGCGCGGATGGAATCCTCGGCCCATATCGGGAAGATCACGCTGAAGGTTGCGGGGGGCTAAGGCGACGAAATCCCGTCCGAACCCGCCGGGCGTGTGTTTGGTCATTGCCGGTTATCGCCGCCGAAGCACCCCTACAGACACCGCTGTGCTGACGATCCGGTGAGCGTCCGGTGCCGGCAGCGGGCACCGATCCATATCCTCCGCGAACCGCCCCTGACCGGAGACTGCCGATGCAGACCCGCCGCCACGTTATGACCGCATCTCTCGCCGCCGGCGCCGCGGGTCTTCTCGGCCAGTCCCTTGCGGCACAGACAAGGGGATGGGGCGCGATCGGTGACCGGGCCGCGGGGTTCGATCAGCTTAGGGCGGTGGTCGCCTGGGTCGATGGCGAACCGGTCCTCAGCCGCTTCATCCGCGGCCCGGGGGAAGGGGCGATCCACAACGTCAAATCCGTGGCAAAGACTTGGGTCGCGTCGCTTCTGGGCGCGGCAATCGCACGCGGGGACATCGCCAGCCTCGACACGGCGATCGGAGAGGCCGCGCCGACTCTCATCCCCGCAGGCGCCGCGCCAGAGGTCACGGACATCACGGTGGGCAACCTCGCCTCAATGCAGGCGGGCCTGGAGCGGACATCGGGCGGCAATTACGGCGCCTGGATTTCCAGCGCGAACTGGGTGGCCGACGCGCTGGGGCGCGAGATGGTGGCCCGACCCGGGGGGCGAATGCTCTATTCCACCGGCTCGACCCATGTGCTGGGCGCGGTGCTGGCCGAGGCGACCGGACAGTCCTTGCTTGCGCAGATGCGCGCGCGACTGGGCGATCCGCTGGGCATCCAGATCCCCTCGTGGGTGCAGGATCCGCAAGGGCGCTATCTCGGCGGCAACCAGATGGGCCTGAAGGTCGAGGGGATGCTGCGCTTCGGCGAAATGTATCGCCAGGGTGGCACGTGGCAGGGCGCCCGGGTTCTGCCCGAAAGCTTCGTCGACCAAGCCTGGACGCCCTGCACTCGATCCCCCTGGTCGGGGTTGGGCTATGGCCTGGGGTGGTTCCTGGGGCAGGAGGGCGGACAGGATTTCGCCATCGCGCGTGGCTATGGCGGTCAGGTGATCGCGGTTGGCCCCCGCATGGTCATGGCCATCGTTTCCGACCCCGACCGTCCCGCGCGGTCCCAGGGGTATTTCGGTGACCTGATGGAGCTCGTCCGCGCCGGCCTGCGACAGACCGCTTGACCCCGCCCCTCTGTACCCCTGCGGCAAGTACCCCGGGCTCCGGGGCAGCGCCCCGACCTACTCCACCGGGTCCAGCAAAGCATCCGTCATGGAACAGTCCCGCACCACGTCCGCCCCGCAGCGGCGCGGGGTAAGGTCGTCGCGGTCGAGGCAGATGCGGGCCTCCTGGATGCGGCCGTCGCGACAGGTGATGGTGATGGCATCGGGGAACAGGGCGTCGTTCTCGGCCAGGAACGCCTGTTCGATCACGCGGGCCGGGACGCGGATGGGATCGTCCAGCGCCTGTAACGGGTCGGGCATGTCCATGGCTTCGAACGCGTCCCGGGCGGCGGCGAAGTAGTCTTCCGGCGGCAGTCCCGAACAGCGGCCGTGCTTCTTCCATTGGTACCACGCAGCACCCCCGTCGCCCATGATGTCCGACATCGCCGCAGTTTCCGAACGTGACGGATCGCGGCGGGGCGTGGCGCAGTATTCAGGCCAACCACGCTCGTATTGCGGCCAAAGGCCGTGCAGTACCCACCCCAGCGGGCGGTCGCATTGGCGGGCCCCGCGCGCATCGCCTTCCAGGGCGCACCATGTGGGGGACCAGGACAGGGACAGCACATAATAGTCGAACTCGCCCGCTTCGTCGGCCGCGGCGGGCAGGGCGAGTGTGGCCAGAAGCGCAAGACTGCGAAGCATTTTGTCCCTTTCCATGCGTTAATTCGGTCACTATATGCAGCCCGAGTTCCCCGACAATGCGAACTTGGCCCGTTTCCCCGGGTCGGCCCGGTCCCGGGCCACGGACAGGCCATGCGCGCACGAGCAAGGAGACGAGGATATGGCGGACAAACCGATCATGGCGAAAGCCACAGCCGTCTGGCTGGTGGACAACACGACGCTGACCTTCAAGCAGGTGGCCGATTTCTGCGGTCTGCACGAGCTCGAGGTGCAGGGCATCGCGGATGGGGACGTCGCCACGGGCGTGAAGGGGTTCGACCCGATCGCAAACAACCAGCTGACCCAGGACGAGATCGACAAGGCCGAGAAGGACGCGGCCTACAAACTGAAGCTGAAGTTCAATCCCGCGTCCGTGGGCGAGGAAAAGCGCCGCGGCCCGCGCTATACCCCGCTGTCCAAGCGGCAGGACCGTCCGGCGGCGATCCTGTGGCTGGTCAAGTTCCACCCCGAGCTTCAGGACAGCCAGATCTCGAAGCTTGTGGGCACGACGAAGCCGACGATCCAGGCCATCCGCGAGCGCACGCACTGGAACATCAACAACCTCGAACCCGTCGACCCCGTCGCGCTGGGCCTGTGCAAGCAGTCCGAGCTGGACCTGGCCGTGCAGAAGGCCGCGCAGAAGCGGGCGCGCGAGGGCGCTGTGATGACCGATGACGAGCGGCGCAAGCTGGTCTCGACCGAGCAGAGCCTGGCTGGTGAGACCGAGCCCAAGATGCCGTCGTCGATTTCGGGGCTGGAGCAGTTCACCCTGTCCGACACCGGTGAGGAAATCGAGGAAGACGACGACCGCGACGTCAGCGATGCGGACAGCTTCTTCAACCTTCCCGATGAGTCCGGGGACGACGAGGACGACAACCGGACCTGAGGGCGATCTTCTTACTGACTGTATTCAAAGCGCTTTTCAACCATTGCGCGAAGGGCGCCCCGAGGGGCGCCCTTTTTACGTGTAATAAGTCAGGGAAGGCGTGTTATTAAGGTAACGCGGCGTGATCGCGGCCCGGTACTTTTTCAAAATTGCCTCGCAATCCCGAAAATCTTGTCCCTATTGACGTCATGCCGGCATGGAACCGGCGGCGGTCGATATCGGCCGCGTCAAAATGGGGATCGAGCAGAATCCACGTGAAGCACCGCCGCAGAGCGGGCGCACGGGAGCGTTCCTCGAATGAAAAGCATTATGATGGGTTCCCGTTCGGGGGCCCGTAACTCCAGTATTCGGGGGCTGATCGGGCATGCCAGATTTCAAGGTCGCATTTCATTACCTGGTCCAAGGGCGCAAGATTGCTTTTTGCGCGCTCGCCCTTCTGACGGCCGCTTGCGGGCAGATCAATTCCGGCAGGGTCGGCGGACCCTCGGACGGGATCGCCGAGACCCCATATACCATGGTCGAGACCGGCCGCGCCTGGCTTTACGTCCCTACTGGACTGGTCACGCTGGAGCGGGACTTGGGTGGTGTGCGCGAACAGCGTGTCGCGTTGCCGAACGACACCACGGTCCCGGGCGACAACTTCATCCTGATGCGCACGCGCGCCTCTGCCGGGCTGGGAGGCAATCGCCTGAAGCTCGAACCGTTCCTGCACGCGGCAGGCGGGCTTGCCGCGCCGTTCACGGACGTGTCGGCCGGGCAGTTCCAGGGGGATGAGGATGCGCTTGGACCCTATTTCTACGTGAACCGAACGGCGGGGCCGAATGTCTCGTGCGTGCTGGCAGTCCGGCCCATCGATGGGGCTGCGTCGCTGTTGCCGCGCGGGGCCAGTGCGGTGGATGTGCTGATGCGCAACTGCGTCACAGGCGACGCTTCAGCCGCGCTCGCACCCATTGAGGCCCAAGCCCTGGGCCGGTCGGTCGGGCGTGGCGCTGACGCCGGGCAGGTCGCGCTTCGCAACATGTCGCCCTTTGCAGCCCCGGAAGGAGCGTCCCGATGAGCTCGATCGCCTATAGCTCGCGCCGAAAGGCGCCGATGGAACAGGTCCTGTGGATGGTCTTGTGGATCCTGACCGGTGCCGTCGTCATCGTTCTTGCGGCGATGCCCATCTCGACCTGGGCACAGGCGCTTCTGGGCGTCACTGGCGTCCTGATCTGCGTCGCCCTCAGGCCGATGTCCGACAAGGCGCCGATGCGCTTCGTCCTGCTGGCCGTCGCGGTCACCATGGTGCTGAGGTACTGGATCTGGCGCGCGACCGAAACGCTGCCGGGTTGGGATTCGCCCATATCGATGACGTTCGCAGTCATGCTGCTGGCGACGGAAACCTACACGATCTTCGTCCTTCTGCTGACCTGCTTCATGACCGCGGACCCGGTCACGCGGCCCGCACCCCCCACCGTATCGACGCGCGAGCTGCCGACGGTCGACGTCCTGGTCCCGTCTTACAACGAGCCTTCGGCGATGCTGGCGGTCACGCTGTCGGCGGCCAAGAACATGCATTATCCCAAGGACAAGCTTCGGGTCGTGCTGTGCGACGATGGCGGCACGGACCAGAGGATCAACCACGAAGATCAGTCCATCGCCAAGGCCGCGGTGGAACGCCGCGCCGAACTGCAGAAGCTGTGCGCCGATCTGGGGGTGATCTATTCCACGCGTGAGCGGAACGAGAACGCGAAAGCCGGCAACATGTCGGCCGCGCTTGCGCGCCTCGACGGTGAACTTGTTGCCGTGTTCGACGCCGACCACGTTCCCAGTCGCGACTTCCTGGCCCGGACGGCGGGATATTTCGTCCATGACGCCAAGCTGTTCCTGGTCCAGACGCCGCACTTCTTCCTGAACCCCGACCCGATCAACCGCAATATCGGCCTTGTGCCGCATTGCCCGCCCGAGAACGAGATGTTCTATGGCCACGTGCACCGCGGCCTGGACCGGTGGGACGGGACGTTCTTCTGCGGCTCGGCCGCGCTGATGCGGCGCGCGGCGCTGGATTCGGTCGGCGGCTTCTCGGGCGAGACGATCACCGAGGATGCCGAGACCGCGCTGGACATCCACGCCGCGGGGTGGAAGTCGATCTATGTCAACCGCGCGATGATCGCGGGTCTGCAGCCCGAAAGCTTCGTGTCGTTCATCCAGCAGCGCGGGCGCTGGGCCTCTGGTATGATCCAGATGCTTTTGTTGAAGAACCCCCTGCTGCGCAGCGGTCTGGGGATGACGCAGAGGCTGTGCTACATCAACTCGATGGCGTTCTGGTTCTTCCCGGTCGTCAGGCTGTCCTTCCTGATGGCGCCACTTTTGTACCTGTTCTTCGGGCTCGAGATCTTCGTGGCCACCTATTCCGAGGTGATCGCCTACATGGTCACCTATGTCCTGGTGAACTTCATCGTCCAGAACGCCCTGTTCAACCGCTCCAGATGGCCGCTGATGTCCGAGCTCTACGAGACGGCGCAGGCGCCTTACCTGGCGGGCGCGGTCATGAAGACGCTGGTCAAGCCGCGCGGGGCTAAGTTCAACGTGACGGCCAAGGACGAGACGCTCGACGAGGATCTGATCTCGCCCATCGCGGGGCCGCTTCTGGCCGTGTTCGGGCTTCTGGCGGTGGGCGTCGCCGTCGCCGGGATGCGGTACGTCATGTTCCCCGGTGACCGCGAGGTTCTGCAAATTGTCGGCGGCTGGGCGGTGTTCAACCTGATCCTCGTCGGTGCGTCGTTGCAGTGCATCCATGAAAAGCAGCAGCGCCGGGGCACCCCGCGCGTGCGGATGACCGAACCCGCCGACGTGGCGCTGGCCGGCAATCCCGAACGGCTGATGCGCGGCCGGATCGTCGACGCCTCGAACTCGGGCGTGTGCGTGACGCTGCCGATGGGGCAGGACATCCGGCCGGGCCAGGTCGTTCTGGGCGCGCCCATCGCTTTCCGTCCGCTGTTGGAGGACGCGCCGACGCTGGCGCATCCGATCAAGGGCACCGTCCGCTGGAGCCGCCGCGACGGCGCCGAGATCCTGATCGGGATCGAGATCGCCCGGGATCAACCCTGGATCATAGCCGAGACCGTGGGCCACCTGATCTACGGCCGGTCGACCCGCTGGGCCAAGGTGCGCGAGGGCTATTTCCAGGAAATGGGTTTGATCGGCGGCTTGGTCTATGTGTGCAAGCTGTCCGGGCAGGGGGTCGTTCGCACCGCCCGTGCCCTTGCGGCCGAGCCTGCCCGGCGCCGTGGCAAGACAAACGTTCCCGGGCCGGCGCCGATCGTGTTGCCAGAGGACAGCCGCGTCGCAGAAACCGCGTTCGGCGACTACAACGATCCCGTGGCCGCCAAGATCAGGGCCGCGCGTGCCGAGCGGGTGCGCCGTGCTTCCGACGCGGGGGGCGTGCCGGGCGATCCGACCTTCGTTCTTCCCCCGTCGATGTCCAAGACCGGAACAGAGTGATGCGCATGATGAAGATTTTTCCCGCACTTTGTGCCGTCGCCATGGCGGTGGCGGTCCAAGCCCCGGCCCATGCTCAGGAAGGTGACGCGCCGCTGATCCTTATCCCGTCCTTCACGGCACCCGCGGGCAGCGCCCCCGACGGTGCAGAGCCTGCGGCCGATCCGGAGTTCTCTGCCGACGAGATCAGCCAACAGCGCACCCGGATCGAGCCGCGCGCGGCTGAAAAAGCGCGGCTGACCATGCCCGAACTGGCGCCGCTTCTGTCGCACCGCGCCGGGGCCAATCCCGGCCCGTCGATCCGGATGCAGGGGGAAAACCCGAAGACCAGCTTCTCGATCTATCTGCCGCACGAGGCCGTGCCGGGGCAGCTGCGTGTCGCCCACGTCT
>Ga0114903_1000448_pt1 | contig 23904 bp, 20 predicted proteins | sample MalvirDeepMed_s2_FD_87289 | JGI IMG/M metagenome (GOLD analysis project Ga0114903, IMG submission 87289) | Marine viral communities from the Global Malaspina Expedition - Malaspina viral metaG DeepMed_s2 | ecosystem: Environmental > Aquatic > Marine > Oceanic | place: Mediterranean Sea... | reverse complement strand
GACCGCCACTGCAGAACCTGGCGCCGCGTCGACGCCAGGTTCTGCAGTGGCGGTCAGAGGATCGGGCGCGACGTGGTCCGGGGCGTCGTCGGGCACAGCGCTTTCGGGGTCGGCGCCTTCCGCGGCCACGGCCTCTGCGCTCTTGGTCTCCAGCGCGGGTGCAAGCGGGGTCTTGAGGAAATCGGGCAAGGGGCTGCTGTCGTCATCGGCAAAGCTGTCTTCGCCGGATGTCTCCGTGTCCTGCGGCATATCGGCCTGTGCGGCACCATCCCGGTCCTGGGCTGGTCCGGTGAAGAGGGAGGGTGCCGGCTCCGGGTCGTCCTCTTCGGGCTGTGCGTCCTGCGGGTCCGGCGCCTCTGCTGCGGGCGGCGGCGCTTGCGGTTCGGGCTCTGCCGCGGAAATCGCGGTCTCGGGGCGAACCGGTGAACCCTCATCGAGCGGTGCGGCCTCCACCTCTGCGGAGGGTGTCGGAACGTGTGTGTCCGGCTCTGCCGCAGAAATCCCGGCGTCGGTCCGATCCGGCGCATCCTCACTTGCCTGTGTGGCCTGCGGGTCCGGCTCTTCTGCGGCGGGTGGCGGCGCTTGCGGTTCCGGGTCTGCCGCGGTGATCGCGGCCTCGGGCAGGTCCGGCGCCTCCTCGTGGGACGCTGCATCCTGCGGGTGAGGATCTTGCTTGGGGTCCGCGAGGATGTCAGGTTCGGATGCCGCCGCGGCGTTCCCGGCAACTGACATCGTCGGACCGTCGGTGGCTGCGGCCTCCGACTCCGCCGAAGTGTCCTGCTCCAGAGAAGACGGCGTGTCCTGGGCAGGTTCCGGGGCGGTCTCCGGCGGCATCGTGTCGACAGGTTCCGTCGCGCGCTCTTGGCCGGATGGGTCGGTGGTCTCGCCGTTGGGGGCCGCTTCGTCGACAGCCTCTTCGGTCTCCGCGAGGGTGGTGACCGATCGCTCCGGATCGGCGAAGTCCATAGCACCCTGCGGCTCTGGCGTCTGCGGCTTCGGCGCCGGTTCGGAGGCGGCAGGCGTGAATTGCACCACGGTGTCGTCAGGTTCCGCTGCGTCGATAAAGGGGGCGTCCGGGATCTCTTCTTCGGTGTCGTCATCCACCGGGGCGGACAGCGCCGCGACGTGCTTGACCCCCTGTTCGCGCAGGATCTTCTGCACGCCCTTGATGGTCATGCCTTCCTCGTGCAGCAGCGTCTTGATGCCGCCCAGAAGCGCCATGTCGGCGGGGCGGTAGTACCGCCGTCCGCCGGCGCGCTTCACCGGTTTTACCTGGGTGAACTTGCTTTCCCAGAATCGCAGGACATGCGCGGGTGTCTCAAGCCACTCCGCCACCTCGCTGATGGTGCGGAACGCGTCGCGTGATTTTGCCATTTGGGTCTGCCTAGCGCTTGTTGCCGTCCGCCACGCGGTCTTTCATCAGATGCGACGGTCGGAAGGTCAGGACCCGGCGCGGCTGGATCGGCACCTCTTCTCCGGTCTTGGGATTGCGGCCCACGCGGGCGGCTTTCTCGCGGACCGAAAAGGTGCCGAAGGATGATATCTTGACCTGCTCGCCGCCGACGAGGGCATCGGACATGTGGGTCAGAACGCTTTCGACGAGTTCGGCGCTTTCGTTGCGCGACAGCCCGACCTCTCGGAACACCGCCTCGCTCAGGTCCATCCTCGTCAAGGTCTTGTCGCCCATGGCCATCCCTCCGGTTTTGCACAAGCATAGGGTCTTGTGAATTTCCGAGTCAATATCAATGGCTTGCAACACGGCTTTTAAGCGCTGCGCAACGCACTACCAGCGCAGGACGACAGCGCCCCACGCCAGCCCGCCGCCGATCGCCTCGGTGACCACGAGGTCGCCTTCCTTGATCTGGCCGCGGTCCTTCCCCACGGACAGCGCCAGGGGAATCGACGCCGCCGAGGTATTGCCGTGATCCTGCACCGTCACGACCACCCGGTCCATCGGCAGGCCAAGCTTTTTCGCGGTGCCCTGGATGATGCGGATATTGGCCTGGTGTGGCACGACCCAGTCGATGTCGCTGCTTTCGAGCCCGGCTTTGGCCAGCGCGGTCTGCGCCGTCGCGGCCAGCTTTTCCACGGCGTGGCGGAAGACTTCCTTGCCTTCCATGCGCAGGTAGCCGGTGGACTGGGTCGACACGCCGCCGTCGACATAGAGGATGTCGCGGTGGCGCCCGTCAGAATTGAGATCGGTCGCCAGGATGCCGCGGTCGGCATTGGTGCCGGTGCCGGTCGCGGCCTCGAGCACCAGCGCACCGGCGCCGTCGCCAAAAAGCACGCAGGTGCTGCGGTCGGTCCAGTCCATTATCCGGCTGAAAGTCTCGGCCCCGATGACCAGCACGCGGGTCGCCTGACCGGACAGGATCAGCGCGTTGGCATTGGTGAGCGCGTAGACGAACCCGGCGCAGACCGCCTGCACGTCGAAGGCAAAGCCGTGGGTCATGCCCAGTTCGGCCTGCACCATCGTGGCGGCCGACGGAAAGGTCAGGTCGGCGGTCGAGGTGGCGACGATGATGGCGTCGATATCCGCCACGGCGAGCCCGGCGTCGTCGAGCGCGGCGCGCGCCGCGCGGGTGGCCATGTCCGACGTGGTCTGGCCTTCGGCAGCGAAATGCCGGCGCTCGATGCCCGAGCGCGAGCGGATCCACTCATCCGACGTGTCCAGCGTCTGTTCGAATTCGGAATTCGGCACGACGCGGTCGGGAAGGTAATGGCCGACGCCGGCGACCTGGGCGCGCAGGGTCATGAGTGGGTTCCATCCTTGGCCGGGTCGGGTTCGGGCATGATGTCGGCCGCCGAGGCGACCCGTGCCGCCAGCTTGTCGCCAAAGCCGTTCTGGGCGAGCTTGAACGCCAGCTTGACCGCCGCGGACACGCCGGTTTCGTCGGCCGAGCCGTGGGATTTCACCACCGTGCCGTTGAGGCCGAGGAACACGCCGCCGTTGACCCGGCGCGGGTCGATGCGCTTTTTCAGACGTTTGAGAGAGGTCAGCGCCAGCAGCGATGCCAGCCGCGACAGGGGCGAATAGGCGAACGCCTCTTTCAGCAGGTCGCCGATCAGGCTGGCGGTGCCTTCACCGGTCTTGAGCGCCACGTTGCCAGTAAAGCCGTCGGTGACGATCACGTCGCAGCGGTTGCCGGGAATGTCGCCGCCCTCGACGAAGCCGACGAATTCGTAATGCGCCTCGTCGGCCTGCCGGCTGATCAGGTCATGCGCGTCCTTGAGCTCGGCCCGGCCCTTGTGTTCCTCGGTGCCGACGTTCAGCAGCCCGACGCGCGGGCGTTCGAGCGCGAGCCCGTTGCGGGCGTAGGATGCCCCCATCAGTGCGTATTGCAGCAGGTCGCGCGCATCGGCGCGGATGTCGGCGCCGACATCCAGCATGACGTTGAAGCCATGGTCGTTGCGCGACGGCCAGAGGATCGCGATTGCGGGGCGGTTAACGCCGGGCAGCTTGCGCAGCCGCACCATGGACAGCGCCATCAGCGCACCGGTGTTGCCGCAACTGACGGCCACCGTCGCCTCGCCATTGCGGACCGAGTCGAGCGCCGACCACATCGATGTGTCCTTGCCGTTGCGCATGACGTGGCTGGGCTTGTCGTCCATGCGCACGACGCCTTGCGCATCGCGGATGTCGCAGACCTCGGCAAGGCCGCGCTTTTTCGACACCAGCCGGTGCAGTTCATCGGCGGGCCCGTGCAGGAGAAAGCGAATCTCGGGGTTCTTGCGCGCAGACGCGGCAATTCCGGCGACAACCGCCGCCGGTCCGTGATCGCCCCCCATGGCGTCGATGGAAAGCACAACCTGTCCCGTGCCCGCCTTCGTGTGATCCTGCGTAGAGGTCATGCGGTGGGCCTTGGGTCCGGTTTAGGCTGCGTCTTCGTCCAGGTCGATTTCGTCGTTGAGAGCGACGACTTCACGCTCTGCGTAGTGACCGCAGGACGGGCAGACGTGGTGCGGACGCTTGAGTTCGCCGCAGTTGTCGCATTCGTTCGGGTTGCCGGCAACCAGCGCATCGTGGGCGCGGCGGTTGTTGCGGCGCGACTTGGAGACTTTGTTCTGTTGAACGGCCATGTCTTGACCTCGATCTTTCGTGTGAGGGCATGGCGGCCATGCCCGGTTGTCGGGATGTTCGGCCTCTTTGGCGTAAGGCAGGCACGGATACAACCCGGAATCCATGTGAAGGCGCGAAAATAGGGGGAAAAATCCAAACCGCAAGCGATTTGTTGCGCAGCCGCAAGGGTCATGTCTCAGCCGTCATCCGAGGCTTTGTTTTTCAGCGCCGCAAGGGCCGCGAAGGGTTTGAGATCGGCGTCGCGCAGCGGCTCTGCGCCGTCTTCTGCAAAGACTGCCTCGCCCAGTTCGGCATCCTCCGCGCGCGGGTAGAGCGGCAGCGCGAGGGTGAGCGCCTCGATCATCACCGCCCGGGTGTCGATGACATCCCCCAACGGTTCCGCGGTGTCGTCCTCGGGCATCTCGATCTCGGCGCCGGGGTCGACCTCGGGCAGCACCTCTTCCGCCGGCAGAAAGCGGCGCGTGACCTCTTCGTCGATGCGGGTGGTGACCGGGGCCAGCGTCACCACGCAGGGCTGCACCACGGTGGCGCCCAGCGTCCCGCTGAGTTCCCACCCGCGTTTGCCGAGCGGTGCGATCTCGCCCGAAAAGCTCAGCTTGCGCAGCGCGGACAGGCCGATCTGCTCCGCGATCGCGGCGCGAGCGTCGGCTTCGGGACGCAGGTCGAACGGTTGCGGGGTCTTCGACGAGAGCGCCGCGACCCGGAATACGCCGGGGGCGGACTTTGCGTTGGTCATAAGGTAAGCGCTTCCTTTACTTGAACGATCCACATCTCTTATGTAAGCGGAATAGAAGGCACTACCAGCCATGACAAGAGGGGCGGCATGCGAGGCAGACGATCGGGGATGAAGCTGGCGCTTCTTGTGGCCAGCTGTGTCGCGCTCACCGCCTGTACGGAGCGGTTCCGCAGCCATGGCTACGTGCCGTCCGAAGCGGATCTTCAACAAATCGTGGTCGGCGTCGACACCCGCGACACGGTGGCCGAGGTGATCGGCGTGCCGACGACCTCGGGCGTGCTGAACGCGAGCGGCTATTACTACATCGAATCCCAGGTGCGTCATTACGGCTGGCGCAATCCCGAGATGGTCGACCGCCAGGTCCTGGCCATCTCCTTCAGTCCCGAGGGCGTGGTGAACAACATCGAACGCTACGGGCTGCAGGACGGGCAGGTCGTGCCGATCAGCCGGCGCGTGACCGAGTCGGCGGATGGCGACATCGGCTTCATTCGCAAGCTCTTCGGCAACATCGGCCGGATCTCTGCCGAGAACCTTCTGAACCCCGACGGCTGATCGCGGCACGCCATGCCTCTGCCCGACCCGCCTGAGACCGCCCCGGAGCCGGACGCAGGCCAGGGCAGGTCGCTGGCGCTGACCGGGCTGGAGCGCGGACGCTACCGGGCCCGCGTGGCCCACACCGCGGGGGACGTGGCAGCGGCCCAGGCGCTGCGGCATCTGGCCTTTCACGGGCGGGCGGGCCGCGACCGGGACCGGTACGACGCAAGCTGCGTGCATATCCTCGTCGAAGAGCGGAGCGGCGGCCGGCTGGTCTGCTGCTTCCGCCTGCTGCCTCTGTCCGGCGGCGCGGAGATCGGGCGCAGCTATTCGGCGCAATTCTACGATCTGTCGGCGCTGGAGGCCTTCGCGGGCCCGATGATCGAGATGGGCCGGTTCTGCCTGCATCCCGAGGCACACGACCCCGATATCCTGCGCGTCGCCTGGGGGGCGATGACCGCCTATGTCGATGCGTCGGGGGTCGAGCTGCTGTTCGGTTGCGCGTCCTTCCGCGGCACCGATCCACAGCCCTATTCCGACGCCTTCGCGGTGCTCAAGGCGCGGTCTCTGGCGCCGCGCCGCTGGGCGCCGGGCCTCAAGGCGCCGCAGGTCTTTCGCTTTGCCGCGCGGCTGCGGCGCAAACCCGATGCGCGCAAGGGGCTCGCCGCGATGCCGCCGCTGCTGCGCACCTACCTCGCCATGGGCGGCTGGGTCAGCGATCACGCGGTGATCGACGCCCGGATGAACACGCTGCATGTCTTCACCGGGGTCGAGATCGCCGCCATTCCGCCCGCCCGCAAACGCCTGCTGAGGGCCGTCGCCGGGTAGAGCCCGGAAAATTCGAATTTTCCGGGCCGTTTTCCTAGGGGAAAACGCGCCCCGGCCAAGACCATCGCGCGCCGGTGTCGCTGGACCCTCGGTCCGTTTTCCTCGAGGAAAACGCGCCACCTTGACGCCGTGCGCGCCGGGGCCTAGCGGGTGCGCATGGCACAGATACCGCTTTTGCAGCTTTCCGACATTTCCCTGACCTTCGGCGGGGACCCGATCTTTGACCGGCTGGACCTTGTGGTGCAGCCCGGCGACCGCGTGGCGCTGGTGGGGCGCAACGGGTCGGGCAAGTCGACCCTGATGAAGGTCATGGCCGGGCTGGTGGAGCCCGACCGCGGCGAGCGCACGGTGCCGACGGGCGTGTCGGTCGGCTACATGGAGCAGGACCCCGACCTCTCGGGTTTCACGACCCTGGGCGATTACGCCGCCGAGGGGCTGGACCCCGGCGAGATGTACAAGGTCGAACGCGCCGGCGAGGGGCTGAAGTTCGATCCCGACCGTCCCGTCGGCACCGCATCCGGCGGGGAGCGGCGGCGCGCGGCGCTGGCCCGTTTGATGGCGCAGGACCCGGAGCTTATGCTGCTCGACGAGCCCACCAACCACCTCGATATCGAGGCGATCGGCTGGCTCGAGGACGAACTGAAATCGACCCGCAAGGGCTTTGTCCTGATCAGCCACGACCGGCGGTTCCTGAACGAGCTCACCCGTGCCACGCTCTGGATCGACCGTGGCATGGTGCGGCGGCAGGAGCAGGGCTTTGCCGCCTTCGAGGCCTGGCGCGACAAGGTCTGGGAAGACGAGGACATGCAGCGCCACAAGCTCGACCGCAAGATCAAGGCCGAGGCGCGTTGGGCGGTCGAAGGGATCAGCGCCCGGCGCAAGCGCAACCAGGGCCGGGTGCGCGCCCTGCAGGACCTGCGCGCGGAACGGGCGGGCATGATCCGCCGCCAGGGTGCTGCGGCGATGGACCTGTCCTCGGGCCAGACCTCGGGCAAGAAGGTGGCCGAGATCAAGAACGTCTCGAAAGCCTTTGAAGACGTGACCATTCTCCGCGATTTCTCGCTCACCGTGCAGCGCGGCGACCGGGTGGCCATCGTCGGGCCGAACGGCGTCGGCAAGACCTCCTTCATCCGCCTGTTGATGGGTGAGATCGCGCCGGACAGCGGCACCGTCACGCTGGGCACCAACCTGTTGCCCGCGGTCTTCGACCAGACCCGCGCGAAGCTCGACCACGACGCCTCGCTCTGGGAGAACCTGACCGGCGATCCCGAGATGCGCGTGTCGGGCAAGGCCGACCAGATCCTCGTGCGCGGCCAGCCCAAGCATGTAGTGGGCTACCTCAAGGAGTTCCTGTTCGACGAACGCCAGGCCCGCGCGCCGGTCCGAGCCTTGTCGGGCGGCGAAAAGGCGCGGCTGCTGCTGGCCAAGATCATGGCGCGGGAAAGCAACCTGCTGGTGCTGGACGAACCGACCAACGACCTGGACGTGGAAACGCTGGACCTTTTGCAGGACCTGCTGGGCGACTACGACGGCACCGTGCTGCTGATCAGCCACGACCGCGATTTCCTCGACCGGGTGGCGACGACCACCGTGGCGCTCGAAGGGCAGGGGCGGGCGACGGTCTATGCCGGCGGGTGGAGTGATTACCAGGCGCAGAAACGGGCGCAGGAGCCGGGACCGGCGCGCGACGCGGCGAAGTCCGCGGGTCCTGCGAAACCGGAAAAACAGGCGCCCAAACCGGCGCCGCGGAAAGCCATGAGCTTTACCGAAAAGCACCGGCTCGACGCGTTGCCCGCCGAGATCGAGAAGCTGGAGGCGGAGATCACCAAGCTCGAGCAGTTGCTGGCGGACCCGGAGCTTTTCACCCGCGAACCGGTGAAGTTCAAAAAGGCGACCGAGGCGCTGGTGACGCGGCAGGAGGCGCTTGGGAAAGCCGAGGAGGAGTGGCTGCATCTCGCCGAAAAGTCGGAAGGCTAGAGCGGTTTCGGCCACACCGACGGGGTCGGTTTCCTTCCGCAGGCTCCGCGCGGGCCGACGGCGCTACTGCGGGTCCGCTTCGACCGGCTTCACGAAGCCGAAAAGCCGCGCCGACAGCATCAGCTCGAACACGGTCATCAGGATGCGCAGCACATGGTGCAGCGTCACCAGCGCCGGGCTGACAGCGAGGCTCAGCGCCACCAGCGACATCTCGGTGACGCCGCCCGGCGCGAAACTCAGCAGCAGGGTGAGAAACCCCAGGTCGGTCACCATCAGCAGCCCCCAGGACAGCGCCGCGCCCAGGGCCAGCATGAAGGTCACCGACGCGAGGCTCAGCCCCAGCGACCGACGCAGGAGCCGCCCTGTGACGCCGCGAAAGCGCATCCCGAGGCTCACGCCCACAACCACCTGCGCCACGGCGATGAGCCAGAACGGCAGGTGCAGGTCGACGAGGCCCGAAAGCGTCAGCGCCGCCGAGAGCAGCATCGGCCCGATGAGCTGCGAGGCGGGCAGATGCACCAGCCGCGCAAGGGCGAGCCCGGCGGCGGCGGCGAGGGCGATCAGCACCAGCGCCAGCGGCGGCACCGGGGCGTTGCCGCCCGGCACAACGCCGGCGGCCGTACCGACCGGCGCGCCGGACCAGATCGACAGCGCCGTCGGCACCAGCGTGATCACCAGGATGATGCGCAGGAATTGCTGCATCGTCAGCACCCGCACGTCGGCGCCCACGGTTTCGCCCATCAGGATGCTCTCCATGAGCCCGCCGGGCGTGGCGCTGTAGAAAGCCGTGGCGCGGTCGAGCCCGCCGATGCGGCGGAAGATCAGGTAGTTGCCGCCATGGGCGATCAGCACGAAGACCAGCAGCGCCGCCACGGTCAGGGGCAGGCTCACCAACGCGCGCGCCAGTTCCGGCGTGACTTGCGTGCCGATCATCACGCCGATCAGCGCGATGAAGCCGTTGCGCAGGCCTTGCGGGAAGGTGTATCCGCGCAGCCCCGTCTCGCCGGCGAAGGCCACCACCAGCGCGGTGACCAGCAGGCTGCCCAGCATCCAGGGCATCGGCACCGACAGCCTAGCGGCGAGCGCACCGCCGGCGCCGCCCGCGAGGCACAGCGCGAGCGAAAGCAGGATCGTCTGCGGAGAGGGGAGCGAAAAGGACATGGTCGCCCATGACTTAGACCGTCCCGCCCGGTTGGACAATTCGGTTTTCCGCTTGGCCCGCGGCGGCGCCGTGTTACCTGCCCGGGATGGAGCCGTTCTTTATCGGATCGCAGATCTACCGCGGGTCGTCCTACGGACGGTTGCACCCGCTGTCGATCCCGCGCGTGCCGACGGTCATCGACCTCTGCCGCGCCATGGGATGGCTGGACGAAGCGCGTTACCGCACCAGCCCGCGCGCCAAGCCGGCCGCGCTTCTGGGCTTTCACACACCGGACTATGTGCAGGCGCTGGTGGCCGCTGAGGCGGCGCAGGAGGTGTCGGACGCGGTGCGTCTGCGCCACGGGCTGGGCGACATGTCGAACCCGGTCTTTCCCGAGATGTACCGCCGTCCGGCGACGGCCGTGGGCGGCGGGCTGCTGGCGGCGGAACTCGTCGCGCAGGGCGGCGTCGTCTACAACCCCGGCGGCGGCACGCATCACGGTCTGCCCGACCGCGCCGCCGGGTTCTGCTATCTGAACGAACCGGTGCTGACGATCCAGCGGCTGCTGGCGATGGGTCTGCGGCGCGTCGCCTATGTCGACATCGACGCGCATCATTGCGACGGCGTGGCGGTGGCTTTCGACGGGTCCGAACGGGTGCGGATGATCTCGGTCCACGAGGACCGGCGCTGGCCCTTCACCGGGGCACTCGACGAGACCTGTGGCGGTGCGGCGTTCAACCTGCCGGTGCCGCGCGGCTTCAACGACAGCGAATTCGCCCTGGCGCTCGAAGAGATGATCCTGCCCGCCGTTGCGGCATTCGCCCCCGATGCGATCTACCTGCAATGCGGCGCCGACGCGGTGACCGAGGATCCGCTGTCGCGGCTGGCGCTGTCCAACCGCAGCCACTGGCGCACCGTGACGGAGCTTCGCAGACTGTCGCCGCGGCTGATCGTGGCGGGCGGCGGCGGCTACAATCCCTGGACCGTGGCGCGGCTCTGGTCCGGGGTCTGGGCAACGCTGTCGGGCCAGGAGATCCCCGACCGTCTGCCCCAGGACGCGAGCGAGGTGCTGCGGGGCCTCAGCTGGGTGCGCAAGGCGCAGCCGTCGGTGGCGCTTATGACGACCCTGTGCGACAGCCCGCGGGACGGGCCGGTGCGCGACGAGCTGCGCCGCGGCGTGGCGCAGCTGAGGGCGCGGCTGTGAACTGCGGGAGGGTCCGACGCGGGTACTGGGCGCGCGGCTTTAAAAGGCTTGGGAGAGCATCGGGTCGCCATGACGTACAGGACGCCCGGGCGACACGGCTTCCACAGGCTTAGGCCCGCCGCTCTTGGCTCGAAAGGCGCATCCGCGCAGGAATGACCTGCAGCGGATGCGCCGAGGGCTCGACTATCGAGCTCAGTTCTCGAGGCGGGAGCCCAGTTCCTGCTGCAGGTCCGGATCGGTCTGCGCCATCTGGAGGATCTCGACGTAGCGGTTGACGCCGATGTCCGGTGCGTCCTCGATGGCCTGCGTCATCTCGATCTGGGCCTGTTTGACGATGGACCTCTGTTCCTCCTCGCTGCCGGCGGATTCGAACTCGTCGCTGTAGGATTGTTCGATGGCGACGACGTCCTTGTAGGCCACGACGAAGGCGTCGAGCTCGGTCTCGGAGACTTCCGTCGCGGTCTGCGCCTCTTGCGCCATGGCCGGCGCGACCAGCGCCGGAGCGACGGAAAGGGTGAGGGTCGCAACGGTCACGGCAACTGTGTTCTTCAAGGTCATATCCTGCTGTCCTTCCTTTTGTCTGACAGGTGGAACAGCACCTAACCATCTGTCGCCATGGCGCAAATGGGCGGGCGTGTTCCTGCCGATCCAGCGCATCCGGAGCGCCGAAACACGCCGATCGCCGCCTTGGCAGCAATTTGGACCCGCCGGTGTATTGACCATTCCCGGCCCCGCGATACCGTCCGAGCATGAACGCTTCATTTTGCCCTAGCGACGCTGCTGGCGTCACGGCCCCGCCCATCCGCGCTTTCGTGGCGCACCTCTGGCAGATCGCCCCGGCGCAGGTCAGACACGCGGCCTTCGGTCTTGGCCTCGCCCTCTGCGCTGCGGCGATGGTGTCCGCGGACGAAGGCGTTCAGGACTGGCTTCCCGAGGTGCTCAACATGCCCGAGGATGCCGAGGTCGTCGTCGACCGGGCTATCGGCTCCACGGTGCGGATGTATTCCATCCTGACCGGCGCGGACATCGACGTGCTGTTCTCCGAATGGGAAGAACGCCTTGGAGAGAACGGTTATCCCGTCACCGAGGAGACCGCGCAGGTGCTGGACCGGGCGATCGAGTTTTCCGGTCCGGGCATCGTCAATGCAAAGATCATCGCGGCGCCCGCATCCGAAGACGGGAGACGTATCATCGAGTTCGACGCGACCCTCGACTGAGGTGGCGTGGTCCTGATCGCGACGGTGTGTTGCCCATTTTCGAAGGATGGTGCGAGGCCCGTGCGTCCGACTGATGTCGGCCGTTTTCCGTCATTCCCGTGTCGCAGGACCGCAGGAAGAGGGTGTTGCTGTAGACGCCGGGGAAAACAGGGATTGTTCATGGAGCGGGTAACGGGAATCGAACCCGTAACAAGAGCTTGGGAAGCTCGTGTGATACCTTTTCACCATACCCGCATCACGGCCTCCGGATTACGCCCGGGCCGCCTGTGCGTCAAGGCCTGTCGTCAGGCGCGTCTGCGCCGACGACGCCCGCCGCCGTCGTCTCCGCCGGTGTTGAAGCTGACCTCGGGCAGGGTCACGATCTGCATCAGTTCCGGGAAGGGCGCGGTCTTGTGCGGGATCGCGTTGGCGGCGACGAAATGTTCCTGGAAACGCGGCTCGATGGCGGTTTCGACCTTGGTGATGCGCCGCACCCGGCCTTCGATATCCGCCCGCGCGCCAAGGTTGCAGAGCGCGATGCGCGCGCCGGTGCCGGCGGCGTTACCCGCACTCGTGACCTTGTCGAGTGGTACGTCGGGGATCATGCCCAGAACCATGGCGTGTTTCGGCGAGATATGCGCGCCGAAGGCGCCCGCCAACACCACGCGGTCGACCTTTTCGACCCCCATCTCGTCCATCAGCAGCCGCGCACCGGCGTAAAGTGCCGACTTGGCCAGCTGGATGGCGCGGATGTCGCCCTGGGTCACGGTGATCAGCGGGCCGCCGTCGGCGGTGCCGTCGTGGATCACGTAGGAATGGGTGCGGCCTTCGGGGATCATCCGGGCGGTGCCGGTCTGTGCGGCCGACCCGAGTAGGCCCGAGGGATCCATGAGACCGGCAAGGCGCAGTTCCGCCACCGCCTCGATGATGCCCGAGCCGCAGATGCCGGTGATGCCGCTGTCGGCGGCGGCAAGGTCGAAGCCTTCTTCGTCGGACCAGAGGTCCGAGCCGATGATGCGGAATCGCGGCTCCTTGGTCTCGGGGTCGATGCGGATCGCTTCGATGGCGCCGGGTGCGGCGCGCTGGCCACTGGAGATCTGCGCGCCTTCGAAGGCGGGACCGGTGGGCGAGGAACAGGCCAGCACGCGGGAGGTGTTGCCCAGCAGGATCTCGGCATTGGTCCCCACGTCGACGATCAGCACGAGGTCTTCCGAGGTGTGCGGCTGCTCTGACAGCGCCACGGCGGCGGCATCCGCGCCCACGTGCCCGGCGATGCAGGGCAGGACGTAGACCCCGCCCGAAGGCGGCAGGCTGGTCAGGTCGAGTTCCTTCGCGGTGAGGTTCATCGCGTCCGACGTCGCCAACGCAAAGGGCGCCTGGCCCAGTTCCACCGGGTCGATGCCCAGCAGCAGGTGGTGCATCACCGGGTTGCAGACAAAGACCGTCTCGAGGATCAGCGACGGGTCAATCCCGGCCTCTTTCGCGATCTCGACCGCCAGCGCATCGATGGCCTCGCGCACGGCGCGGGTCATCTCGGCATCGCCGCCGGGGTTCATCATCACGTAGGACACCCGGCTCATCAGATCCTCGCCAAAGCGGATCTGCGGGTTCATGATGCCCGAGGAGGCGACGACCGCGCCGGTGTCGAGATCGGTCAGGTGTGCGGCGACGGTGGTCGAGCCGAGGTCGATGGCAAGCCCGAAAATGCCGCCTTCGTGCAGTCCGGGCCAGGCGGCGACAAGCCGCGGCGTATCGGTGGCATGAGCCTTGTGCAGGGCGACGGTGATTTTCCAGCCGCCCTTGCGCAGGACCGGCTGAAGCGTGGAGAGCGTGGGCAGGTCGGTGGTGATGCGGGGGATTTGCCACTGCTCGGCCAGTGCGCGACCGACGCGCTCCAGATCGCCGGTGGGTTCGTGCATGTCGGGCTCGGCCACCTCGATGTAGTAAAGCCGGGTGGCCGGATCCATCAGGATGGTCCGGGCTGCGGCTGCCTTGCGCACCACCTGCCGGTGGACTTGGCTTTCGGGCGGCACGTCGATGACCACGTCGTTCAGGATCTGCGCCTGGCAGCCAAGGCGCCGGCCCGGTTTCAGCCCGCGCTTCTCGTCGTAGCGCGCCTCGACCTTGTTCCAGTCGCTGAGCGCGCCGTCGCGGACGGTGACGCCATGCTTGGAGAACTCGCCGTAGGACGGAGTGATCTGGCATTTCGAACAGATGCCGCGCCCGCCGCAGACCGAATCGAGGTCGACACCCAGCTGCCGCGCGGCGGTCAGAACCGGTGTGCCGCGGGCAAAGCGCCCACGCTTGCCCGAGGGGGTGAAGACGACGAGAGGGTCGGTAGTCATCGGATCATCCTGCTGTTTCGGTGTCCCGGATATTGCCCTGACGGGACCGGCTTCGGGCACCATAGTCGGAACGCGCGCGAGGGAAACCCCGCGTTGCGTCACGGGCCGGGGCAAAACCGTCGCGGGCGCGGCTCAACCTTCGTCGAGCCAACGCAGGATCTCGCCACGGTTGCCGTCGAGCTCGGGCGCCGGGGCGCGTGTGGTGCGGTCCTCGGCATCCGACAGCTTGATCGGGTTGCCGGCGGCCTTGAACGCCGCGCGGCCGTTTCGGTCGAGCACGTCGACGACCATGTTCCGCGCCAAGATCTGCGGGTCTTTCAGAACCTGGTCGAGGCTCTGGATCTGGCTTGCGGGCACGCCCGCCGCGGTGAGTTTCGCCACCCAGTGCGCGCGGGTCTGATCCAGCGTCACCGCCTCGATCAGACGCTTCAGCAGCCGCACGTTGGTGACGCGCGCGGCATTGGTGGCAAAACGCGGATCGTCCGCGATCGGCAGGTTCAGCGCCAGGCAAAGCTTTTCGAAGAGCACGTCGTTTCCCGCGGCGATCACGAAGAAGCCGTCCGAGGCCTGGAATGACTCGAAAGGGGCGATGGAGGGATGCCGCGATCCGGTGGGGCCGGGCGCCTTGCCGGTTACGGTGGTGATCGCCAGCGCGTGTTCGAGGATCGCCAGCTGGCTGTCCAGCATCGACACGTCGACGCGCCGGCCCAGCCCGGTGCGCTGCCGGTCGTAGAGCGCCGCCAGCACGCCTTGCGTCAAGTACATGCCCGCGGCGATGTCCCCGACCGACACGCCGGCGCGGACCGGGCCGCGGCCTGGCTCCCCAGTCACCGACATGACGCCGCCGCGGGCCTGGGCGATCATGTCGTAGGCCGGGCGCCGGGCGTCCGGCCCGGTCTGGCCGTAGCCCGAAACCGATCCGTAGACCAGCGCCGGGTTGGCGGCATGCACGTCCTTCCAGCCGTATCCCAGCCGGTCCAGGACGCCGGGGCGGAAGTTTTCCAGCAGAATATCAGCGCGGGCCACCAGCCGGTCGAAGATCTCGCGGTCGGCCTCCTTCTTGAGGTCGAGCGCGATGGATTTTTTGGAATGGTTGATGGCGGCGAAATAGCCGCTCTTGCCGTCCTTGAAGGGCGGGAAGGCGCGGGTGTCGTCGCCGCTGCCGGGGCGTTCGACCTTGATGACCCTGGCGCCGAGATCGGCCAGGGTCAGCGCGCAGAACGGGCCCGCGAGCACATGGGTGAGGTCCAGAACGGTGAGACCGGAAAGCGGAAGGGACATGGCGATTCCTCTGCGTTCTTTGCAACTGCAGCATGCCCTCCTTGCGAGGGAACGGCAGGGGTCTGCAAGGGGGGCATCGCGATTTTACCGCCTGCCGGGCGCGATGGGCGCATTGCCGCCGTTTGTTGGGGCGTCCTCGCGTCAGGCGTGCGTCGCCCGCGCGTGGAAGACGAAGCCGAGCAGGTTCATCAGCACCTGCGCCGCCAGGATCGACGTTGATCCGGTGGGATCGTAATCCGGCGCCACCTCGACCAGATCGATACCCACCACCCGGTGCCTGCGCGCGACCGCCTGCAAGAGTTCCAGCACCTCGTAATAGAGAAACCCGCCGTGGCTCGGCGTGCCGGTGCCTGGCGCGATGGAGGGGCAGAAGGCGTCGATGTCGAGCGTGATGTAGACCTGCGCGCCCGCGGGCAGCCGCGCCGCCAGCGCCGCAGTTCCCAACGCGCGCGCCTGTCGCACGGACAGGATGTCCGACCCCATGGCGCGGGCATCCTCGTAGCCCTCGCGCGCGGTGGAGCTGACGTTGCGGATCCCCACCTGCGTCAGCCCCGTGACAAAGGGCAGCTCCGCCGCCCGGCGCATCGGGTTGCCGTGGCCGTTGCGCACACCGTGGCGTTCGTCGACGAAATCGAGATGGGCGTCGATCTGCAGAACGTGGATGTCGCCCTGGCCGTCGAAGGCACGCAGGGCGGGGATGTTGACCGAATGATCGCCGCCGATCACCACCGGCAGGGCCTTGGCCGCGAGGATGGCGCGGACGCCCGCCTCTATGTTGGCGTGGCTCTGCGTCGTGTCCGTGTGCACGATGTCCGCGTCGCCCAAATCGACGATCCGCACCTCAGGTCCGAGGTAGGTGGCGTCGTCCTCGTGATCATAGGCCCCGGCATGTCCGAAGCTGAAAAGCGTAGAGGCCTCGCGCAGCCCGCGCGGGCCAAACCGCGCCCCGGCGCGGTACTGCGTGCCCGCGTCGAACGGCGCGCCGAGGATGCAGGCATCGGCGTCGATGGCGCTCCAGTCCGCCATGTAGGGCTTCTTGGCAAAGGTGCAGATGCCGGTGAAGGGCAGGTTCAGGCGGCCGGTGGCATAGCTGTGCGACATGGGGGGCTCCTTGCGGTCGGTGCGAGGATGGCCCCGAACGGCGCGCGGGGAAAGAGGGCAGATGCGCGGGGTCTGGGGCGTACGGCGGATCGGTGCTATCGTGACATCGGCAACCCGATTGGGAAAGGTGCGGCGATGGCCATAGCGAAGAACACGATCTGTCTCTGGTACGACCGCGACGCCGAGGCGGCGGCGCGGTTCTATGCGGAGACCTTCCCGGACAGCGCCGTGCACGATGTCTTTCACGCCCCGTCGGACTTTCCCTCGGGCCGCGCCGGCGATGTGCTGACCGTGACCTTCACCGTGCTGGGCATTCCCTGCCTCGGGCTGAACGGCGGGCCGGCGTTTCAACCGACCGAGGCGTTTTCCTTCCAGGTCGCGACCGAGGACCAGGCCGAGACCGACAGGTACTGGGACGCCATCGTCGGCAACGGCGGACGCGAAAGCGCCTGCGGCTGGTGCAAGGACCGGTGGGGCCTGTCCTGGCAGATCACCCCGCGCACCCTGTCCGAGGCGCTCGCCGCCGGTGGCGAAGAGGCGCGCCGCGCCTTCGTCGCGATGATGGAGATGCGGAAGATCGACGTCGCCGCGATCGACGCGGCGCGGCGTGGCTGACGTTCCTTGCGGGCCGCTGCGCGGTCCGGGCTGTCCCGGCGACCTGAGGGGACATGCGGCATCTCGCGCGGGACAACGCGAATGGGGTTTCCCTGACCCGCCAACCGTGCGATAGGGACGCGCCAAACGATGCTCCCCGTGGAAAGGTATTCTCATGGAGATTCGCGAGGCTCTTACCTTCGATGACGTCCTGCTGGTTCCCGCCGCCTCCAACGTGCTGCCGAGCACGGCGGACACCCGCACCCAGGTCACCAAGTCCATCGCGCTGAACATCCCGCTGCTCAGTTCCGCCATGGACACGGTCACCGAAAGCCGCATGGCCATCACCATGGCCCAGGCGGGGGGCATGGGGGTGGTTCACCGCAACCTGACCGTCGAGCAGCAGGCGCGCGAGGTGCGCCGGGTCAAGCGTTTCGAGAGCGGCATCGTCTATTCTCCGGTCACCCTGCGCCCCGACCAGACGCTGGCCGATGCCAAGGCGCTGATCGAGCGCTACAACTTCACCGGCTTCCCGGTGGTCGACGACAAGGGCCGAGTGGTCGGCATCGTCACCAACCGCGACATGCGCTTTGCCAGCCGCGACGACACGCCTGTGCGGGTGATGATGACCTCGGACAACCTCGCCATCCTGCGCGAACCCGCCGACCGGCAGGAGGCCATCGACCTGATGAAGGCGCGACGGATCGAGAAGCTGCTGGTGACCGACAAGGACGGCAAGCTCACCGGTCTGCTGACGCTCAAGGACACGGAACAGGCGGTGCTCAACCCCACCGCCTGCAAGGACCGGCTGGGCCGGCTGCGCGTGGCGGCGGCCTCGACCGTGGGCGATGCCGGGTTCGAGCGCAGCCAGGCGCTGATCGACGCCGGCGTCGACATGATCGTGATCGACACCGCGCATGGCCATTCAGAAGGCGTCGGCCTCGCCGTGGAACGCGTCAAAAAACTGTCGAACGAGGTGCAGGTGGTCGCGGGCAACGTCGCCACCGCCGAGGCGACGCGCGCCCTGATCGGAGCCGGGGCGGATGCGGTCAAGGTCGGCATCGGCCCGGGGTCGATCTGCACCACGCGCGTCGTTGCGGGCGTCGGCGTGCCGCAGATGACCGCCATCATGGACTGCGCGGAGGCCGCGGGCGACACGCCGGTGATCGCCGACGGCGGCATCAAGTTCTCGGGCGATTTCGCCAAGGCCATCGCGGCGGGTGCCTCCTGCGCCATGGTGGGCAGCATGATCGCCGGCACCGACGAAAGCCCGGGCGAGGTCATCCTCTACCAGGGCCGCACCTTCAAAGCCTACCGTGGCATGGGCAGCCTTGCGGCGATGGCCCAGGGCTCGGCCGACCGCTATTTCCAGAAGGACGCGGCCAGCGACAAGCTGGTGCCCGAGGGCATCGAGGGGCAGGTGGCCTACAAGGGCACCGCCACCGCCGTGCTGCACCAGCTGGTGGGCGGCCTGCGTGCCGCGATGGGTTACACCGGCAACGCCACGGTCGAAGAGATGCGCCGCAACTGCACCTTCGTGAAGATCACCGGTGCAGGCCTCAAGGAAAGCCATGTGCATGACGTTCAGATCACCCGCGAAAGCCCCAACTATCGCATGGGCTGATCCCATCGCCGGGGTTTTGATATGACCCCCGCAGCCCGCGCGCAGGCGGCGATCGAGGTGTTGGACCGGATCGGACCGGAGATCGCAGTCGAACAGGCGCTGACCAACTGGGCGCGGGGCGCGCGCTATGCCGGCTCCGGCGACCGCGCCGCGGTGCGCGACCTCGTGTTCGACGTGCTGCGCCGCCGCCGGTCCGCCGCCGTGCGCGGCGGGGGCGAGGGCGGCCGGGCGCTGTTGCGCGGGTCTTTGCTGCTGTCCGGCGAGGATCCGGACAGGCTCTTCACCGGCGAGCGTCACGCACCCGCGCCGCTTGACGAGCGGGAACGCGCCGCAGGGTCCGATCCCGGCGCGGAAGACCTCATGGACCTGCCGGACTGGCTGTGTGCGCTCTTCCGCGAGTCGCTGGGTGACGCCGCAGCCGACGTGGCCGAGGCCCTGCGCCACCGCGCGCCGGTGTTCCTGCGCGTCAACACCCTGCGGGCCGATATCGCGACGGCCCAGGCGGCGCTGAACGAGGACGGGATCGCCACGCGTCCGCACCCGCTATCCGCGCAGGCGCTCGAGGTGCTGGAGAACCCGCGCCGGATCAACGGATCGAGGGCTTTCCGCGACGGGCTGGTCGAGTTGCAGGATGCGGCAAGCCAGGCGGTTGTCGATGCATTGCCCCTGCGTCCCGGGCAGCGCGTGCTCGATTACTGTGCCGGCGGCGGCGGCAAGGCGCTGGCCATGGCGGCACGCACCCGCGGGCAGGTGATGGCCCATGACAGCGATCCCGGGCGCATGCGCGATCTGCCCGCCCGCGCGGCACGGGCCGGAGCCGAGATCGTTCCGCTGCCCAACCCGACGGGCCAGTTCGACGTGGTGCTCTGCGACGTGCCCTGTTCCGGCAGCGGCGCCTGGCGGCGCGCACCCGAGGGCAAGTGGACCCTGACGCCCGACCGGCTCGACGCCCTGCGCGACGTGCAGGCCGCCATCCTGCGCCGGGCCCAAGGGTACGTGGCTCCGGGCGGCGTTTTGGCCTATGCGACCTGTTCCGTGCTGGAGCCGGAAAATATGAGCCAGATCAGGATCTTCTGTGCCGATTTACCCGAATGGCGGTGCGCCTCCGATCGGCAATTCCTGCCCGCCGACGGCGGTGACGGATTTTTTGTCGCTTGCATGACGCGCCTGCGCTAATCTCCCAATTCCACCAAAGGTAGACACGCGAGAGTTAAGTCGCGCTTAAACCTTGCCCGCTTAAAAAGACACGACGCGAATCACGGTTCTGGTCGGGGGAAGAATTTGTCGGACGCAGTTCTCAACATCGGGTCGATGGCGCGCAGCACGCGCGGACTGGCCCGCCGCACGGCTCTCGTGGTGCTGTTGGGTCTGGTCTGCATCGGGATGGCGGCGGTTGCCCCGTCGCGCGCGGTCCAGCTCGGTCTGATCGCGGGGGGGATGGCCTTCCTGATCATCGCGGCCGGTGTCTGGGTGATCCAGGTCCGGGTCGGCCGCGCGCAAAGGCGCAACTTCCGCGTCATCTCGGCCTTTGTGGAGCGGGACGCCGCCGCCTGCGTGCTCACCGATTCCGACGGCGCCGTGCTCAGCCTCAACGAGGCCGCGCGCAGCCGCTTCGGGCGCACGTCCGGCCCCGGCGCTGAGCAGAGCATCACCGGCCTCCTGCGCCCGCTCTTTGCCAACCCGGCGGCCATTCTATTCCGGCTGCAACAGGGGGCGCAGGACAGCGCCGTCGCGACCGAGGATATCCCCGTCGGCGGCGGTCACCTGCGCATCACCGCCCGCGCCATCGCGCCTGGCTGCCTGATGTGGCGGATCGAATCCTTCGAAGGCGGGGACATTTCGGATGCGGCTGTCGCGGCGCGCCAGATGCCGGTGTTTACGCTGGGTCGGAACGGGGCGGTCCTGTCGATGAACGAGGTGGCGCGCAACCTGATCGGGAAACGCGCCAAACGCATCGACGACGTGCTGGCCGACCCGCCGCTGCGGTCCGGCAAGATCAACGCAGTGCTGACCGGCGACGGGCCGGTGTCCTACCTGGCCAGCGTCATCCCCACCGGGCCGGGACGCGAAGAGCTGGTGCTTCTGCCGGTCCCCGCCGAAAAGACGCCCGCCGCGGATACCACCGATTTCAATTACCTGCCGGTGCCGCTTCTCAAGGTCGCCGCCGACGGAGAGGTCCTGCAGGCCAATGCCGAGGCGCGGTCGATGCTTGACGCCGAAGAGACCGCGGGCGCAAAGCTTTCGGACTATATGGAGGGGCTGGGCCGCTCGATCCGGGACTGGCTTGCCGATGCGGCGGCGGGGCGAGGGCTCAGCCGGTCGGAGTTCCTGCGGCTGACACGCCGCGACCGCGAGGTCTTTGTCCAGGTCACGCTGAACCGCATCGTCGAGAACGGCCAGCCTGCGCTGGTCGCGGTGCTCAACGACGCGACCGAACTCAAGACGCTGGAGGCGCAGTTCGTCCAAAGCCAGAAGATGCAGGCGATCGGCCAGCTCGCGGGTGGCGTGGCGCATGACTTCAACAACCTTCTGACCGCGATTTCAGGACATTGCGACCTGATGTTGCTGCGCCATGACCAGGGTGACCCGGATTATGGGGATCTTGTGCAGATCCACCAGAACGCCAACCGCGCCGCCGCGCTCGTGGGCCAGCTTCTGGCCTTTTCGCGCAAGCAGACGCTGCGCCCGGAGGTGATGGATTTGCGCGACACGCTGTCCGATCTCACCCACCTGTTGAACCGGCTGGTGGGCGAGAAGGTGTCGCTGACCCTGCGGCACGATCCGGTCCTGCCGGCGATCCGTGGCGACAAGCGGCAGCTGGAACAGGTAATGATGAACCTGGTGGTGAATGCCCGCGATGCCATGCCGGACGGCGGCGACATCGTGATCGAGACCGGGCAGCTTCTCCTCAAGGAACCGATGCTGCGCGACCGCGCCAAGGTGGCCCCGGGATCCTACGTCTCGGTCAAGGTGATCGACGCGGGCATCGGCATCCCCAGAGACAAGTTGCAAAAGATCTTCGAGCCGTTCTACACCACCAAGCGCACCGGCGAGGGCACGGGGCTGGGCCTCTCGACGGTCTATGGCATCGTCAAGCAGACGGGCGGGTTCATCTTCGTCGATTCGGAGCCGGGCAAAGGCAGCTGTTTCACCTTGCTGCTGCCCAGCCATGACGCCCGCCTCGTGCCGCACGCCGGGAAGGAACCCAACCTGCCGCGCAAGATGCCCGCCCAGGGCCGCGGCGTCGTGCTGCTGGTCGAGGACGAGGCGCCGGTGCGCGCTTTTGCGTCGCGCGCGCTCAAGCTGCGGGGTTTTACCGTGATCGAGGCCGATTGCGCCGAGGCGGCGCTCGATGTGCTTTCGGACAGGGACTTGACGGTGGATGTCTTCGTCACCGATGTGGTCATGCCCGGCATGGATGGCCCGACCTGGGTCCGGCGTGCGCTTCAGGACCGGCCGGACACGCGGGTGGTCTTCGTGTCGGGCTATGCCGAGGATATCTTTGGCGGCGACAAGGAACAGATCCCCAATTCGACCTTCCTGCCCAAGCCGTTTTCGCTGAACGACCTCACCGAAACCGTGCACCAGCAGATCGCCTGACCGATTAGGTCCCGCCAGAGCATTTTGCGTTTACCTTGACACGAGAGTTATCGCTTAACGACTTGAAATCTTTGATTTCCAGCAGCGTTACATGAGGCAGGTTCAACGCGAAACGCCGGAGGGTCCCTTCCCGTGTCACCGGCGCTGTACGGCGCGCCGGCAGGGGCCTCAAAACGCGTCGCGCCTGCGCTAAGGTCGCGCCCGTTCACCCGTGCTGTCCGGCCCGGTCCCAGAGCGCGAAATCCCCGGCGCACTTGCGCCGCAGCTTCGCCTCGGTGTCCGACGCCAGGTCGAGCGCGGCCCGCGGAGATATGTTCTCGCGTGGCAGGTCCAGCGTCAGCCCGAGCCGATGCTCGAGAAACCCGATCAGCCGGGCCTGATCCTCGTATTGGAACAGGTGGCTCACGGCGGTGCCGTTGGGCCGCGGCTCCACGAATTTGGACTGGCTGCCGACATTGGCGAAGGGCGGGCGATCGCCCTGGCAATAGGCCTGCACGAACGCGTCGAAATCCATGCCCGCGGTCGAGGTCGGCTTGCCGTTGAGAAACGGGCGTTGGCGGTACCGGTACCAGCTGCCAAGCCAGGACACCGGTTCGCGGATCACCGCCAGTACATCCATGTGCTCGACGCCCATTTTCTCGAACATCGGGCGGAAGAACCGATTGTAGCGATAGACCGGCGCGTGTTTCAGCTCGGGCGGATCGAGCACCGTCATCGAGGCATGCGGACCGAGCGCCGCCTCGTAGGCCGATGTGCCGGTCTTCGGCACGGCGAGCATCACCAGACGCTGTTTCCAGAACACCAACATGCCGCCGCCCTCCTTGCTGCCCGTCGCCGTAAACCACTCCTTAACCGAAAAGGTAAAAGGTGAGGAAGTGACGAATTTACTTGAAATGTTCTTCTTTTGTCCGCATGAAGGTGAGAACAAGAGGCGAACGAAAGCAGCAATTGCAGCCAGGCGGCGGGGATGGAAACCCGACCGCGGGTATGGAATAAGGAGTGCAAAATATGGCAGCGGCGGATCTTTTGACCATGGACAGCAAGAAGAGCGGCGACAAGCAGAAGGCGCTCGACAGCGCCCTGGCGCAGATCGAACGGCAGTTCGGCAAGGGCTCGATCATGAAGCTGGGCGGAGACAATCCGCTCAAGGATATCGAATCGACTTCGACGGGATCGCTGGGGCTCGACATCGCACTGGGGATCGGCGGCTTGCCCAAGGGCCGGATCATCGAGATCTACGGCCCCGAATCCTCGGGCAAGACGACGCTGACCCTGCATTGCGTCGCCGAGGAGCAGAAGAAGGGCGGCGTCTGCGCCTTCGTCGACGCGGAACACGCGCTCGACCCGCAATATGCCCGCAAACTGGGCGTCGACCTGGACGAGTTGCTGATCTCGCAGCCCGACAATGGCGAACAGGCGCTGGAAATCACCGACACGCTGGTGCGGTCGGGCGCGGTCAGCGTCGTGGTGGTCGATTCGGTCGCGGCTCTCACGCCGAAATCCGAGCTCGAGGGCGACATGGGCGACAGCAGCGTCGGCGTGCACGCCCGCCTGATGAGCCAGGCGATGCGCAAACTTACCGGGTCGATCGCGCGCAGCAACTGCATGGTGATCTTCATCAACCAGATCCGGATGAAGATCGGCGTGATGTTCGGCTCGCCT
>Ga0114903_1000447_pt1 | contig 23945 bp, 24 predicted proteins | sample MalvirDeepMed_s2_FD_87289 | JGI IMG/M metagenome (GOLD analysis project Ga0114903, IMG submission 87289) | Marine viral communities from the Global Malaspina Expedition - Malaspina viral metaG DeepMed_s2 | ecosystem: Environmental > Aquatic > Marine > Oceanic | place: Mediterranean Sea... | reverse complement strand
GCTGATCGCCATCGCGGTCGTGGCCCTGATCGGCGCCTTTGCCCTGCGCGACACCCTGACCTTCGAGACGCTGGCCCGGAACCGCGAGCGTCTGCTGGCTTTCCGCGATGCGAATTACCTGCTGGCCGTGGTGGCGTTCATCGGGGTCTATACCGCGATCGTCGCGTTCTCGCTGCCCGGGGCGCTTCTGGCGACGCTGACGGGCGGGTTCCTGTTCGCGACCTTTCCGGGGGTCGTCTATAACGTGACTGGCGCCACGCTGGGGGCGGTGGGCATCTTTCTGGCGGCGAAATGGGGTCTGGGCAACCGGTTGGCGGCGCGGATGAGCGCCTCGGACGGGATGGTCAAACGCATCAAGCAGGGCATCGACGAGAACCGGTGGTCCATGCTGTTCCTGATCCGGCTGGTGCCCGCGGTGCCGTTCTTCGTGGCGAACCTGGTCCCGGCCTTCGTTGGCGTGCCGCTTTACGCTTTCGCGGTGACGACCTTCCTGGGCATCATGCCCGGAACGCTGGTCTTCACTTCCGTCGGCGCGGGGCTGGGCGAGGTCTTCGCCCGGGGCGAGACGCCGGACCTGTCGATCATCTTCGCGCCGCAGATCCTGCTGCCGATCCTGGGGCTGTGCGTTCTGGCCGCGCTGCCCATCGTTCTGAAGGCCGTGCGCGGCAAGAAGGGAGTCTGACCCATGGAAAAGATCAAGTGTGACGTCTGCATCATCGGCGCCGGTTCAGGCGGCCTGTCCGTGGCGGCGGGGGCCGCTCAGATGGGGGCGAATGTCGTCCTGATCGAGGGCGGCAAGATGGGCGGCGATTGCCTGAACTACGGCTGCGTTCCCTCGAAGGCGCTGATCGCGAGCGCCGCGAAGGCCTATGGCATGGGCCATCCCGGCGCGTTCGGCGTGGCGGCGGTCCAGCCGCAGGTCGATTACGCCGCCGCCAAGGACCATATCGGCCGCGTGATCGAGACCATCGCCCCCGTCGACAGCCAGGAGCGGTTCGAGGGGTTCGGCGTCCGCGTCCTGCGCGCCTTTGCCCGGTTCAAGGACGAGAAGACGGTCGTCACCGACGAGCACGAGGTCACGGCCCGGCGCATCGTGATCGCCACCGGATCGGCCCCGCTTGTCCCGCCCATCGAGGGGCTGGACCAAGTCACGTATCACACCAACGAGACGATCTTCGACCTGCGCGAAAAGCCGCGCCATCTGCTGATCATCGGCGGCGGCAATATCGGGATGGAGATGGCCCAGGCCCACCGGCGGCTGGGCTGCGAGGTCACGGTGATCGAGGGTGGCACAGCGCTGGGCAAGGACGACCCCGAGGCGGCCGCGCTGGTCAAGGCGCGGATGCAAGAAGAAGGCGTTGTTCTGGTCGAAGGCCAGCAGGCCAACCGTGTGACAAATGGTCCCGAGGGCATCACGGTCGAAACGCCGGGAGGTAGCCACACCGGTTCGCATCTTCTTGTAGCCGTGGGGCGGCGCGTGAATGTGGACAAGCTGGACCTCGACCGCGCGGGGGTTGCCCATGACCGTGGCATCAAGGTCGACGACCGCCTGCGGTCCACCACGAACAAGCGCGTCTTTGCGGTGGGCGACGCGGCGGGGCGGCTGCAATTCACGCATGTTGCAGGCTATCACGCGGGCGTCGTGATCCCCCAGATCATGTTCGGCCTGCCGTCGAAAGCGAAGCAAAACCACATTCCCTGGTGCACCTATACCGATCCGGAACTGGCCCATGTGGGCCTCACCGAGGAGCAGGCGAAGAAAAAGCACGGCGACAAGGTCACGGTCGTGCGCTTCCGTTATGACGAGAACGACCGCGCCGTCGCGACCGGCAAGACCGACGGGTTCGTCAAGGTCTCGGTCGTGAAGGGCAAGCCGGTGGGGGCGACCATAGTGGGCGCCGAGGCGGGCGAGTTGATCTCCATGTGGTCGCTGGCCATCGCCAACGGACTGAAGATGCGGGCGATCTCGAACACCGTGTTGCCTTATCCAACGCTGTCGGAAATCAACAAGCGCGCGGCCGGTGCGTATTTCTCGCCATTGCTGTTCGGGAACGATAATGTGAAGCGGGTGGTTCGCCTGATACAGAAGTATTTGCCCTGAGCCCTTTGGACCTCGCCCATGCTGAACACCCTTTCGGGACGATTCCTGATCCTGACCGTGGGCTTCGTGATGCTGGCCGAGGTGATGATCTTCATCCCCTCGGTCGCGCGATTCCAGCAGGACTATCTGCTGTCGCGGCTGGAGCGGGCGCAGATCGCGTCGCTGGCGCTGCTGGCCGACGACATGATCTCGCCCGAGCTCGAGGTCGAGCTCTTAGAGAATGCCGAGGTCTATAACGTCGTTCTGGTCCGGGACGAGGCGCGCCAACTTGCGCTGTCCTCGCCCATTCCGGGGCCGATCGCGGAAACCTACGACCTGCGCGATCCCACCGCGCTGGATCTGATCGGGGGCGCGCTGACGACGCTGACCTCGACCGGCGAGAACGTGATACGGGTCATCGGACGCCCGGTGCGCGAGGGCGGTCAGCTGATCGAAGTGACGATGCCGTCGGCCCCGCTGCGGGCCGCGATGGTGGATTACGGGCTGCGGATCCTGCTGCTGTCGGCCGTGATCTCGGTCGTGACCGCGTTCCTTCTGTTCCTCGCGGTGCGGCGGTTCCTGGTCCGCCCGATCCGCGGCGTGGTCGATGCGATGCAAAGCTATGCCGCCGCCCCCGAGGACGCCCGCCGCATTATCGAGCCGTCGGCCGGCGTGCTGGAGCTGCGTACCGCCGAGACGGCGCTTCAGACCATGCAGACGCAGCTGACCTCGGCGTTGCGCCAGAAGGAACGTCTGGCCCAGCTTGGTGGCGCGGTTGCCAAGATCAGCCACGACCTGCGCAACGTGCTGACCACCGCGCAGCTGTTCGCCGACCGGATCGAGGCATCGTCGGACCCGGGTGTCACGCGCATGGCGCCCAAGCTGGTGGGATCGATCAGCCGGGCGATCTCGATCTGCGAATCCACGCTGGCCTTCGGCAAGGCCGAAGAGCCGCCGCCGCAGCTGACCCGCGTGATGCTGGCCGACCTTGTGGCCGACGTTCTGGACGGCGAACGGCTGGCGGCGGGGGAGGCCGAGATCTCCTTCGCCGAGGACGTGCCCACGGGGATGTCCCTGCGTGCCGATCCCGAACAGCTCTATCGCGTGCTGGGCAATCTGGTGCGCAACGCGCGGCAGGCGATGGCCGGTCGCACCGAAGGCGGGGAAATCGGCGTCTCGGCCGACGAGACCGAGGCCGACTGGATCATCCGCGTCACCGATACCGGCCCCGGCCTGCCCGAACGCGCGCGCCAGCACCTGTTCCAGCCGTTCCAGGCGGCCTCGAAACGGGGCACGGGGTTGGGTCTGACCATCGCGCAGGATCTGGTGCGCGGCCATGGCGGAGAGCTGTCGCTGGTCTATACCGGCCCCGAGGGGACGTGTTTCGAGATGCGCCTGCCGAAGACCATCGTCCGGCTGGACGCGGCCGAGTAGTTGCCCGTGGCGGCACGGGGGCTATCTTCGCGCCCGGATGCCGGGGGATATGACATGATCGACCAAACGACCGAGGCCGCCATCGTCGGGGCGGTGCGCGACGTCGCACGGACCGAGATCCTGCCGCGATTTCGCAGCCTGAAGCCGTCGGAAATCGACACCAAGACCGGCCCCGAGGATCTGGTCACCGTGGCCGACCGCGCCGCGGAAAAGGCGCTGGGCATACGGCTGTTGGACATCCTGCCCGGCGCGGCGCTGGTGGGCGAGGAAGCGGTCGAGGACGACCCCTCGCTTCTGACTGCGTTGAAGGGCGACGGCCTGTCGGTCGTGATCGACCCCATCGACGGGACATGGAACTTCGCCCACGGGCTGGCCCTGTGCGGGGTCATCCTTGCCGTGCGGCAGGGCGGGCGGACGATCTGGGGGCTTCTGTACGATCCGGTGATGGACGACTGGATGGTGGCGGCCGAAGGGCAGGGTGCCCGGTTTATTCGGGACGGCAGCGTCACACCCCTTCACACGCGCGCCCCCCGCGCCCCGCAGGAGGAAACGGGATACCTGCCCCTGGGTCTCTTCGACGGACCCATCAAGCAGGTGCTGGCGGGGCTGATGCCGCGATTCTCTCGCGTGCAGTCCCTACGCTGTTCGCTGCACGAATACCGGATGCTGGCGGCGGGGCATGTCGATTGGGTGATGGCGGCGCAGTCGAAGCCGTGGGACCACTTGGCCGGCCAGCTGATCGTGGCCGAGGCAGGGGGCGCCTGGGGCACGCTGGACGGCACGCCCTATGATCCGGGGCGCGCCGATCAGGTGCTTCTGGCGGCGTGTGCCGAAAGCCGTCTGACCACCCTTCGCACCACGTTTCAGGGGGGCTGAGCCATGCCGGAAACGCGCGCCGACTATCGCCTGCTGCGGGACATGCCCACGCGGTGGTTCGACAACGACATCTACGGCCATCTGAACAACACGGTGCATTACCAGCTGTTCGACACCGCGGTGAACGCGCATCTGGTCGAGACGGGCGTGCTGGATCCCCATACGGGCGACACGGTGTTCCTGGTGGTGGAATCGGGCTGCCGCTATTTCGCGCCACTGTCTTTTCCCGAGGTCGTGACGGCCGGTCTGCGGGTGGCGCATCTGGGACGGTCGTCCGTGCGCTACGAGATTGGTCTGTTCGGGGGCGAGGCGGACACAGCCGCCGCCGAGGGTTTCTTCGTTCACGTGAACGTGGACCGGCAGACGCGGAAGAAGGCCCCGATCCCCGACGCGGCGCGGGACGTGCTGGAAGCCTTGCGATAGGCCCCATGTCAGCCCATGCGGGACGGGCCCGGTCACCGCATCGGTGCCGGGCTGTCATCCGCATTTCATCTGCAATGTGATCGAAGGTGGCGGCGCCGCCATAGATCGTTTGCGAGAATGGTTCGGACGGGGCGTCACCCCCGGCCTTTCGTTCCACCGGTGAAACTTTGGGACAGGCGGGTCCGATTGCCAGGCCGGACAAGCCCTTCCGAAGTCTCGCTGTAGGTCGATCTGCGCGCGGGACGGGATATGCCCGCGCGAGGGTTAAGACCGGGTGGACCCGCCGTCCGTTGCGTCCGGGTCGCGCGCGAAATCGGGGCGGTCTGGGGCGTGGATCTCGACCCGTTCGATCGTCTCGCGGCTGAAGGCGACGATCATCGACACCACCATCAGGCAAACCAGCACGAAGATCGGCAGGCCGATCACGGTGATGACCTGTTGTAGCGCGTTCAGGGCCTCGTCGCCCGCCAGGATCATCAGTGCCGCGGCGACGCCCCCTTCGGCCAGGCCCCAGAACAGGCGCTGGCGCACGGGGCCTGCTTCGGGTTCGCCTGAACACAGCATGTCGACGACCAGCGAGGCCGAGTCCGACGAGGTGGCGAAAAAGATTGCCACGATCACGATGGCCACGCCCTGCACGAAGCTGGTGAGCGGGAAGCTTTCGAGGAAGGCGAACATCGCCAGCGGCACGCTGTTGGATACCGCTTCCGAGATGCGTCCGGCATCCGCGCCCAGTTGCTGGCGCATCTCCTCGCCGATGCCGTCGATGCCCATGGCGGCCCAGCCGAAGATCGAGAACCACACGATGGTGAAGATCGACGGCGCGAACAGTACGCCCAGCACGAACTCGCGGATCGTCCGCCCCTTGGAGATACGCGCGACGAACAGGCCGATGAAGGGCGACCACGTCACGGTCCACGCCCAGTAGAACACCGTCCACGACCCCTGCCAGCCCCAGTCGTCGGTGGCAGGCAGATAGCCGGCCATCATGTCGTTCCAGAAGGCGAAGCGGGGCAGGTTGGTGATGTAGATCCCGAAGGTCTGAACGATGCCGCGCAGCAGGAACAGGGTCGATCCGGTGATCAGGATGAAGATCATCAGCGCAACGGCCATGCCGATATTGATGTTGGACAGAAGCTTCACGCCCCGGTCCAGACCCGCCACGATCGAGGTCACGGCGACGCATGTCAGCACGCCAAGGATCGCCAGCCGAAGGGGCGTGCCGTCAGGCCAGCCGAACAGCGCCTCCAGCCCCGCGGCGATCTGGCTGGTGCCCAGACCCAGCGACACGGCGACCCCGAAGACGGTGCCAAGGACGGCGAAGATATCGATGGTCTTGCCGATGGGGCCGTTGATCCGTTCGCCCAGCAGCGGCCAGAAGACCGAGCTGACGCGCACCGGCAGGTGATAGCGGTAGATGCAGTAGGCAAAGCACAGACCCGGCAGCGCGAAGATCGTCCAGGTGTGGAGTGCGAGGTGATAGTTCGCGATGGCGATGGCGTCGTTCGCGGCCTCGGGGCTGAAGGGCTCGACCCCCGCGACCGGCGGGGTGGAGAAATGCGAGATCGGCTCGGCCACGCCCCAGAACATCAGGACCGTGCCGATGCCGCCCGCGAACAGCATCGTGAACCAGCTGAGGTTGTTGTATTCGGGCTTCGCGTCCGGCCCGCCCAGCTTGATATGCCCGTAGGAGGAGAACGCGGCGAACAGCAAGAACCCCAGCCACACGTTCACGCCCAGGATGAAGAACCAGCCCAGCTTTGCGACGATCCAGCCACGCGCGCCCTCGAACGCGGTGCCGATGGGGCCGGGAAAGACCGACAGGGCGACCACCGCCACGATCATGATGGCGGCAGAGACGAAGAAAATCGTGGGATCGGTCCTTAAGCCAAGGCGCTTGGCGAGGCTGTTCATGTCTGGCACTCCGAACAATAACAGCCTTGCGACATAGGGCGTTTGGCCGGGGGGACAGGCTTTACCGCCGCCAAAGGCTCGCATGGGCCAGCGCCAGGTCGGCCCGAAACGCCCGCCCGATGGCGACCAGACCCATGCGGGACAGGGCCTTGGGGTCGAAGCTGGCGTCGGTCCGGTGGGGCGTCAGATCGGCGAAGGCGATGCGGTGGGTGGTCCACGCGGCGGGCGCCGTGAAGGTCGCGCGGAAGGATTGCCAGGGGCGCGACAGGTCTTGGGTGCGCAAGTGCAGGTTGTATGCTTCGCCATTGCCGAAGACGGTCAGGGACATTCCGTCCCAGCCGTCCGCCGGGTCAAGATCGCGGGCCATCTGAAGAAAGCCGCCGTCGTTTTCCAGGCGGACCGTTCCGGTCAGGTGCAGCGCCGGACGCCCGCCGACCTGTTCGACCGCCAGCGCGCCGTTGCTGACGCCGCCCATGACCCGGTCCGAGACCATCTCCCACCCGTCGGGGCGCCCAGTTTCGGCGTCGAAGATCGTGTGCTGCATGCCCTGCGATCTAGGGCGTGGCGCGCGGGGGTCATCCCGCCTCGGGGGCGGCCGCGTCGAGGGCGATCTTCTTGCGGTTCCACCGGATCGAAGACATCAGCGCCGCCGCGATCAGCGCGATGCCAAGGCCCCCGGTCACCACCTCGGGGATGTGCATCAGCGGCTGAAGGAACATGATGACCGCCAAGACGAGAATCGCATAGAACGCCCCGTGTTCCAGGAACCGGTATTCCGACAATGTCCCTTTCTCGACCAGCATGATGGTCATCGAACGGACATACATCGCCCCGATCCCCAGACCGATGGCGATGACGAACAGGTTCTGCGTCAGCGCGAAGGCCCCGATCACCCCGTCGAACGAGAAGCTGGCGTCCAGCATTTCCAGATACAGGAACGCGCCAAGACCGCCGCCTGCGGCAACCGTTTCCGGACCGCGACTGTCGAGGACCTCGCCCAGCGCGTGCACGACGAGATAGGTCAGAAGGCCCCACATCGCCATGGTCAGGAACCGCCCGGCCTCGGCCTCGGGAAAGAACTGCGACACGCCCAGAAGCACCGCCACGGTAACCAGCATGTCGGTCCCGCGGGTTGCGCCGTGGCGGGCGACGAACTTTTCCAGGCCGCCCAGCCAGTGGTCCTCTTTCTCGGGGTCGAAGAAGAAGGACAGCGCCACCATCAAAAGGAACGTGCCTCCGAAGGCCGCGATGTCGGGATGCGCCTCGTCCATGATGCGGGCGTATTCTGCGGGGTTTTCGGCGGCCAGCACCACGGCGGACCACGGACCCGTTCCGGCGGCGATGGCGACGATGGCGACCGGAAAGACGATGCGCATCCCGAAGACCGCGATCAGGATCCCCCAGGTCAGGAACCGGCGCTGCCAGACGGGCGACATGCGTTTCAAGACGTTGGCGTTGACGATGGCGTTGTCGAAGCTGAGCGAAATTTCCAGCGCCGCGAGGATCAGCGAGATCAGGAAGATGCCCAACGTGCCCTGAACGGTTCCGGTAAAGCTCCACCCTACCCAGACCGACAGCAGAAGGCCCAGGGCGGTGACCGCGAAGGCCCAGGTGAAGTATCGTGTGGTCCCGTGTGCCATGGGCGTCCTTCCTGCGGGGGCGATTTGCGGGACATACGCGATCCCGCGCCCGGTTGCATCCCACCCCCACCGCTTGCCGCCGCGTTCCGCCATCGGCAAGGTGGCGCGCATGTCTCAGCCGCCCGTCCTTCGCCTGCGTATTGTCTTCCCCGGCCACGGCATGGTCGGCCCCGGCAAGGCCGAACTGCTGCGCCGCATCTCCGAGACGGGATCCATCGCCGCGGCGGGCCGCGCCATGGGCATGAGCTACAAGCGTGCGTGGCAACTTGTCGACACGATGAACGCGATGTTCGGCGAGCCCGTGGTGATCTCGACCCGGGGCGGCACGAAAGGCGGCGGGGCCGAGGTGACGGACACGGGGCGCGCGGTGCTCGATGCCTATGCGGGGGCGGTGGCGGCCGCCGAAAAGGCCAGCGCCGCCGAGGTGGCGCGGATGGCCGATCTTCTGGGCGATATGTCCGGCGGAAAATAACGCTTGCCGTCCGCCCGCGCCGGGGTGACAGTCTGCGCATGTCCCGTCCCCCCGTCCTGTTGATGCTGCGCGTTGCCCTTCTGTGCCTACTGGTGCCCGGCGCCGCGATGGCCCAGACCGTCACCGTCTTCGCGGCCTCCAGCCTCAAGACCGCGCTGGACCGCGCCGCGCCCGCGTTCGAGGGGGCGACGGGCTACGATCTGCGGCTGGTCTATGCCGGGTCCTCGGCGCTGGCGCGCCAGATCGGGGCGGGGGCGCCGGCGGATGTGTTCGTCTCGGCCAATTCCGAGTGGATGGACGCGGTGGCTGATCGGGTGATCCCCGGTACGCGTCGCGACCTTTTGGGCAACGCGCTGGTCCTGATCGGCCGCACGGGTCCCGAGGTGGCGCTGGATGCGGGGCTGCTGGACCGGCTGGGATCGGGGCGCCTTGCCATGGCCCTGACCGAGGCGGTGCCCGCGGGCATCTACGGCCGCGCCGCGTTCGAGGCGCTGGATCTCTGGGGTGCGCTGGCCCCCCGTGTGGCCGAGGTCGACAACGTCCGCGCGGCGCTGGCGCTGGTGGCGATCGGCGCGGCGCCGCTGGGCGTCGTCTATGCCACGGACGCGGCGGCTGAACCGCGCGTCCGTGTGCTGGCGCGCTTCGACCCCGCGCTGCACCCGTCCATCCGCTATCCCGCGGCCGCGATCGACGGGGGCGGGGATGGGGCCATCGCGTTCCTCGATTACCTCGAAGGCCCGGAGGCGTCGGAGATCTTCGCCGCAGAGGGGTTCGAGGTGCTGGAGTGACCTTCTGGCTAGGCCCCGAAGCGCAGGCGGCCTTGTGGCTGTCGCTGAAGGTGTCGTTCTGGGCGACCGTGGCCAGCCTGCCCCTGGGACTGTTCGTGGCGCACGCCCTGGCGCGCTGGTCGTTCCCGGGCAAGCAGGTGCTGAACGGAATGGTCCTGCTGCCGCTGATCCTGCCGCCGGTGGTGACGGGCTATTTGCTGCTTCTGGCGCTCGGCCCGCAGGGACCGCTGGGGACCATTGGCACGCTGTTCGCCTTCCGCTGGACCGGGGCGGCGCTGGCGGCAGGGGTCATGGCGTTTCCCTTGATGGTCCGCGCCATCCGCCTGTCGATCGAGGCGGTGGACCCCAAGCTGGAGGATGCGGCACGCACACTGGGGGCGCCGCGGGCGTGGGTCTTCGTCACGGTCACGCTGCCGCTGATCCTGCCGGGGATCCTGACGGGCGCGGTGCTGGCCTTCGCCAAGGCGATGGGCGAGTTCGGTGCGACGATCACTTTCGTCTCCAACATCCCCGGAGAGACGCGGACCCTGCCCACCGCGATCTACACCTTCTTGCAAGTGCCCGGCGGCGAGGTCGAGGCACTGAAGCTGGTCGCCGTCTCCGTGGGCGTGGCCATGGGGGCGCTTCTGGTCTCGGAATGGCTGTCGGCGCGGGTGGCGCGGCGGATCGCGGGACGATGAGCCTGTCGGTCCATATCCGCCGCGACCGACCTGGCTTCACGCTGGACATCGGGTTCGATGCGCCGGGGGGACTGACGGTGCTGTTCGGGCGGTCCGGGTCGGGCAAGACCAGCGTGATCGACGCGGTCGCGGGTCTGGCACGGCCCGATGCGGGGCGGATCGTGCTGCAGGGGCGCGTGCTGTTCGACAGCGCCGCGCGCGAGGACCTGCCCCCCGAGCGGCGCGGCCTGGGCTATATCTTCCAGGAGGGGCGGCTGTTTCCGCACATGACCGTGCGGCAGAACCTGGGATACGGGCGGCGCTTCGCGGCACGGCGCATGGACCTGTCCCCCGTGGTCGAGATGCTGGGCATCGGGCACCTGCTGGACCGGCGTCCCGGCGCGCTGTCGGGGGGCGAAAAGCAGCGCGTGGCCATCGGGCGCGCACTTCTGTCCGATCCGCGCATGCTGCTGGCGGACGAGCCGATGGCGGCGCTGGATGCCGCCCGCAAGGCCGAGATCCTGCCCTATTTCGAGCGTCTGAGGGACGAGACGGACGTGCCGATCCTGTATGTCAGCCATGACGCGGCCGAGGTTGCGCGGCTGGCCACCACTGTGGTCGCGGTCGAAGACGGCCGCGTCGCGCGGATCGGTCCCGCGGCCGAGGTACTGGGCGATCCAGGCGTCGCGCCGACCGGCGTACGCGCCATCGGTGCCGTGATCGAGACGCGCATTGCGGCCCATCATCCGGACGGGCTGACCGAACTGGATGCGGGCGGGGTGCCGCTGTTCCTGCCGCATGTCGACCGGCCCGCCGGATCGCCCCTGCGCGTGCGCATCGCGGCGCATGAGGTGGTTCTGGCGCGCGGTGATCCCGGCGTGCTTTCGGCGCTGAACCGGCTTCCGGGGACCATTTCGGCCTTGCGAGAGGGCGAGGGGCCGGGGATGATCGTCACCCTTGACACCCCCGCCGGGCGGCTTCTGGTGCGCGTCACGCGGCGGTCGGCTCAGGCGATGGGGCTGGAGGTCGGGCAACCCTGCACCGGGATCGTCAAGACCGTGGCGCTGGCGCGAGAGGACGTGGGCGGCTGACCCGTCAGGTGCCGCGCGTCATGACCGTGGCAGTCCGCAGCATGACCCGCAGGTCGAGGGTCAGCGAGCGCGTGCCGAAATAACGTTCGTCATAGGTGACGCGATCCTCGAACGCGGTGCTGTCGCGGCCATGGACCTGCCACAGCCCCGTCAGCCCCGGGCGCATGCGAAAATAGGCTCGCCCGCCCGCATCGCGGTAAAGCTGTTCCTGATCGGTGGTGAAAGGGCGGGGGCCGACAAGGCTCATCTCGCCCGTCAGTACGTTGACCAGCTGAGGCAGCTCATCCAGGCTGGTTTTGCGCAGGATGCGGCCAAGCCGCGTGATGCGGGGGTCGTCTTTCAACTTCTGGCGGAGGCGCCACTCCGCCGCGCGGGCTTGGTCTTCGGCGCACAGGCGGCGGAGCGCGGCGTCTGCGTCGGGCACCATGGATCGGAATTTCCACATGGTGAACCGCTGGCCGTCGCGGCCGACCCGTACCTGCCGGAAGATCGGTTGCCCGCCGGTCAGCAACAGCGCCAGCCAGATCGCCGCCATCAGCGGCAGCACCAAGGGGGCCGCAAGCGCGAGACAGACCAGATCCAATGCACGCTTTCCTGTTTCCGGCCCGGGCGTGGGCAGGATGGCGGGGGCGTCGGTCTGAATCAACGACATGGGGGCAGCTCCGGGATGATCGGTTCCGGCGACGCTGCGTGCGAATGCTTACCACGAGGTAAAAAGGTAAAGGGAATTGGGGGTTTGGCTAAAATGCCGGGTATTTTCCGGCCTCAGCGGCAGTAGGCACCGCCGCTGCGCCGCGCGGTATCCAGGTGGAAGTGATCTTGGTGGAACCGATCCGCATCGGGCCCCAGCACGGTGGCGAAGGGGCCGCAGGCGCCGCGGTGGATGGTCCTGAGCGAACTTCCACGCGACCAGTCGCGCAGCACCGAAAGCTCGGCCCCGTTGGCGAGGAGAAAGGCCGAGATGTCGATGGCCCGACCGCGCCCGTGCTCGGAAACCTTGGCCCCGGGCAGGTTGTTGCGCGTGCGGCAGCTGTAATGCGCCGCCACCCGAAGGCCCGCCAGCCCGCCGCCGGTCGCGCCGATCGCGGGGCGGGCGATGCCGCGGACCCACGCGGCTAGCGCCTGCGCCGTGTTGCAGTCCATCACCGCGGCCTGGCTGAGGCGAACCCCCTCGACCATGCTGACGCGCACGGGGTTGCCGATGCCGCAGCCCGAGAGGCGGCCCGGGATCGCGGCGATTTGCACGCCGCGGATCGCCTCGCGACCGCAGACGGCCCCGGGCACGCCGGAGGGCGCGTAGTCGGGTGTGCCGACCCGTGCCACCGTCGCCTTGCGCCGCAGGTTCTGGGGGCGTGCTTCGGGGCGCAACGAAGAGGGCAGGGCGGCGATGACCACGGCCTCGGGCGCGGTGGCGCGCGGGAGCGGGCGGGGACTGGCCTCGGGCGCGGCGGCGTGGGCCGGCAGGGCGAGCGTTCCCAGAAGGACCGCCGCCGCCAGCCCGCGGATCACTGCTCCTGACCCTTGAAGGCGGCGATGGCGTGGACGACCCGGCGGCACGACGCCTCGTCGCCCACGGTGATGCGCAGGCAATTTGGCAGGCCGTAACCGCCAACGCGTCGGACCAGAAGCCCCTCGCGGCGCAGGTGATCGTCGCAGGCCTCGGCCTCTTCGGTGCTGTCGAAGCGGGCCAGGACGAAATTCGCGGTCGAGGTGTCAGACATCACGCCGATCTCGGCCAGGGCCTTCTGCATCCAGGTGCGCATCCGGGCGTTTTCCGACCGGCTTTTCTCGACGAAGTCGCGGTCGCGCACGGCAGCTTCGGCCGCCGCCAGTTGCAGCGTCCCAAGGTTGAACGGACCGCGCACGCGATTGAGCACGTCGATCACGTGGGGCGGACCGTATGCCCAGCCGACGCGAAGGCCGCCCAGCGCGTAGATCTTGGAAAACGTGCGCGTCATCACGACGTTCTCTCGCTTTTGCACCAGCTTGGCGCCGCCGTCGTAACCGTCGACATATTCGGCATAGGCCCCGTCGAGGACCAGCAGCACGTTCTCGGGCAGTTCAGCAGCAAGCCGTCCCACCTCGTTCGAGCCCAGCATCGTGCCCGTCGGGTTGGCGGGGTTGGCGACGAAGACCAGACGCGTGCGGAAGTTCACCGCGTCAAGGATGCTGTCCACGTCCACCTTGCGCTCGTGCTCGGGCACGCAGATGGGCGTCGCACCGGCCGCGAGGGTCGACAGGCGATACATGGAAAACCCGTGCTCGGTATGGATGACCTCGGTCCCGGGGCCGGTATAGGCGGTACACAGCATATGGATCAGCTCGTCCGAGCCTGCGCCGCAGACGATCAGCTCGGGGTCGAGGCCGTGCACCTCGCCGATGGCGCGGCGCAGTTCTGCGTGATCCGTGGACGGATAGCGGTGCAGCAGGTGTTCGACCTTGCGCAACACACCCCGCGCCGCTTCGGGCGGACCCGCGGGGTTTTCGTTCGACGAAAGTTTCACGACATCCCGCACGCCCGGCACGCTGCTGGCGCCGCCCTGATAGGGCGCAATCTGGAGGACACCGGCTTTCGGTTCTATGGCGTGGGACATCTTGGGGAACTCCTGCTGGCGTTCCTCTTAACGGGGTGTGGCACGCTGGGCTAGTGGAACCTCGCGCGTCACTTCGACTGGCTGCGCTCGGAGATTTTCAGAAGCATCCGGCGGGGCAGGAAGGGTACGGCGAACCGCAGCCCGAACGCCAGCGCCGCCTTGTCGATCTTCACCAGCTGGCCCTTCATCATCGCGTCGTACCCCTTGGTCGCGACATCGCGGGGGTTGTTGCCGCCCATCTTGACCATGGTGGTGCCGTGCATGTCGGCGCGGTCGGCGAACTCGGTTTCGACGTAGCCCGGGGCGAGGACGGTGCAGGTGACCCCCTTGGGGCGCATCTCTTGATCCAGCGCCATGGTGAACGAATTGACGAAGGCTTTCGAGGCGAAATAGGTGGCCTGCTTCGGCCCCGGAATGAACCCCGCGGTCGATCCCAGGTTCAGGATCCGCCCTGAGCCGCGCCGGACCATGTCCGCCCCGATCAGGTGACACAGCGTGACCATCGTCTTGATGTTGAGGTCGACCATGAAGAGGTCCAGCTCCAGCTCGCGTTCGATGAACTTGCCCTGGCCTCCGTTGCCGGCGTTGTTGATCAGGATGTCGGGAGACAGACCCCGATCCTGAATCGCGGCATAAAGCGCGCGGGCCCCGTCCTCACCAGAGATGTCCATGGCAATGACATGGACCGTGACACCGTGGGCGGTCTCAAGCTCCTTTTTCAGCTCCGACAGGCGGTCCTCACGCCGGGCGGTGACGATGAGGTCGCCGCCTTTCTCGGCATGGATGCGGGCGAGTTCGCGGCCGATCCCGGACGAGGCACCGGTGACGAGGGCGAGAGGGGGCATGGCAGTCTCCTTCCGGAAGATTGGCATCGGTGTTGCTTGCCAAACGGCGGTGGCCGCCACACGTTCCGCACCGACCAACTGACGGAGACGAGATGGCATTGATCGTGGCGACCCTTCTCGCGGCCTTGGTGGGGGTCTATCACTTGTTCGCCCTGCGTGCGCTGGACCGGCTTTCGGGACAGGATGGGACACGGCCCAACCGAACGCTCAGCGTGGCGTTCCTGGGCCTTCTGGCCATCCACCTCAGCGAGATCCTGGCCTTTGCGGGGGTCTATGCCGGCCTTCTGTCCACCGGCCGGTTCGGGGCCCTGGAAGGGACGTTCGACGGGACGTTCAACGACCTGATATATTTTTCGGGCATGTCCTTCGCGACGCTGGGGTATGCCGATATCGACGCACGCGGCCCAATCCGGATGGTCGGCATGGTCCAGTCGCTTCTGGGGTTCATGCTGATCACGTGGAGCGCGACGTTCCTGTTCACCGTCTGGGAAAAGGCGTTCCGCCGGTAATCGGGGCAGCAACGAAAAAGGCCGCCCCGACTTGGGACGGCCTTTCGGCATCGCAAGGCGCAGCGATCAGTTCTGCGCGTAGTATTCGATGACCAGGTTCGGTTCCATCTGCACCGGGTAGGGCACGTCGCCCAGGGCCGGGGTGCGGGTGAAGGTCGCGGTCATCTTCGAATGGTCGACTTCGAGGTAGTCGGGCACGTCACGCTCGGCCAGTTGGGTGGCCTCGATGACGGAGGCCAGCTGCTTGGACTTCTGGCGCACCTCGATCACGTCGCCTTCCTTGACCTGGTAGGAGGGGATGTTGACGCGCTTGCCGTTGACCGTGACGTGGCCGTGGTTCACGAACTGGCGGGCGGCGAACACGGTGGCGACGAACTTCGCGCGGTAGACGACGGCGTCCAGACGCTGCTCGAGCAGACCGATGAGGATTTCACCGGTGTCACCGCGGCGACGCTCGGCCTCGGCATAAATCTTGCGGAACTGCTTTTCCGTCAGGTCGCCGTAATAGCCTTTCAGCTTCTGCTTGGCGCGCAGCTGAAGACCGAAATCGGAAATCTTGCCCTTGCGGCGCTGGCCGTGCTGGCCGGGGCCGTATTCGCGGCGGTTGACGGGGGATTTGGGGCGGCCCCAAATGTTCTCGCCCATGCGGCGATCGATCTTGTACTTGGCAGAGGTGCGTTTGGTCACCGTCTGATCTCCTTCGTTGGACGCGGCCCGCGCGGGTGGTCTGGGCTGGCCGCTATGAAGGGCGTTGTCCTCTGGGGTGGGTCCCCCGACAGGCATCCCCTTGCGGGGGCCACCAACACCAATGAAGCGCGCCTTATACGGCCCGCGCGGGCGGTGTCAAGCAGCCCTGTGCCGCGCGCCGGAGGGCCTGCCGCCCCTCACCGTCGTGCAGCAGGATCTGCGCCTCGGCGGGCGACAGCATCCGCCGCGCCTCGGGGCCGTAGCGGGCGGGGTCCTGTGCAAGGTCCGGCATCGCGTCGAAAAGATGCGCGCGCTGGTCATCGGGAATTTCTGACAGGCACGTATGGGCCGGGTGGAAGCTTTCGGTGGCGACACCGTTGGCCCAGACGATCTCGTGCCGGGGCAGCATCAGGTGGACATAGGTCAGTTGCGCGATCTTCCGGTCCACGTGGATCCCGCGGTGGCCAACAAGGTCGCGCGCGGCGACCAGAACCTCGGGCTGGTTGAACAGGGCCTGCGCTGCCTGTCCCCGCAGCAGCACCCGGTGCCGGGGCGAGATCACCAGATCGCCGCGCGGGTCGCCCGGGGTGAAGGCGCCCGAGGGTACGCGGATCGGGCGCAAGTTGGGCATGACGTGAAGCCGTGCGCCCGAGATGGGGCGCGTGCCGACCCACATAAGCGGTTGATACCCATTGTCGCGCGTCTGGATCATGTCCCCGATCCGCAGCGCCTCGACGGTCTTTGGACCCCGTTTCGTGGCCAGGACCGTGCCGGGGGTGAAGCAGATGACGTCCGCGGGGGCGTCCGCAGGCCGAAGGGGGGCGGGCCCGCGCAGAACGGTCAGGGTGACGTTCGCCGGCGGCAGGTGGTCGGTGAAGACAATCAGGGGCCGCGCGCTGGAGGTCAGATGCAACAGCGCGGCCTCGAACACCCGGCGGCCGTCGGTCAGGGCGAACTGGGTCCCGATGGCCGTGGCGTCGATTTCGTCCAGTTCGGCCGGATCCACATGGACCTGCGCGCGCTTTAAAAGCCTAGCGGCGGCGCGCCCCGCGTGGCGGCGCAGGGCCTGTCCGCCCACAGGATCGGTCAGGGTCAGGATGCTTGAGGCGCCGTCGATCCGCTGCGCGTCGCCCTGCCAGCGCCATTCGACACCGGGCTCGAGCGCAGCGACGGGCAGGCCGGCCAGACCGTCGATCCGGATCTGGGACCATGCCATGACATACGTGCCGCGAAAGCCCGTCTGCGCGTTCATGCCTGCTGCCTCTCTGGCGGTCTGGTGCCGCTGTTCGGCCTGTGGATAACATGCCGGCGGCCTTGTCACCAAGCAGGCGGGGGCACGCGATGGCCCGACGTGACCGCACGTCCACACCCTTGGCCTTGCGGCACGGGACTTATATCGAGCGGTCGAGGAGGGCCGCCGATGATCATCTGCCGCACGAAACCCGAACTGAGGGAAGCCCGGGTCCGGCTGGGCGCCGATCGCGCGACGGTAGGTCTGGTGCCCACGATGGGCTATCTGCATGACGGCCATATGGCGCTGGTGGCGGCGGCGCAGGCGGCCTGCGACTGCGTGATCGTGACGATCTTCGTCAACCCCACGCAATTCGGCCCGAACGAGGATCTGGCCAGCTATCCGCGCGATACCAACCGGGATCTGGCGATGCTGGAGGCCGCGGGGGTGGACGCCGTATTCTTGCCCGGCCCGGACGAGATGTATGCCCCCGACGCCGAGACCATCGTCGAGCCGTCGCGCCTGTCGCGGATCCTGATCGGGCGTCTGAGGCCCGGCCATTTCCGCGGCGTGGCAACGGTGGTCACCAAGCTGTTCAACCTGGCCCAGCCCCACCGGGCGTTCTTCGGACAGAAGGATTACCAGCAACTGACCGTGATCCGCCGCTTCGTGCGCGACCTGGACATCCCGGTCGAGGTTACCGGCGTGCCCATCGTGCGCGAAACGGACGGTCTGGCCATGTCCTCGCGCAACGTGCGGTTGGCGAAAGCGGATCGCGCCGCTGCGCCTGTTCTGTTCGCCGCGCTGCAAGATGGGCAGGCGGCCATCGCCGCGGGCGAGAGCGTGGCCCATGCCCGCCGGACCGTACGCGCGCAAATCGCCACCTCCCAGGCGGCCGACATCCGGTCGGTCGACGTGCGCGATGCGGCCTCGCTGGGGCAGGTGGACGGCCCGCCCATCGATCCCGTCGTCATCCTGGTGGCCGTCCGTTTCGGCGACGTGCTACTGATCGACAACATCGTTGCCCACCCACCGGAGGCCCAAGCATGAGCACCGAACGACCCGCACCCGTCCGCCGTATCACGGTTCCCCAGATCGCGGCGCGGAAGGGCGGCGATCCCATCGTCTCGCTGACCTCGTATCACGCGCACACCGCCGCAATCGTCGACCGGCATGCCGATTTCATCCTGGTAGGCGACAGCCTCGGGATGGTCATGCACGGGATGGAGACGACGGTGGGCGTGCCGCTGGACCTGATGATCATGCATGGACGCGCCGTGGTGCGCGGCACGAAGCGCGCGCTGGTCGTCGTGGACATGCCCTTCGGCAGCTACGAGGAAAGCCCGGGCGTGGCGTTCCGCAACGCCGCCCAGATCATGAAAGAAACCCAGTGCGGCGCGGTGAAGCTGGAAGGCGGCAAGCGCATGGCCGAGACGATCCGCTTCCTGACCGAACGCGGGGTGCCTGTGATGGCCCATATCGGCCTGACCCCGCAATCCAGTCACGTCATGGGCGGCTTCCGCACCCAAGGCAGGGACGAGGACACCTGGGATCTGCATATCGCGGATGCGCAGGCCGTGGCCGAGGCCGGGGCTTTCGCAGTGGTGGTCGAAGGCGTGGTCGAGCCGCTGGCGCAGAAGATCACCGAGGCTGTTTCGATCCCCACCATCGGCATCGGCGCCAGTGCGGCCTGCGACGGGCAGATTCTGGTCCTGGAAGACATGCTGGGGCTGGGAGACCGGCCGCCGAAATTCGTGAAGGTCTATGGACAGCTGGGGGACCAGATCGAACAGGCGGTCAAGAGCTACTCGGACGAGGTACGCAGCAGGACTTTCCCGGGAGAGGATCACGTTTACCGTTAAGTGTTGCACGGGCAGGGCAGATACATCCTTAACGGGTATGATTGTCGCCTCGATTTGCGATTGCAACCAAACGTTTAACCATGGCGTGATCGTTCGCTTGAAGCCCAGGGAGCATTCCTGAAGAAACGCGGAAAGGTTGAAGTAATTTTGGCTTATCGAGATGCTCCCATCCAGGCTCACGGAACTTTGCGCAGCGTTTCGCTGCTGTGATGCTCAGCTTCGGGTCGCGATCCAGTCGGACGGGGCAAGCGGGCACGCCCGCCTGTTGCGCAAGTCGGTCGAGCTTCTGAGCGAGATCGAACGGTATCAGCCGAAATCGACTGAAGAGATGGAGGAGCTTCTGGACTTCTTCGCCCGCCGCCGCGTCGATGAGCCGACGAGCCGGTTCGAGGACATAGAGAAGCTGGCCCAGACCCTATTCCGGACCCCCACCTCCAGCCTGCCGCAGAGCGTGCCCGGCGGACTGCGACAGGTTCCCGTGCCCGATCCCCTGCCGCAGGGCCTTGCCGGACCCGCACTGGCCAGCTTGGTGGTTTGCGCCGACGACAGGATGGTCGCGCTGGACCGAGGCTATCGCATCCTCGCCGTCAGCCAGGCCGAGGCCCGATATCGCCGCGCGACGGCTGGCCATCTGGCGGGCAAGCATCTGCTGGAAGTCATCGGCTGCGGTACCGCGCAACTTCGCGAAAAGAACCGGATCGACCTTGCCTTCGCCGGGCAGCCCCAATCGCGCGAGATCGAGGCGCCCGAGCACCATGGTGCCGGCCCGTTGATGAAGCGGATCGATGCGGTAACGGACAAGGCAGGGCGGTGCTACGCCGTGGCGATCCGCACGACGCCCGTGGCCGAGGATCAGAGGTCGGCCGGGACGACCTGATCGGGCGGTCGGTGCCCGTCGGCGAAGGTCTTGATGTTGATGATGACCTTCTCGCCCATCTCGGCCCGCCCTTCGACCGTAGCCGATCCCATATGCGGTAGAAGCACCGTGTTCGGAGTCTCGCGCAGCTTCGGGTTGATCTCGACCCCGTGTTCGAACACGTCGAGGCCCGCGCCCGCGATTCTTCCATGCTCCAGCGCCCGGGCCAGCGCATTCTCATCGATGACCTCCCCGCGCGAGGTGTTCACGATCACCGCCGTAGGCTTGAGCAGCTGGATACGGCGGGCATTCAGCAGGTGGAAGGTCGAGGGGGTGTGCGGGCAATTGACGCTGATCACGTCCATCCGCGACACCATATGGTCGAGGCTTTCGTGATAGGTCGCGTCCAGGTCCTCCTCGATCCGGGGGCGGACGGGGCGACGGTTGTGGTAATGCACCTGCATCCCGAAGGCCTTGGCGCGGCGCGCAACCGCCTGGCCAATCCGGCCCATCCCAAGAATGCCGATGCGCCGCCCCGCGATGCGTCCGCCCAGAAAGGCGTTGGGCGACCAGCCCTCCCACGCGCCGGACTGCATGGTGGCCAGACCTTCGGGAATGCGTCGGGTGACGGCCAGGATCAGCGCCATCGTCATGTCGGCCGTATCGTCGGTCGAGGCGCCCGGCGTGTTCGATACCAGGATCCCCTTTTGCCGCGCGGTCGCCACGTCGATATTGTCCACGCCTGCGCCGTAGTGGGCGATCAGCTTCAGCCGCTCGCCCGCGCGGGCCAGAAGGCGGGCGTCGATCCGGTCGGTGACCGTGGGCACCAGCACGTCGGCGCGGGCGACCGCGTCGGCCAGCTCTTCGCGCGTCATCGGGCGGTCGTCCTCGCGCAGTTCGACGTCGAACAGTTCGCTCAGGCGGGCCTCGACCGCGGCGGGCAACCGTCGCGTGACGACAACACTCAGACGATCAGGCGACATCTATACCTCCTGGGGAATTTCATTCGGATTTTGTTTGGCGCAAGGTGCAGGGGAACGGGGCGCAGCACAAGCCGAAGACCCCGACAGGCCCCTGGTCGAGCGGTTGGTCCGGACGGACACATGACAGAACGAGTTTTCCTTGCGGCGTTGGCCGCGTGTTTCATCGCGACGGGCGTCGCGGCCGAGGCCGAGCGTGGTCCGGTTACGAACCTGCCCATGCCGCGCTTCGTTTCCATGAAGGCGACGGAGGGTAACGTGCGGCGTGGACCGTCGCTGAGCCATCGGATCGACTGGGTTTACAACCGCAAGGACCTGCCGCTGATCATCACCGCCGAATACGGCCATTGGCGCCGGGTCGAGGATCGGGATGGTCAGGGCGGATGGGTGCATTACTCGCTTCTGTCGGGGGTGCGGACCGTGATGGTCGACGCCGAGGAGGTCGTGCTGCGCGCCACCCCCGATCTCCGCGCGCCCGAGATCGCGAACGTCAAGCGCGGCGTGGTCGCCCGGATCGACGAATGCGTGCGCGACTGGTGCCGGCTGCGCAAGGCGGGCTATCGCGGCTGGGCCCCGAAGGCCGCACTGTGGGGCGTGGGGTCGGACGAAGTCATCGAATAGGCCCCCCTGCCAAGGGGGGCGGCCGTACTGTGCGTCAGTCATGCCAAATCAGGTCGCGCGCGTGTCGAGGAGGCGGCGCGCGATGACCTGTGCCTGGATCTCGGCGGCGCCTTCGAAGATGTTGAGGATCCGCGCGTCGCACAGGACACGGCTGATGGCGTATTCCAGCGCAAAGCCGTTGCCGCCATGGATCTGCAAACCATTGTCGGCGGCCGCCCACGCGACCCGCGCGCCAAGCAGCTTCGCCATCCCGGCTTCGAGGTCGCAGCGCCGCCCGTGGTCCTTCTGGTAGGCCGAGAAATAGGTCAGCTGCCGGGCCACCATGATCTCGACCGCCATCATCGCCAGCTTGCCCGACACGCGCGGAAACTCGATCAGGGACTTGCCGAACTGCTTGCGGTCCTCGGCGTAGCGCATGGAGATGTCGAGCGCGGATTGTGCCACACCGATCGCGCGCGCGGCGGTCTGGATGCGGGCGGATTCAAACGTCTCCATCAGCTGCTTGAAGCCGCGGCCTTCCTCTCCGCCCAGAAGGTTCTCGCCCTTCACCGCGAAGCCGTCGAAGGCCAGCTCGTATTCCTTCATCCCGCGATAGCCCAGAACCTCGATCTCGCCGCCGGTGATGCCGTCATCGGGGAAGGGGGCGTCGTCCGTTCCGGGGGTCTTTTCGGCCAGGAACATCGACAGGCCGCTGTAATTCGTGGTCGCGGGGTCGGTGCGCGCCAAAAGCGTCATGACATGCGTGCGCGCGGCGTGGGTGATCCACGTCTTGTTGCCGGTGATCTGCCAATCGTCGCCGTCGCGGGTGGCGCGGGTGCGCAAGGCCCCCAGATCCGAACCGGTGTTGGGTTCGGTGAAGACGGCGGTGGGCAGCGTTTCGCCCGAGGCGATGCCCGGCAGCCACTTCTGCTTTTGCTCTTCGGTGCCGCCGCACAGGATCAGCTCGGCCGCGATCTCTGACCGGGTGCCAAGGCTGCCGACGCCGATATAGCCGCGCGACAGTTCCTCGGACACGACGCACATGGACGCCTTGGACAGGCCGAAGCCGCCGTATTCCTCGGGGATGGTCAGGCCGAAGACGCCCAGCTCGGCCATTTCCGAAACGATCTCCATCGGGATCAGTTCGTCCTTCAGGTGCCATTCGTGGGCGTGGGGTTCGACCTTGTCGACGGAGAAACGGCGGAACTGCTCACGGATCATCTCGAGCTCGTCATCGAGGCCGGTGCGGCCCACGGTGATCTCGGCCGAGCGTTCGCGCATCAATTCCAACAACCGCGTGCGCGCAGCCTGGTTGTTGCCAGAGCGGATCAGGGTGTCGATCTCGGGCCCCTCGATGCCCGCGTCGAGGCCGAGGTCCGTCAGGCGCAGCATCTCGCCCTGGCTCATCGGGATGCCGCCGCGGATCTGGGCGAGGTACTCGCCGAACGCGATCTGATGGACCAGGCCTTCGACCTCGCCGAAGGTGCCGGCTTCGGTCAGCTTCTCGGCCCAGGTCTGCATCTGGCACAGCGCCTCGACATAGGTCGCCAGCCAGGCAAGCCCGTGAACGGCATGCTGGTGCGCCTCGATCCGTGCGCCGGAGACGCGGTCACCTTCGGTCACATGCGTGCGGACCGCCTGAATGGCCTTGTCCTGCACCGATTCCAGCGCCGGGATCGCCGCCGCCGTCAGCGACAGCAGGTCGGGAAGAAGGTCTGTCCGAGGCTCGACCTGAAACTGGTCCTGTCCATCGTGGGGCATGATCGTTCCTTATGCTGCGGTTGCGAAGCGAGGTAGCGCGACCGGATCGCGCGCGCAACAAGATTTCTAAATAATGTGCGTGATCTTTCCAAAAGTGACGCGTCCAATTTTTGCGCGCGGGTGGTTTTGCAGGATGCGCCCCCCGGTCCCTTGGGATACCGCTGGGCGCATGTTGCCAGACACGCTTCCCCCCGCCCTTCTTGCCTATGCCTTCCTCCTGACCCTAGGCGCCGGGTTCGTGAAGGGGGCCGTAGGGTTCGCGATGCCGCTGATCATGATCTCGACCCTGTCGATCCTGATCGACCCGCGGCTGGTCGTGGCGGGCATCGTCCTGCCCATCGTGATGTCGAACGCGTTGCAGGTCGCGCGATCCGGCCGCGCCGAGGCTTGGGCCGCCGTGCTGGAATTCCGGCGGTATATCGTCATCGTCTGCGTGATGATCCTGATCGCGGCGCAGTTCCTGACGGTGGTGCCCGAACGGGCGATCTATGTCGCGCTGGGCGTGCCCGTCGCGATGCTGTCGGTCATCCAGCTGACCGGGTGGAGCTTTCGCGTCCCGGACGCGCAACGCGGGCGCTACGATCTGGGGATCGGGCTGGTCGCTGGGGGGCTGGGCGGTTTCGCGGGCGTGTGGGGGCCGCCG
>Ga0114903_1000444_pt1 | contig 24026 bp, 21 predicted proteins | sample MalvirDeepMed_s2_FD_87289 | JGI IMG/M metagenome (GOLD analysis project Ga0114903, IMG submission 87289) | Marine viral communities from the Global Malaspina Expedition - Malaspina viral metaG DeepMed_s2 | ecosystem: Environmental > Aquatic > Marine > Oceanic | place: Mediterranean Sea... | reverse complement strand
GGCGCTGCCACCCTTGGAACCGCCACCGGCTCCGGGTTTGGGCACCACCACGCGCTTGCGCTTGGTTTCCACCACGACATTCTTGGTACGCCCATGGCTGAAGCTCTGCTTCACGGATCCCGAACGGGGACCCCCGCCACGAACACCCAAAGTCTTCTTGCCGTCGTTATCGCTCATTCAGCTCTTATCCTTTCCGGCGGCCCCTGCCGCCCCCGGCAGCCCCTGCTGCCGTCGCCGCGTCGGCCCTTCCGACGCGCAGCCCCTTCAGTCGTTGGGCTTCCTCTACAACACGTTTCGTGAGTCCACCAGCGCCAAGCGCCGCGTGTATCACCTTTTCCCGTCCGAAGGCCAGCCCCAGCTCGTCCGCCGTGAGCCAGCCGATATACGATCCCCATTGCGGGGTGGACAGCTTGGTCTTGCCCCTCGCCGATCCGTCCTCGGCCTGAAGCAGCACGTCGGCTTCTTCCTTGCCAAGCCAGTCCTTGACCTTCTCGTAGCCCGAAACCGCGCCACCCGACTTGCGGGCGAGGCTCAGCAGCTCGACCACCCGGCGGGCAAGCATGTGCTCGACCAAGGTGGGCAGATCGTCGGGCACCGTCACCGGTGCCCGCGCGGCGCGGGCAAAAAGGCCTTTGCCTGCAGCTTTCTCGAGTGCCGCCTTGTCCGACGTCACCCAGATGCCGCGCCCGGGCAGCTTGCCTGCGAGATCGGGCACGACCTGATTGTCCGGCCCGATCACGAAGCGGATCAGACCGCTGGCGGGCTGCGTCTCGCCGGTGGCGATGCAGCGCCGCTCCGGGCCATCGGCCCGGTCCTTGTCCCGGCCGCCCCGGCTCATCGGATCAGACCTCTTCCTCGGTCTCGGGCTCGTCGCCGTCGCCCTCGACCTCTTCTTCGGCCTCGCCCACCAGCTCTTCGGGATCGACCCAGCCAAGCAGCACGCGCGCTGTCATGATGAGGTTCTGCGCCTCTGCGAGATCGACATCGAACTTCTCGAGCAGACCGTCATCCTTGACGCGCTCGCCATTCACCGTGGTCCAGCCGCCGGCCAGCTCCCAGTCGGCGCAGGTGGCGAAGTCTTCCAGCGTCTTCACGCCGTCTTCCGCCAGTGCCTCTACCATTTGGGGTGTCAGGCCGTCGAATTCAATAAGGCTGTCCTCGGCACCCAGCTCACGGGCATGCGCAAGCGCCTTGCGGGCCTGCTCTTCGAGGAATTCGCGGGCCCGGGTCTGCAGCTCCTGCGCGGTGTCGTCGTCGACGCCGTCGATCACCAGCAGCTCGTCGAGCTCGACATAGGCGACCTCCTCGAGGTTGGTGAAGCCTTCGGCAACCAGCAGCTGGGCGAAGAACTCGTCGAGATCCAGCGTGTCCATGAACAGCTTGGTGCGCTCTTCGAATTCCTTCTGACGGCGCGCCGACTCTTCTTCCTCGGTCATGATGTCGATGTCGAGACCGGTGAGCTGCGAGGCCAGACGCACGTTCTGACCGCGGCGGCCGATGGCCAGCGAAAGCTGCTCGTCGGGGACCACGACCTCGATGCGCTCGGCATCTTCGTCAAGCACCACCTTCGACACTTCGGCCGGCTGCAGCGCGTTGACGAGGAAGGTCGGCATGTCCTCGTTCCACGGGATGATGTCGATCTTCTCGCCCTGAAGCTCGTTGACCACGGCCTGAACGCGGCTGCCGCGCATACCGACGCAGGCGCCGACCGGGTCGATGGAGCCGTCATAGGAGATCACGCCGATCTTGGCACGCGAACCCGGGTCACGGGCCACGGCCTTGATCTCGATGATGCCGTCGTAGATTTCCGGCACTTCCATCTTGAACAGCTCGGCCATGAATTCCGGCGCGGTGCGGCTGAGGAAGATCTGCGGGCCGCGGGCCTCGCGGCGCACGTCCTTGATGTAGCAGCGGATGCGGTCGCCGGGGCGATAGGCCTCGCGGCCGATCTTCTCGTTGCGGCGCAGGATGCCCTCGCCACGGCCGATGTCGACGATGACGTTGCCGTATTCCTCGCGCTTGACGGTGCCGTTGATGATGGTGCCGTTGCGGTCCTTGAACTCGTCGTACTGGCGATCACGCTCGGCTTCGCGGACCTTCTGCAGGATCACCTGCTTGGCCGACTGCGCCGCGATCCGGCCCATGTCGACCGGGGGCACTTCCTCGACATACTGGTCGCCCACCTGCGGGTCGGCCATGTACTGCTTGGCCTGCTTGACGGTCAGCTCCGCCTGGTAGTTCTCGAGCTCTTCGTCCTCGACGACGGTGCGCACGCGGGTGAAGGTGGCACGACCGGTCTTGCGGTCGATCTTCACGCGGATGTCCATCTCGGAGCCGTAGCGCGACTTGGCGGCGCGCGCGAGGCTCTCTTCCATCGCCTCGATCACGAGCGCGGGGTCGATCATCTTCTCGCGGGCGACGGCCTCGGCCGTTTGCAGAAGCTCAAGCTGGTTGGCAGAGGTGATTGCCATTTTTTTGTTACTCCTCCTGAGCGGCCGCGTCGTCGGCCTGGATTTCGTCGAATTGGTCTTCGTCCACTTCCTGCGCCTTGCGGGCACGCAGCATGTCGCGGATCAGGTCGTCGGTGAGGATCAGCTTGGCGTCGCTGAGCCAGTCGAATTGCAGGCCGATGGTCTGCTCTTCGCCGCCCTCGCCCTCGATGTTGAACAGGACCTCGCTGCCCTCGATCCCGGCGAGAACGCCGCGCCAGCGCTTGCGGCCGTCGATCATCTCCTGGGTTTCGATCTTGGCCTCGTAGCCCTCGTAGGTGTCGAAATCCTTGAGCCGGGTCAGCGGCCGGTCGATGCCGGGACTCGAGACCTCGAGCGCGTAGGCATCGATAATCGGGTCCTCGACGTCGAGCACCGCCGACACGGCGGTCGAGATATCGGCGCACTCGTCGACCTCGATGCCGCCCTCGGGACGTTCGGCCATGATCTGCAGCGTGGCGGTCTTGCCGCTCATCAGGCGCAGGCGCACGAGTTCGAACCCGAGGTCTTCGATGACCGGGGTGACGATCTCGGCGAGGCGCCGGTCGATGGCGGATTTGGCGATCAGGTCGGTCATGAGTCCGGGTCCGGTTGAGCACAAAAAAACGGGCGCGCGGCCCGTTGATCTTTCCCGGTGGAACCTCGGGAGAGACCCGACGTGCCGCTGTTGAAAGGGCATATACGCTCCACGATTCGATTCCGCAAGAGGCAGCGGCGTTCGATGCGGAAACAACCCCGCGAGACGGCCCCCTGCGGAAGCAACGCCAACACCGCAAGTCCCGAGCCCGCCCGGCGCGTCCCGGCATCGCCGGAACGCATGGCGCCCGCGGCCGCGGCGGCCTCAGCTCTTGGTGGTGCGCCGCCGTGTGACCTTGCGCTTGACCTTGGCGTCCTTGCGCTTGGCCTTGGCCTCCTTGCGGCGCGGCGGCCCTCCGGGGCGGCCACGTCCACCGGGGCCACGCGCCCGGCCACGGCCCGGCCGGCCCGATCCACGGCCCTGCGGCATCTCGGCATTCTCGAGCTCGAGCAGGTCCAGCGCGATGCCACCGGTGACCGGCGCGGCCTCGACAAGCTTCACCCGCACCCGCTGGCCGAGCGTGATGATGGTGCCGGTGTCGGCCCCCATCAGCGTGCCGGTCTCGCGGTCGAAGTGGAAATACTCGTTGCCGATATTGCGCATCGGAACCAGCCCGTCGGCGCCGGTCTCGTCGAGCTTCACGAAGATGCCGAACTTGGCGATGCCGCTGATCCGGCCACCGAACTCGGCCCCGATCCGGTCCGAGAGGAAGGCCGCGAGGTAGCGATCATTGGTGTCGCGCTCGGCCATCATCGAGCGCCGCTCGGTGTCCGAGATGTGCTGCGCGGTGGTCTCGAGCGTCTCGATCTCGTGCTCGCTCAGCCCGTCATCGCCCCAGCCATGCGCCTTGATCAGACCGCGATGCACGATGAGGTCGGAATAGCGCCGGATCGGCGAGGTGAAATGCGCGTAGTTCTGCAGCGCGAGGCCGAAATGGCCGAAGTTCTTCGGGCTGTAATAGGCCTGCGTCATGCTGCGCAGCGTGGCGATGTTGATCAGCTCCGCCTCTTCCTTGCCGGCGGCGTCGTGCAGCAGCTTGTTGAGATGCGCGGTCTTCAGAACCTGCCCCTTGGCCAGCGTCAGCCCCGCCGCGTCGGCGGTCTCGCGCAGGCTCTCGAGCTTGTCCGCCGGCGGCTCTTCGTGGACCCGGAACAGCAGCGGCGTGCGCTTGGCGCTCAGGGTCTCGGCGGCGCAGACATTGGCGAGGATCATGAACTCCTCGATCAGCTTGTGCGCGTCGAGCCGCTCGACGAAGTTCACCGAGGTCACCTTGCCCTCGTCGCTCAGCACGACCTTGCGCTCGGGCAGGTCGAGATCCAGCGGCTCGCGCCGGGCGCGGGCCTCGCGCAGCGCCGCATAGGCGGCATAGAGCGGCTCGATCACCGGCTCGAGCAGCGGGCCGGTCTTGTCGTTGGGCGCGCCGTCAACGGCCGCCTGCACCTCCTGATAGTTCAGCGAGGCGGGCGAGCGCATCAGGCCCCGCACGAACTTGTGCGAGCGCTTGTTGCCCTCGGCATCGATCACCATGCGCACCGCGAGGCAGGCGCGCGGCACGCCCTCGTGCAGCGAGCACAGATCGCCCGAAAGCCGGTCGGGCAGCATCGGCACCACGCGGTCGGGGAAATAGCTCGAATTGCCGCGCTTCCTGGCCTCGCGATCCAGCTCCGAGCCGGGGCGCACGTAATGCGCCACGTCGGCGATGGCGACCCAGATCACGTGGCCGCCCGGGTTCTTGGGATCGTCGTCGGGCTCGGCGAAACAGGCATCGTCGTGGTCGCGCGCGTCCGACGGGTCGATGGTGACCAGCGGCAGCTCGCGCAGATCGGTGCGGCCCTTGAGCCCGGCGGGCTTCATCGCGTCGGCCTCGGCCAGCACCTTCTCGGGGAAGTCGTCGGGGATGCCGTGCTGATGGATGGCGATCAGCGACACCGCCTTGGGCGCAGTGGGATCGCCGAGGCGCATCACGATGCGCGCCCGCGGCAGGCCCATACGGGTGGCGCGCGGGCCGGCCTGCTCGGCCTCGACCAGTTCGCCATCCTGCGCCCCGTGGGTGGCATCGGGCGCCACCGTCCATTCCTTGTCCGAGCCCTTGTCGATCGGCAGGATGCGGCCGCCCTCGGCGCCCTTGCGGAAGATCCCCACCACCTTGAGCGGGCTGGCCCCGATGCGACGGATCAGCCGCGCCTCGTAATTGTGATCGGCTTCGTGCACGACCTGCACCCGCGCAAGGATGCGGTCGCCGTCGCCAAGCGCCGGATCGGTGGCGCGGGGCACGAAGAGCACAGTCGGCTCGACCCCTTCGCCATGCCATTCCAGCGGCTGCGCGAACTGGTCGCCGCTCTCGTCGGCGGCTTTCATCTGCAGCACGGTGACGGGCGGCAGGCGGTCCGGGTCGCGATAGGTCTTCTTGCGCTTTTCCAGATGCCCCTCGTGCTCCAGCTCCTTGAGCAGGCGCTTGAGGTCGATCCGCGCCGCGCCCTTGATGCCGAAAGCCTTGGCAATGTCGCGCTTCGAGGTGAGGGTCGGGTTGGCGGCGATCCAGTCGAGGATATCCGGTTTGGTCGGCAGTTTGCTCATGGCCCTGAGCTAGCACGGCACACCGCCCCCGTCATGGCGATTCTGGCGCTTTGTGGCGCAAGGACGGGGGCCGCACGGAATTTGCCGCCTAGACGCCCGGCGGGTTGCCGGTGTCGTGATCGCCCGGCACGTTCAGCGGCACCGCGCGGCAGATCTCGCGCAGCGCGCCCTTCAGCCCCTCTTCGAGCGTCGGGTGGTAGAACGGCATGTCGAGCAGGTCTCCGGCGGTGATCTTCTGGCCGATGGCCAGCACCAGCAAATGGCCCATGTGATCCGCGCCGGGGCAGAACAGATCCGCCCCGATCAGGCGACCGTCCGGTGCGGCAGCGTAGAGCCGGGCAAGGCCGGTGTTCTCGGCATCCACCTTGGCACGGCCCTGGTCGGTGTAGTCGGCGCTGCCGATCTTGGCGCTGTCGTCGGGGCTGTCGCCGACCATCACGAGCGGCGGCTCGGTGAAGGTGATGGTGAAGTTCACCTTGCGATCGGAGCGCACCAGCGCCGGGTAGGCCACGGCGTTGCGCCCGGCGATGGCGCCCTCGTCCGAGGCCTCGTGCAGCACCGGGCGCCCGGCATTCGAGTCGCCCACCATGAAGATCGGCAGGTCACCGCATTGCATGGTTTCCGGGTCGATCTCGGGCATGCCCTTGTCGTCGAGCCCAAGACCGGTGGTCTCGAGGCCGAGGCCCTTCATGTTGGGCGGGCGCCCCGTCGCTACGAGCACCTTGTCGAAGGTCTCGCTCTGACCGTCCCAGTCGATGCGCACGCGGCCATCCTGTTCGGAGGGCTGCGGGTCGGTGCCGAGATGCAGGTCCATCTCCCGCGCCATGGCCTCTTCCAGCGCGGCGTGGATCTTCTTGCAACGCACCTGTGCCAGGGTATCCTGCTGGTCGAAGAGGGCCACCCGCACACCGAGGCGCGCCATCGCCTGCGCCAGTTCCAGCCCGATGACACCGCCACCGATCACCGCGAGGCTCCCGGGAAGATCGTCGAGCTCGAACACCGTCTCGTTGGTCAGCGCCAGATGACCGAGATCGGCGAAGGGCCCCGGCACCATCGGGCTCGAGCCGGTGGCGATGATCACCGCATTCGCGGCGATCGTGCGCCCGTCATCAAGCTCGAGCGTCGTGGCGGAGGTAAAGCGCGCCCGCGCCTTCACCCGAATCTCCTCGGGCAGATCCATGATGCTGTCGCGCGTCCCCTGCGCAAAGCGATCGCGGTGCTCGCGCACCCGGCGCAGCACGGCAGGGCCGTCGATCTCGACCTCGCCGGTCTCGACACCGAAGACCCCCGACTGCCGCGCGCCATGGGCGCTGCGGGCGGCGGCGATCAGCAGCTTGGAGGGCATGCAGCCCACCGTGGCGCAGGTGGTGCCGGCGAACTCCGGGTCGATCAACAGCGTCTTGGCGCCGTGCTTGCGGGCGTTACGCTCTGCCGCGAGGCCGGCAGTGCCGGCCCCGATGATTGCCACGTCGCATGTGAGATCCGCCATTGTCCTGCCCTTCCACGGTCAATTCGTCGTCGCAGGACCAACCGGGCGGGGAGAAGAGAGGTTCCCTGCGTGGCCTCACGAAACGGCCATCAGCCGGCGAAATAGTCGCGCAGGATGCGGGTGTAGATCTCCTTGAGCCGCGCGATCTGGTCCACCGGCACGTTCTCGTCGACCTGATGCATGGTCTTGCCCACCAGCCCGAACTCGACCACCGGGCAATGATCCTTGACGAAGCGCGCATCCGAGGTGCCGCCCGAGGTCGAAAGCTCCGGCGTGCGCCCGGTCTCGGCCTCGACCGCCGCGGCGACCAGATCCGAAAGCGGCCCCGGCGGGGTCAGGAAACTCTCGCCCGAGATCTGGATCCTGACCTCGGTGGTGGTGCCGAAGGCGGCATCCACCGTCGCGGCCTCCTCGCGCAGCCAGTCCGACAGCGCCGCGCCGGTATGGGTGTCGTTGAAGCGGATGTTGACCGTGCCGCGGCTCTGCGCCGGGATCACGTTGGTTGCCGGGTTGCCGGTGTCGATGCTCACCACCGCCAGGGTCGAGGCATCGAAATGATCGGTGCCGGTGTCAAGCTCGTGCGCGGACAGCCGGTCCATCAGCCGCGCCATTGCCGGCATCGGGTTCAGCGCCCGGTGCGGATAGGCGGCATGGCCCTGCGTGCCGGTCACCGTGAACCACGCCGAGAGCGAGCCGCGGCGGCCGATCTTCATCATGTCGCCCATCTCGGACGGGCAGGTCGGCTCGCCCACGAGGCAGACCGACATGCGCTCGTCCTGATCGGCCATCCAGTCGAGCAGCGCCACGGTGCCGTCGGTGGCGTCACCCTCCTCGTCCCCGGTGATCGCCAGCACGATGGCGCCGTCGGGGGGTGTCTCCTTGACGAAATCCACCGCAGCGGCAGCAAAGGCCGCAACGCCGGATTTCATGTCGGTCGCGCCGCGTCCGTACATCACGCCGTCGCGGATTTCAGCCCCGAAAGGATCGCAGCTCCAGGCGGCGGCATCGCCCACCGGCACCACGTCGGTATGACCATTGAAGCCGAAGCTGCGCGCATGGCCCTTGTCGCCCCAGCGGGCGAAGAGGTTCGCGGTGCCGTTCCGGTCCACCCGGGTGCAGGCAAACCCCGCCGCCTCGAAAAGTCGCTGCAGCAGCACCAGCGCGCCGCCCTCTTCGGGCGTGACCGAGGGGCAGCGGATAAGATCGGCGGTGAGGGCGACGGGATCGGTCGTCATGGCACGGTTCCTTGCTGTGTCTGCGCTCTGGCTACCGCGACGGGCGCGCAAGGGCAAACCCTGCCTGAGCGCCGAGCGGGACGATCCTGCCGGCCTGGGCGCAGGCAGAAGATTTTTCGTACGAAAAATCTTGGGGCCAAGAAAATTAGCTAATTTTCTTGGCCGGGCGCGCCGGTCTCAGCTCTTGTCGAAGAACGGGGTGACCTGCGCGACGATGACGGAGTTTTCCTCGAGCGCGCGCGCCATGAGCTCCTGCTCGTCGGCCTCGATCTCATGGCCCTGGGCGCGGCGCTCATCCTCGGTGCCGTAGCCGGTCACGTCGAGCGGCGCCAGCTCGGCCTGCTTGAGGATCGCCACGGTCTCGCGCACCGCCTCGGCCTCGTCGACCCCGCTGGCGTAGCACATCAGCGCCGCACCGGTGGACTTGTCCGGCAGACCGTCGCCGGCCTTGCGGCCGACCTCGACCAAAAGGGTGTAGACCTGCTGTCTCGATGGTTTCTTGCTGGCCATGCCTGCCGTCTCCCGCGTTTCGGGCGGGATGCGGCAGGCACGGTCGCGAGTCAAGCCCTGCCCGGGCCGAGCCTCAGGGCGCGAACAGCTCGACCGCCACGGCGCAGCAGTAGATCACGATGAGAAGCACCGATTCGATGCCGATCCGCGCCGGCCCCTCGCGCTGACGCAGGATCAGCCCGCCGAGTAGGATGGCGGTCATCAGCATGCCCGTGGCAAGCCAGTAGAGATCGGTCTCGCCCACCGCCTGAAAGATCGAGCCGTCGCGATAGGCCACGTCCGAGAACACCAGAAACAGCGTGTCGAAGGTGTTGCCGCCGATGATGCCGCCAACCGCCAGTTGCAGCGCGCCACGACGCACGGCGACAAGGGTCGTGACCAGTTCGGGCAGCGAGGTGATGATCGCGGTGATCAGGGCCCCGACCAGACTGGAGGACAGCTCGTAGCGGGTGATGAACGTCCCGGCCACCTGACTGATGACCCAGCCCGACAGGCCCATGATGGCAACCAGCCCGACAAAGATCAGTGCCGGGCGCATCACCGGGGCGTTGGGATCGTTTTCCTCGTCCGGCTCGTCCTTGCGGGTGTCAGAGGTCTCGACCGGGCGCCACATCGGGCGCTCGCCCACGATCGAGGACAGCCGCACCCCCCAGAGATAGCCAAGAAACATCACCAGCGAGACCGGCGAGACCCCGAAATAGGCGATATCCGGACCGGCCATGGCGGCGATCGGCATCGACAGCAGGATCAGCAGCATGACCGCCTGAAACAGGTTCGCGGGCTCAGCGGCGGCATGTTCGAGGTTCACGCGCTTGTAGAAGAGGTCGGCCAGCCCGAGGAACAGCGTCTGCGCCGCGATGCCGCCGACGGCGTTCGACACCGCGAAGCTGGCGTCGCCGCCATAGGCCGCGGTGACCGAGACCACCACGCCCGACAGCGAGGTCGCGCCGCCAAGAAGGATGCCACCCGCCATCGCCTCACCGAGCTTGGTGCGATCGGCGATGAGGTCGGCAAGCGCCGTGGCGCGAATGGACGCGGCCACGACAATGGCCCCTGCCAAGGCGAAAACCCCCAGCAGGAGCGGAAGCGAGAGATCCTGTATCAAGAAGTCAGCTTCGGACTTTGCGCACGATCCAGATCAGCGCGCTGGCGCCGATGATGCCGACGATCAGCTGCGGCACCCAGGTGTTCGCGGCGTAGATGCCAAGCAGAGACAGCACGAAGTTGAGCACCACCGCACCGATGATGCCGAGGATGATGTTCATCAGAATGCCGGTATCGGCCTTCATGATCATGCTGGCGATCCAGCCGGCCAGCCCGCCGACGATGATGGATGCAATCAGGCCGAGACCCATGAGATATACCCCTGTCAGTTCCAGTTAACAGGAATGGAACATGCGGCACGCCGGAAGGTTCCGAGAAGGTCGCCGGGGCTCGGCCCCGGGCGGCCAGGACTGCAAAAATGCAACACGGCGGCCCTGACGGACCGCCGTGCCGGGGCGTTGCCGATGCGGATCGCGATCAGTCGCGCAGCAGCTCGTTGATGCCGGTCTTGGAGCGGGTCTTCTCGTCGACGCGCTTGACGATCACCGCGCAGTAGAGGTTCACGCCGTTCTTCGACGGCATGGTGCCGGCGACCACGACCGAGTAGGGCGGCACTTCGCCGTAGAACACCTCGCCGGTCTCGCGGTCGACGATCTTGGTCGACTGGCCGAGGAAAACACCCATGCCGAGCACCGAGCCCTCGCGCACGATCACACCCTCGACCACCTCGGAGCGGGCGCCGATGAAGCAGTTGTCCTCGATGATGGTCGGGCCGGCCTGCATGGGCTCGAGCACGCCGCCGATTCCGACGCCGCCGGACAGGTGCACGCCCTTGCCGATCTGCGCGCAGGAGCCGACGGTGGCCCAGGTGTCGACCATGGTGCCCTCGTCGACATAGGCGCCGAGGTTCACGAAGGACGGCATCAGCACCACGCCCGGCGCGATATAGGCCGATTTGCGCACCACGCAGTTCGGCACCGCGCGGAAGCCCGCGGCCTTCCACTCGCTGTCGCCCCAGCCCTTGAACTTGCTGTCGACCTTGTCCCACCAGCCGCTGCCCTGCGGGCCGCCGTCGTGGATCTCCATGTCCTTGATGCGGAAGCCGAGCAGAACCGCCTTCTTGGCCCACTGGTTGACCTGCCAGTTGCCGTCATCCTGCTTCTCGGCGACGCGCAGCGCGCCGCTGTCGAGCGCGTGCAGCGTGGCCTCGATGGCCTCGCGGGTCTCGCCCCCGGTCGACGGGGTGATGGTGTCGCGCGCCTCCCAGGCGGCTTCGATGGCGGCTTCGAGCTGTGCGTTGGACATCTGTGTCTCCTCGTGCGATCCGGTTTCCAGCCCTATACCGGGCGGCCCGCCTTACGGCAACGCATCCCGAGGTCGCCCTTCGCAGGAAAGGATGAGACGCATGGCCAAGGCAATCCACAGCATGATCCGGGTGCTCGACGAGGCGCGCTCGCTGGCCTTCTACGAGACGGCCTTCGGGCTCACCGTGGCCGACCGGCTCGACTTCCCCGAGTTCACGCTGGTTTACCTGTCGAACGCCGAGACCGGGTTCGAGCTCGAGCTCACGGTGAACAAGGACCGCACCGAGCCCTACGACCTGGGCGATGGCTACGGCCACCTCGCGGTGTCGGTCGATGATCTCGAGGCCGAGCACGCGCGTTTCACCGCCGAAGGCCTCAACCCGCGCAAGCTGGTGGAGTTCGCCCCGGCGGGCGAGGTGGTGGCGAAGTTCTTCTTCGTGGCCGATCCCGACGGCTACCAGATCGAGGTGCTGGCCCGCGAAGGCCGCTTCGCCTGAGGCTTCCCGCAGAGCTGGGCATCGGTCGCAGTTCTGCAAAAGAAAGACCCCGCGAGATCGCTCACGGGGTCTTTATGGTCAGAGACGTTCGGTCGCACGGCGCAAGCTTGGCCCGCGCAGTAACAGACCCGGCGGCGACCGGGGGTCAGAGATGGCCTCGGAACGCGCTCAGCACCTTCTCGTAGACGTCGCGCTTGAAGGGCACGATCTGGCCCACGACCTCGTCCGCCGCCAACCAGCGCCAGGTCGAGAACTCGGGATGATCGGTGGCGATGTTCACCTGATCGTCGCTGCCGTGAAAGCGCAGCAGGAACCATTTCTGCTCCTGCCCGCGATAGCGCCCCTTCCAGATCCGCGGCACGATGTCGTGCGGCAGGTCGTAGGGCAGCCATTCCTCGGTCTCGGCCTCGACACTCACCAGCTCCGGGGCCACGCCGGTCTCTTCCCAGAGCTCGCGCAGGGCCGCGTCGCGCGGGGCCTCGCCCTTGTCGACACCGCCCTGCGGCATCTGCCAGGCCGGGACCTCGCTGTCGATGCGCTGGCCGACGAAGACCTCGTTCTCGGCATTCACGAGCATCACGCCCACGCACGGGCGATAGGGAAGCTTGGCGATGTCTTCGGGGGTCATGAGGCGGCCTTGTGCAGAAAGAAGAAGGGCGGGGAAATCCCCGCCCTTGTCCGTATCACTCGAGGTTCTCGGTTTCGAGCACCGTCAGCCCCTTGAGGATGTCGATCGCGTAGGCGAGCTGGTAATCCTCCTCGCGCAGCGCGGCGGCCTGATCGGCCTGCTCGCGTTCTTCCTCGATCTGGCGGATTTCCTCTTCGCTGAGGCTGTCATTGTCGAGACGGCCGCGCAGGTCGGCCTCGGAGCGGCTGAACGGATTCACCGCCTCCTCCTCGTCCTCATCGGGGCGCGGGCGCGGCTGCTCGACGACGATGTCGGGCGACACGCCAAGCGCCTGGATCGAGCGGCCCGACGGCGTGTAGTAGCGCGCGGTCGTGAGGCGCATGGCGCCGTCGCCGCGCACCGGCATCACCGTCTGGACCGAGCCCTTGCCGAAGCTCTTGGTGCCGACCACCACCGCGCGGCGGTGATCCTGCAGCGCGCCTGCGACGATCTCGGAGGCCGAGGCAGAGCCGCCGTTGATCAGCACGACCATCGGCTTGCCGCTGGCCAGATCGCCTTCGCTGGCGTTGTAGCGGTCGCCATCCTGCGGGTCGCGGCCCCGGGTCGAGACGATCTCGCCCTTGTTGAGGAAGGCGTCCGAGACCTTGATCGCCTGGGTCAGCAGGCCGCCGGGGTTGTTGCGCAGGTCGAGCACCACGCCGTTGACCTCATCGAGGCCGCCGGCCTCTTCGATTCGCTCGGCAAGCCCTTCCTCAAGGTTCGGGAAGGTCTGGTCGTTGAAGGTGGTGACGCGCAGCACCACGGTGTCGCCCTCGAGACGGGTGCGCACGGCGGTGAGAGTGATGGTGTCGCGGGTGATGGTCACGTCAAAGGGCTCTTCCTCGCCCTCGCGCGCGACGGTGATCACGATGTCCGAGCCCACCGGGCCGCGCATCAGGTCGACCGCCTCGTCCAGCGTCATGCCCAGAACGCTTTCGCCGTCGACATGGGTGATGAAGTCACCGGCCTCGATGCCGGCCTCGAAGGCGGGCGTGTCGTCGATCGGCGACACCACTTTCACGAAGCCGTCTTCCTGCGTCACCTCGATGCCGAGACCGCCGAACTCGCCGCGGGTCTGCACCCGCATGTCCTCGGCATCGTCCGGGGGAAGGTAGCTCGAGTGCGGATCGAGCGAGGTCAGCATCCCGTTGATCGCCGCCTCGATCAGGTCGCCCTCGTCGACCTCTTCGACATACTGAGCGCGGATGCGCTCGAAGATGTCGCCGAACAGGTCGAGCTGTTCGTAGACGCTGCCCGACTTCTCGCTCTCCTGCGCCAGGAGCGGCCCGACAAACTGCGTTGTCGCGACGACGCCGGCGACCGTGCCACCGAGCGCGGCCATCAGAAACTTGTTCATGCCCATATCATCCCTTGTCGCTTGCGAACCACGTGAGCGGGTCCACGGGCCTGTCGCCCTGCCTGACCTCTATATAGAGCGTTTCCGTGCGTCCAGCGCCACCCCCTTCAACAGATGGTGACGGGTCGCGCCCCGCCGCAGTACCGCCCATCAGCCCCACCGGGCTGCCCGCGGGCAGCACTTCGCCGGTCTGGCCATAAACCACGTCGAGCCCGGCAAGCACGAAAAGCAGGTCGGGCTGGGGCTCGAGAATCGTCACCAGACCGTAATCGAGCAGCGGCCCGCTATAGCGCACGGTGGCCGCGGTGGGCGTGGTCACGAGCGCCTCGGGCAGGGTCGCGACCACGATCCCGGGGCGGGTGATGCCGGCGGCGTCTGCCTCGCCGGCCCGGCGCAGGATCTCGCCCTGCACCGGCAACTCGAGCGCGCCCTTGCGGTCGTCGATCGGTGGCAGCTGGGTGCGGGTCTCGTCTTCGGTGATCTGCGACAGCCCGCTGGCAAAGCCCTGCAGCGTCTCGGTCGAGGAGATCAGGATCGCGGTGCGGATCGGGTCCTCGGTGAAGCGCTTGGGCAGGTCGGTGCGGTCGGCCACCGCCTGGCTGAGCTCGGTGCGGGCCTCCTGCACGCCGGTGAGCCCCTGCTGTAGCGTCCGGGCGGCGCTCTGCTGCAGCGTCCGAAGCGCGGTGACCTCCTCGAGATCAGAGCGCAGCGCTTCGGCCTGCGCGTTCAGCCCCGGCGTCACCGCCGCCAGCATCATGCCCGCGCGCGCCGCGCCCACCGGGCCGTCGGGATGCAGCATGGCGCCCGGTGCTGCCCGCCCGCCCATGCTCGACAACACGCCCAGAAGCTGGGCGATCTCGGCCTCCTGGCCCTGCAGGCGGCGGCTCAGCTCGGTCTCGCGGATGGCCGCCTCGCGCAGCCCGTCGCGCATCGCGCCGAGCCCGGCCTCGTAGGCTTTCACCGTGGCGGTGAGCGCCCGCACCCGATCGTGCGCACCCTCGGCCCGGTCAAGCTGCACCGAGGCCTCTTCGAGGGCACGGGCGGCCTCGCGCGCGGCGGCACCGGGATCCTGCGCCAGGACCGGGGCGGCGAGCAGCGACAGGATCAGGGTGAGCCGCAGCATCAGTCGATCAGGCTCGACCCGGTCATCTCTTCGGGCTGGTCGAGGCCCATGAGCTGCAGCAGCGTCGGCGCCACGTCGGCCAGCCGGCCGTCATGCAGCGTCGCGCCCTCGGGGCCGCCGAACAGGATCACCGGCACGAGGTTGGTGGTGTGGGCGGTGTGCGGGCCGTTGGTGGCCGCGTCCCACATGGTCTCGCAATTGCCGTGATCGGCGATCACCACCATCGCGCCGCCCGCCTTTTCCAGCGCCGCGACGACCTTGCCGAGGCCGTCATCGACCGCCTCGCAGGCCTTGATCGCGGCCTCGAGATCGCCGGTATGGCCGACCATGTCGGGGTTGGCAAAGTTGGTCACGATCAGGTCGTAGCCGGCCTCGATGGCCTCGACGAACTTCTCGGCCACCTCGGGCTCGGACATCTCGGGCTGCATGTCGTAGGTCGCCACCTTGGGCGATTTCGGCATGAACCGGTCCTCGCCCTCCTCCGGGGTCTCCTTGCCGCCGTTGAGGAAGAAGGTCACGTGCGGGTATTTCTCGGTCTCGGCGAGCCGGAACTGCCGCCGCCCGTGCTTGGCCACCCATTCGCCCAGCGTGTTGACGATCTCGCGCTTGGGATAGGCGGTGGTCATGTAGGCGTTGTGATCGTCGGAATACTCGACCATGCCGAGCAGCGCCGAAAGCTCGGGCTTTTCGCGCTTGAACCCGTCGAAGTCCGGCGCGCCGATCGCCTTGAGGATCTCGCGGGCGCGGTCGGCGCGGAAGTTCATGCAGAAAACGCCATCCCCCGCTTCTAGCCCCGCGTAGCCGTTGATCACCGTGGCCGGGATGAACTCGTCGGTCTTGCCGTTGGCGTAGCTCTGGCTGACCGCCGTGACCGGGTCGGGCGCGGTCTCGCCCTTGGCGAGGATCATCGCGTCATAGGCCTGCTGGACCCGCTCCCAGCGGTTGTCGCGGTCCATGGCGTAGTAGCGCCCGATGACGGTGCCGATGGAGGCGCCTTCGGGCAGGCTGTCGGCCAGATCCTTCACGAAGGCCTCGCCGGATTTCGGCGCCACGTCGCGGCCGTCGGTGATGGCGTGGATGACGACATTGCAGCCAAGGTCGGTGAGCATCTTCACGCCGGCCTTGATGTGTTCGATATGGCCATGCACGCCGCCATCGGAGACCACGCCCATCACATGCGCCGTGCCGCCAGCGTCGAGAACCTTGGCGGCGAAGGACTTGATCGCCTCGTTGTCGAAGAACGAGCCGTCCTCGATGGCGAGGTCGATCTGGCCGAGATCCATCGCCACGACCCGGCCCGCGCCGATATTGGTGTGGCCCACTTCCGAGTTGCCCATCTGCCCCGACGGCAGCCCCACATCCGGCCCGAAGGTCACCAGCGTGGCGTGCGGGCAGCTGGCATAGAGCCTGTCCATGGTGGGCGTGCGGGCGAGTTTCGGCGCGTTGAACGCCTCCTCCTCGCGCAGGCCCCAGCCGTCGAGTATGGTCAGGACAACGGGTTTCGGCGTGGTCATGTGGGAGGCCCTCCTGATGCGGTCAGCGCAGGCTTAGCAGGGTTGAGGAGGGATGTGGAGAGGACGCGGGAGCGCGCGGGCGGGATGGTCTTTCCGGCGCTGATGTTTCCCCAAGGGTGGGTCGGCAGAGCACGCCGCGCAAGCGCCGGACCGTGGGCTGGCGCTCATCCCGTCGAACCTCTCGATTTATCCCGGCCAAGTCCGAAAGACCTCGAAACGTTGAACTGATGTCACCAAAGCGCCAGACCGCCGGGACGGTCCGGCGCTTGCGCGGCGCCCTTCGGGCTTGATTCCGCGCTGGGGCGTTGTTCAGACGCAGATAAGGCGGGACGTTTCCGCCCCGCCCCGATCCTACTTCTCCTTGCGAACGCCCTTAAAAGGCGCCTTGCTCGAGGTCTTCTGATCCATGAAGCGCCCCGTCTTGGTGTCGCGCTTCACCCAGTTGCCATTCGGAGCTTGCGTTTGAGAGCGGCCACGAACCGCACCATTGCGCTTTCCATCGCCGCTCGGCGGATTGGTCGCCATTCTTACCTCGTATGACAAGGTTTGTTGCACCAGTAGCAACCATCATTGCGCTGATACCCAAGGTTGCTGGCAGCCTTGGCCGCTTCTACGCAGGATGAATGCCACCCCAAGTCGCGCCGATTTTCGAGCTGAGGGGGATACGGGCACGTCCCGTCGTCCTTATGAATCTCATGAACGCCATCATGATACTGAGCGTTCTGATTGATGTAGTACCGTTGGAGCGACATTTCGCGTCCTCTCAAAGAATCCCTTGAAAGGAGCCGCGACGCATGAGATACAAAATCCTGTCAGAGACGAAGTATTTCGAGCCACGGCTCCTAGTATTTTGCGGGAAGGCCGGTCCTTTGGGATCGGCTTTCTTCCTTTAAGGTGCAAGCATCTGTTGAGCCTGCACCAGATCATCTTCTTTTCATACGAGCGGATCTCCCTCCTCTTGCTCGGAACTCTCCGACTCCAAGCCAGGCATTAGCGTTGCCTGCCCAGCAGCTTCGCCGCGGCGCAGACTCCAAGTGGCTTCGTCGTCGTTGTAAGAGATTATTCCATCCTGATTCTTCAGCCGCGACAACTGCGGAGAAAGACTTGTGCGCGCCACCTCCACCCCAAACCGCGACCATATCAGATCTACGATAGACTCGGCGCTTTGACCGCGCCCCGCATCTTTGAGAACTTCAACAACCATTTGCTTAATAGTCATTTTCTCAGACGGAGCTTTAGCGGGAAGCGACGCACCTCCTTCATCCTCACGAGGTGAAACAACCTGCTTTGCTGCCTTGATCTGCTTGAGTTCTAGCAAAAGTTCCGCACGCAGCGCCCTGATCTCAGACTCGCGCCGATCCAAAAACTCAACAAGACTCTCATTCGCTCGTGTCATAAGACTTCTTAGAATCGCGCGCAGTTGAAGTCAACAACAAAGACTTGAAGGTGAGTCGGATCAAGAAAACTCTAAGTCCAGCATCGAGAAGAAATGCAGTCAGAAGGCACAATATATAGCGCTGAGACAAAAAGGGGGATGGTCTCCCACCCCCCAAAAGCAACAATCGACCTCGATCTCTTTCACCCCTGCAGCGACTTGACCACGATCTCCCCCTCCTCGCGGGCCTTCATCGCCATCACCGCGGCGTGGGCGCCGGCGGCAGTCGTGAAGTAGGGGATCTTGTCGTAGAGCGCGACCGAGCGGATCTCGCGGCTGTCCTCGACCGCGGCGGTGCCCTCGGTGGTGTTCAGCACCAGCTGGATGCCGCCGTCCTTCATCAGGTCGACCACGTTCGGCCGGCCCTCGTAGACCTTCTTGACCCGCTCGCAGGCGATGCCTGCCGCCTCGAGGAACGTCGCCGTGCCGCCGGTGGCGATCAGGGTGAAGCCCATCTCGACCAGCACGCGGGCCGCCTCGAGCATCTGCTCGGTCTTGTCCGCGTCCTTGATCGACACGAACACCGCGCCCTCGGTCGGCAGATCGGTGCCGGCGCCCATCTGCGCCTTGAGGAAGGCGCGCGGGAAGGAGCGGTCCCAGCCCATGACCTCGCCGGTCGAGCGCATCTCGGGCCCGAGGATGGTGTCGACGCCGGGGAAGCGGGCGAAGGGCAGCACCGCCTCCTTCACCGAGAACCACGGCATGTTCGGGTCGGCCAGGGTCATCTGGTCGGCGATCGGCACGTCGCTGTCATAGTCGGTATCGGCGGCGTAGCCCTCGCGCATCGGGAAGGCCGAGAGTTTCTCGCCCGCCATGATGCGCGCGGCGATCGAGGCGATGGCCGAGTCGGTGGCCTTGGCGACGAAGGGCACGGTGCGCGAGGCGCGCGGGTTGACCTCGATGAGGTAGATCTCGTCATCCTTGACGGCGAACTGCACATTCATCAGGCCGACCACGTTGAGCGCTTTGGCCAGCGCCTCGGTCTGCACCTTCACCCGCGCGATCACGTCGTCCGAGAGCGAGTAGGGCGGCAGCGAGCAGGCGCTGTCGCCGGAGTGCACGCCGGCCTCCTCGATGTGCTGCATGATGCCCGCCACGTGCACCGCCTCGCCGTCGCAGAGCGCGTCCACGTCAAGCTCGACGGCACCGTCGAGATAGCTGTCGAGCAGCACCGGGCTGTCGCCCGAGACCACCACGGCCTCTTTGATGTAGCGCTCGAGATGGGCCATGTCGCGGACGATCTCCATCGCCCGACCGCCCAGAACGTAGGACGGGCGGATCACCAGCGGGAAGCCGATGCTGTCGGCGATGGCCAGCGCCTGCGCGTCGGTCGAGGCGATGCCGTTTTTCGGCTGCTTGAGCTCGAGCTCGTTCACCAGCGCCTGGAAACGCTCGCGGTCCTCGGCGAGGTCGATAGCGTCGGGCGTGGTGCCCAGGATCGGGATTCCCTCGGCCTCGAGCGCGTTGGCCAGCTTCAGCGGGGTCTGGCCACCGAACTGCACGATGACGCCGTGCAGGGTGCCGTTGGACTGCTCGACCCGCAGGATCTCCATCACGTGCTCGAAGGTGAGCGGTTCGAAATACAGCCGGTCGGAGGTGTCGTAGTCGGTCGACACGGTCTCGGGGTTGCAGTTGATCATGATGGTCTCGTAGCCCGCGCCGGTCAGCGCGAAGCAGGCGTGACAGCAGCAGTAATCGAACTCGATGCCCTGGCCGATCCGGTTCGGACCACCGCCGAGGATGACGACCTTCTTCTTGTCCGAGGGCCGCGCCTCGCATTCCACCTCGCCCATCATCGGCTCTTCGTAGGTCGAGTACATGTAGGGCGTCTGGGCCTCGAACTCGGCGGCGCAGGTGTCGATGCGCTTGAACACGGCCGTCACGCCAAGCCCGGTGCGGCGGCTGCGCACGTCCTTCTCGGAGAAGCCCGTGAGCTTGGCGAGGCGGGCATCCGTGAAGCCCATCATCTTGAGCTGGCGCATGCCCTCTTCGGTCTGCGGCAGGCCGTTGGCGCGCACCTCCTCCTCGGCCTCGACGATCTCGCGGATGCGGTCGAGGAACCACGGGTCGAACATGGTGACGCCGTGGATCTCGTCATTCGACAGGCCGTGGCGCATGGCTTGCGCGATGGTGCGGAGCCGGTCCGGGGTCTGCTGGCTGATCGCCTTGATGACGGCGGATTTCTCCGGCGCGCCCTCGATCTCGATCTCGTCAAAGCCGGTGAGGCCGGATTCCATCGACGCCAGCGCCTTCTGCATCGACTCGTGGATCGTGCGGCCGATCGACATCGCCTCGCCCACCGACTTCATCGCGGTGGTGAGGTAGGGCTCGGACCCGGCGAATTTCTCGAAGGCGAATTTCGGGATCTTGGTGACGACGTAGTCGATGGTCGGCTCGAAGCTCGCCGGGGTCACCTTGGTGATGTCGTTGTCGAGCTCGTCGAGCGTGTAGCCCACGGCAAGCTTGGCGGCGATCTTGGCGATCGGGAAACCGGTGGCCTTGGAGGCCAGCGCCGAGGAGCGCGAGACGCGCGGGTTCATCTCGATCACCACCATGCGGCCGTTCTCGGGGTTCACCGCCCACTGCACGTTCGAGCCGCCGGTCTCGACGCCGATCTCGCGCAGCACGGCGATCGAGCCGTTGCGCATGATCTGGTATTCCTTGTCGGTCAGGGTCAGCGCCGGGGCCACGGTGATCGAGTCGCCGGTGTGCACGCCCATCGGGTCGACGTTCTCGATGGCGCAGACGATGATGGCGTTGTCCGCCTTGTCGCGGACCACCTCCATCTCGAATTCCTTCCAGCCCAGAAGCGACTCGTCGACGAGGATCTGGTTGACCGGCGAGGCATCCATGCCCGAGCGGCAATAGTGGATATAGTCCTCGCGGTTGTAGGCCACGCCGCCGCCGGTGCCGCCGAGCGTAAAGGCCGGGCGGATGATCGCCGGCAGGCCGACGGTCTCGAGCGCCTCGAGCGCGATCGCGACGCCGGCATCCAGATCGGCCTTGCCGTCGGGCTTGGTGGGGGCGGTGACGATGGTGGCGGCCGGGTTCTCGAGACCGATGCGGTCCATCGCCTCGCGGAACAGCGCCCGGTCCTCGGCCATCTCGATCGCCTCGCGCTTGGCGCCGATCATTTCCACGCCGAACTTCTCGAGCACGCCCATTTCCTCGAGCTTGAGCGAGGTGTTGAGGCCGGTCTGCCCGCCCATCGTCGGCAGCAGCGCGTCGGGGCGCTCCTTCTCGATGATCTTGGCGACGATCTCGGGGGTGATCGGCTCGATATAGGTGGCGTCGGCGAGCTCGGGGTCGGTCATGATCGTGGCCGGGTTCGAGTTCACCAGAATGACCCGGTAGCCCTCTTCGCGCAGGGCCTTGCAGGCCTGTGCGCCGGAATAGTCGAACTCGCAGGCCTGGCCGATGATGATGGGCCCTGCGCCGATGATCATGATGGATTTGATATCGGTTCTCTTGGGCATATCTCGACCTCTGACTTGGGGCGTGTTCCGGGCGTTTTCTGCAGGCATGCGACGACGTGCGGAGGAGTCGCAGCTGCCCGCAAATTGTCGTGCGTTATAGACATCGGAAGGCGCGCTGCAACCCCATACCGTTCGCGCCGACACGGCTTCTGGCGAAGAATTTTCGGACGAAAATTCTCCGTGCCTGACGTTAGGGCCGCCGCGGCCCGCGCTACTGGGCGGCGTGCATCATCCGGTCGTCGCCCTGGCCGTGATAGAGGTAGTCACGGGTGACCGGCACCGCGTATTGCCGATGCGCGAGCTGGAAGTGGAAGACCCCCTGATACATCTCCTCGAAAGTCGCTTCACAAGCAACGAGATAGAACCGCCACATGCGCACGAAGGTCTCGTCGTACATCTCGCGCACCTTGGGCAGCGCCGCCTCGAACCGCGCACGCCAGTGGTGCAGGGTCGGGCCGTAATGGCCGCGCAGCACCTCGATATCGGTGGCCCAGAGCGCGGTCTTTTCGACCGAGGCCGAAACCTCCGAGAGCGAGGGCACATAGCCGCCGGGAAAGATGTACTTGTCGAGCCACTTCGAGGTCGGCTGAGGCTCCGACAGATGGCCGATGGTGTGAACCAGGGCGATTCCATCCTCGGCGAGCAGCTCGTCGACCTTTTCGAAATAGGCATCGAGATGCGGATAGCCGACATGCTCGAGCATGCCCACGCTGACGATCCGGTCGAAGGTGTCATCAACCTTTCGATAGTCGAGCAGCCGGAACTCGACCTTGTCCGAGAGCCCTGCCTCCTCGGCCCGGGCCTGCGCCGTGGCGAGCTGGTTCTCCGACAGCGTCACCCCCACCACGTGGGCGCCGTAATCGCGCGCCAGCGTCAGCGCCATGCCACCCCAGCCGCAGCCGATATCCAGCACCCGCATCCCCGGCGTGATCCGCAGCTTGCGCGCGATCAGATCCTTCTTCGCCTTCTGCGCCTGATCGAGCGTCATGTCGGGGCGGGCAAAATAGGCGCAGCTGTACTGCATGTCCTCGTCGAGAAAGAGGCGGTAAAGCTCGTCGGAGATATCGTAGTGATGCTGCACGTTCTTCTGCGACCGCAGCGGGTTGTTGCGCTGCTCGATGCCGCGGGTCCAGCCTCGCAGCGCCTGCACCATGTCGAACCACTTCGGCATCGCGCCCGATTGCTGGTTGCGGATCAGCAGCGCCATGAACGGATAAAGCTGTTCCGGCGACACCTCGATGCGGCCATCCATGTAGCCTTCCCCCAGCGCCAGCACCGGGCGCTGGCCAAGCTCGCGCACGATGCTGTCCTCGGTGAGCCGCACCTCGGCCTCGAGATCGCCGCCGCCCGGCCCGTAGGCGGTGATGCTTCCATCGGGCCATGTGACGCCCAGACGGCCCGTCACAACGAGTTTCGCCAACATCTTGTCGAGGACGGTTTTCCACATCCCGGACCCCCTTTTTCGCAATGAATTCAGCCAAGCCTCACGCGGGAGAATGTGCCGCGGGCATTAACTAAGGTTAACGCATGCAGCCTTTTCGGCAAGATACCGGCCCCAGTCGCTTGACTTCCGGCCCTTCGCGCGGTGTATCGGCGCCTAACTTTCCAGCAGCTTCCAAAGGGCTCCCGATATGCACGCCTACCGCACGCACACCTGCGCCGCGCTGACCAAGGAGAACGTCGGCGAGACCGTCCGTCTCTCGGGATGGGTCCACCGCATCCGCGATCACGGCGGCATCCTGTTCATCGACCTGCGCGACCATTACGGCATGACGCAGGTGCTCTGCGATCCCGACAGCCCGGTCTTTGCCGAGGTCGATAAGGTGCGCGCGGAGTGGTGCATCCGCATTGACGGCGTGGTCAAGGCGCGCGACGCCGAGCTGGTCAACCCGAAGCTGCCCACCGGCGAGATCGAGGTCTTCGTGCGCGACATCGAGGTGCTCGGCACCGCGAAGGAGCTGCCGCTGATGGTCTTCGGCGAGCAGGAATACCCCGAGGAAACCCGCCTGCGCTATCGCTACCTCGACCTGCGCCGCGAAGAGATGCAGCGCGCCATGACGCTGCGCTCGGACGTGGTCTCGTCGATGCGCCGCCGCATGTGGGACAAGGGCTTCCGCGAGTACCAGACCCCGATCATCACCGCCTCGTCGCCCGAAGGCGCGCGCGACTTCCTGGTGCCGTCGCGTCTGCACCCGGGCAAGTTCTACGCGCTTCCGCAGGCGCCGCAGCTGTTCAAGCAGCTGATCATGGTGTCGGGCTTCGACAAGTATTTCCAGATCGCGCCCTGCTTCCGCGACGAGGACCCGCGCGCCGACCGCTCGCCCACCGACTTCTACCAGCTCGACATGGAAATGAGCTTCGTGTCGCAGCAGGACGTGTTCGACACGATCTCGCCGGTGATCGCGGGCATCTTCGAGGAGTTCGGCGAAGGCGCGAGCGTCGACGACCCGGCAAGCTGGCCGCAGATCCCCTATCACGAGGCGGCGCTGAAATACGGCACCGACAAGCCGGACCTGCGCAACCCGATCGAGATGCAGGACGTCTCCGAGCATTTCCGCGGCTCGGGCTTCGCGATCTTCGCCAAGCTGCTCGAGCAGGACGGCACCGAGATCCGCGCCATCCCCGCCCCCACAGGCGGCTCGCGCAAGTTCTGCGACCGGATGAACGCCTTCGCCCAGAAAGAGGGTCTGCCCGGCATGGGCTACATCTTCTGGCGCGATCAGGGCAACGGC
>Ga0114903_1000440_pt1 | contig 24128 bp, 29 predicted proteins | sample MalvirDeepMed_s2_FD_87289 | JGI IMG/M metagenome (GOLD analysis project Ga0114903, IMG submission 87289) | Marine viral communities from the Global Malaspina Expedition - Malaspina viral metaG DeepMed_s2 | ecosystem: Environmental > Aquatic > Marine > Oceanic | place: Mediterranean Sea... | reverse complement strand
GCTGCTGCGCGCGCAGTCGATCGAGGCGCGCGGCGCACGCGCGGCTGCGACGCGGCGCATCGAGGCGGGGAGACCGTATCCCGGCGATCCCGAGATGATCGCAGCCTACTACGACCAGCTGCGCCACGCGGAAGCCTTGGTGGCAAACGGGGAAGAAGTGCGCGCCGATGCCTGAGATCATCATGGTGGACCGCGCCGGTGTCGCCCGCGTGGAGGCGCATGAGCGCATGGCCAGGACCGACGCGGCCCGATCACGCCTGTCGTCCGAGGCGGAGCGGTTGGCGAGATTGCGATCCTCGTCGGTCGTGCCCGAAGCATGCGGTCCGGAGATCGTGCAGGTGGCTCCGGCACGTGGCCCGGTGGAGACGTGGATCGCCGATGAGTGCGTCACGAAGGCGGATGGAACGCAGCATACGCAATCGGCCATGTGGCACGGGCGGACGGGTGCTCGCCGGTCCGACGTCTTCGATCGCATGGCGCGGGCCGCTACTGCCAAGTCATCCGATCCGATCCTGACACCGGGGCAGGTGGCCATGGGCCGGGACTACCGTTCCCTCTACGAGCGGCATGCGACTGCGGGCGTCCAGTGTTCGTCCCTTGAAGCGACGGCCCAGCGTGGTGGCAGTTCCGGCGGCGGCAGCTTCATCGATGCCGTGCTTGCCGATCGGGAGAAGCTGGCCCGGCTGCGCAAACGGGTCGGAGACGGTGTCGCGCTGCGCAAGGTCAGGCCATCGCGGCGCGGCGGTGTCGGCGCTGCCCCGATCACGGATCGGCGGCTGGTGGACATGGTCTGCCTGGAGGATGCGTCGGTTGCCGATGTCTTGAAGGCGCACGGCTGGTCAGCGGGTCGGAACGTGGCGAAGCTTTCCGTGTCGCTATCTCAGGCACTCGAACGGATGCAGGGTCCCAGGCCTCGTCAGCGACGCTTCTGTACCCGCTTCATCGGTGAGATGTAAGAAAGGGGCTTGACCGTTTGTTAAACGGACTGCATCTCTATCTGCATCATCCACAAGAGCGCCCGGCGGCACCCGCCTTGGGCGCTCTTGTCGTTCAGGTAGTCCATCCCGCATGAAACTCTGCTCAGCACCCGGCTGCGACGAGGTCGCCGTCGAGGGGCATCTCTGTCCCGACTGTACGGTCGAGCGCGCGGCGCGGCGAAAGGTATCGAGCCAAGAGGCCAAGGGCAGCGCGATCGCACGGAAGGGCTCAAAGCTCTACGACCGGAAGTGGCGAAAGGCGCGGGAAGCGTACCTCGCCCGCCACCCTCTTTGCCGTCACTGCGCCGAGTTGGGGCTGACGGTCGCGGCAACGGACGTCGATCACATCGAGCCGCATCGCGGGGATCGGACCCTGTTCTGGAAAACCTCGAACTGGCAGCCGCTCTGCCATGCCTGCCACGCGCGAAAGACGGCTGGCGAGGTCTGGCACGGACAGACCGGGGGTGGGTCGGAAATCTGAGGCGCACCGCGTTAACCGGCGGGAGTACCTCTTTTTTCGTGCGCGGCGAATTGGAGAAAAAAGCCACATCAGGAGGGGCTTAGGACATGAAGGGCGCCAAGCCTCAGATGAAGAACGTGGTGCCGATGCGCGAGGACATGACGCGTCCCGTGCCCGCCGCACCCGAGTTCATGTCCGACGAGGCGCGACGCGTCTGGGACGAACTCGCCCCGTACCTGGTCATCCGCGAGCGGCTGGAGCCGCTGCACACCTACCAGCTGGCCAGCTACTGCGAGAGCGTCGCCAACTTCGTCGCGGCCACGGCCTGCATCGCCATGGAGGGCATGTGGTACACGGTCGAGACCCGCAACGGCGCCCAGCAGAAGAAGACCGCCGCCTGGGGCCAACAGCAGGAAGCGATGAACGCCATGCGCCGCGACAGCGCGCTTTTCGGCCTGTCGCCGGTGGACGAGTTGCGCATGAGTTCGGGCAACCAAGGCAACCTGTTCGAAGACATTCTCGGGCAGCTGAAGGGCCATGGCGCAGCATCCGCTTGACCACCCGGTCTCCGTCTACGCCAGCAGCGTGGTGGAAGGGGATGTCATTGCCGGAGACCTCGTCCGGATGGCCTGCGAGCGCCACCTGCTGGACTTGGAGACCGGCCATGAGCGTGGTCTCGTGTTCGACTGCGAGGCGGCTGACATGATCATCCGGTTCGCGGGGATGCTGAAGCATACGACCGGCAAGTATGCCGGCGCGTCGTTCCAGCTCGAACCGTGGCAGATGTTCCGGCACGGCAGCGTCTTTGGGTGGAAGTGGCAGGAAACGAACCTGCGCCGGTTCAAGTACACCTACAACCAGGTGGGCAAGAAGAACGGCAAGACGACCGACACCGCCGTGCCGATGCTCTTCACCCAGCTCTTCGACGGCGAGGGCGCGCCGCAGGGGTTCTGCACCGCGACGACACGCGACCAGGCGGGCCTCCTCTTCAAGGAAGTGAAGCGCATGGTGCAAAAGTCGCCGGCGTTGTCTCAGCTGCTGACCGTCTGGCGCGACAGCATCGAGTCGCGAAAGACACAGGGCGAGATCAAGTGCCTGAGCCGCGACGGCAACTCGGCAGACGGGATCAACCCGCATTTCGTGGCGCGGGACGAGATGCACCGCTGGACCGACCGCGAACTGGCCGAGACCGTGGTCGAATCGATGATCGCGCGCAGTCAGCCGATCGACTGGGTCATCACGACCGCCGGGACCGACCGAAGCTCCCTTTGCGGTGATCTGCGGACCTACTCTGAATCGGTCCTGCGGGGGGACATCACCGATGACCGGATGTTCGCGTACGTAGCCGAGCCGCCGGAGGACTGCGATCCGGAGGACCCGGTCGCCTGGGCCATGGGCAATCCGAACCTCGACGTCTCGAAACCGGCCTCGGAAATGCGCCACGCGGTGAAGCGCGCGCAAGCGATCTCGGCGCAGATGCCCGCGTTCCGGCGTTTCCATCTCAATCTCTGGACCGAGGGCACACAAAGCTGGATCGCGCGTGACGTCTGGGACAAGGGCCTCGCCGTCGCGCCGATCGAGATGGAGCGCCTGCGCGGAAAGCGCGCCTGGGTGGCCCTCGATCTCTCGTCCAAGGTGGACCTGACCTCGATTGTAGTCGCGGTACCGGAAGAGCGGATCACCAACTTGATCTGCTACGCCTTCATGCCGAGCGGCCCAAAGGGCTTCATCCACCGGGCGCAGAACGAGAAGAAAGAGTATATCGGCTGGCGCGATGCCGGGTGGCTGGAAGTACATCCGGGCGGAACGATTGACGAGGACGCCGTGTGCGAGCGCCTCGAGGCGATCCGCGGGTTCTTCGACGTCCAGGAGGTCGCCTATGACCCGTGGGGCATGAAGTACCTGGCGAAGCGCCTCGAGCAGCGCCGCTTCCCGATGATCGAGCACAGGCAGGGCTATGCCAGCATGTCGAACCCGATGAAGCGGTTCGAGGAAAAGGTCGCCCGCAACGAGCTGCGCCACGGCGGCAATCCGGTGCTCGCCTGGAACGTCGGCAACGTGTTTCGCGACGAGGATGCCTCCGAGAATATCAAGCCGAACAAGAAGAAGTCCTCGGGCCGGATCGACTGCGCGGTGGCCGCGATCATGGCCGTGGGCCGCGCGGAGGCCAACGAGGGACGCAAGCGGACATGGGAAACGGTCACGGCATGAGCATCATCGAAAAGATCGTCGGCCGCCGGGCCGTTCACCAGCGCCGTGAGCCTGTCGTCAGCGCCAGTGCGACCCTTTCAAGCGGAACCCGCGATCCGCAAGGGTGGCTTACAACCACAGCCGGGGGCTGGCACGGCCGGAGCCGTCTGCGCGGCCTGCCGCCCGTCTCCGCCCTGGCGGCGCAGCGTCATGCCACGGTCGTGGCGATCTGCAGCGTGATCGCGGGCGACACGGCCAAGGTGCCCCTGAAGCTCTACCAGCGGCAGACGAACGGGACGGAAGTGCGGGTCCGCGACCACGCGGTGCCGTACCTGATGAATGTCGAGGCGTCGCCCGGTGTCCCCGCTGCGACCGCCCGCTTTGCCATTGCCTATGCCTTCTGCCTGCGCGGGCGGTCCTATGCCTACACCCCGCGAGACGGCGCCGGTGAGATGCAGCTGATCGACCTGATCCACCCGGATCTCTGCGGAGTGCTTCGGTCCGGCCGGGATCGGTTTTACGAGTTCGAGGACGGGGCAGGGGTTCAGCGCCGGGTGCCGGTCCGGTCGATGATGCACATGCGGTACATGGCCGAGGATGGATGGACGGGCCGCTCGCCGATCGAGGTGGCGGGCGAAAGCATGGGCCTCGCGCTGGCCGGGCAGGAAGCGGCGGCGCGTACCGCCGCCGGTGGCACGACGAAGGGCGCCATTATCCTGAATGACGATTACGAGGCGGATGAGGATCGGGGACGCAAGGGAACCCGGGTACGCCAATCCCTGCAGGATCCCGATTCATCCGAATGGCCGATCCTGTCCCTCGGCGAGGACATCAAGAAGCTCGATCTGTCGGCCGCCGACCAGCAGCTTCTCGAAAGCCGGAAGTTCGACCGCGAGCAGATCGCGCAGCTCTATCGCGTCCCCCCGTCGAAATTGCAGATGCTCGAGAACGGCGTGAAGGCCAACGGCGAGCAGCAGGCGATCGACTACCTGACCGACTGCCTCATGCACTGGGCAGGGCTGATGGAGGGGCAGATGAACCTGTCGCTCCTGACCGAGGACGAGCGGCGACGGGGCTTGTTTCTGCGCCACGACTTCGACGCGCTTCTGCGACCGACCACGAAAGATCGTTACGAGGCTTTGGCCAAAGCCATCGGTGGCCCGTTCATGGTGCCGAACGAAGGACGCCGGATCGAGGGTATGGCCCCGTTGCCTGGCGGTGATCGACTGAACCCGGCTCCCAACATGACGCGCGACGACAGCGCCAGCAGCGAGGACGACGACGATGATACCTGACACGATCGGGGCCCGGATGTCGGGCCAGTTGGTGGCTCTCAGCGACCAGATGGGCCGCGGGCTTCTCAACTCGGCGTGGCCGGTAGCCAACGTGCAGGCCGTCATGGCGATGGATCGAGGCGAGCGCTACATGATCTCGCGCCGGATCGCGTACGTGCCGATCACCGGCCTGTTGACGCCGAACTCCGAGTTGCTGGAACGCTATCTCGGCTGGACCACCTATCGCGGACTAGAAGAGACAATGTCGGACCTCGTCGCGCACGAGGACGTGGCGGCGATCGTGTTGATCATCGACTCGCCGGGCGGCCTGGTGCTGGGTCTCGACGGGGCGGTCCAGGCGATCGCCGGAGCGGCGTCTGCGAAACCTGTTCACGCCGTCGCACATCCGCTCGCTGCCTCGGCGGCCTACGCTCTGGCATCGCAGGCAACGGAATTGTCCGTGACGCCCGGCTCGATGGTAGGGTCGATCGGCTGCGCGGTGCTGACGGAGTCCTTCGTACAGCCCGGGCAGAGCTGGGGCGTCCAGATGTTCGAGCTGGTCTCAAGCCACGCGATGGCAAAGCGGCCGGACGCCTCGACGGAAGAGGGGCGCGCGGAGTGGAAGCGCTCGCTCGACGAAAGCGAGGCGCGGTTTCACGCCGTGGTCGCCGCTGGCCGGGGTATCCCGCTCTCGGACCTGCCTGACCGGTTGAGCGTCAACGGCGACCCGGCTTGGGGTGGTGCGATGCACGAACCCGAGGACGCCGTGGCGCGGGGTTTGGCTGATCAGATTGAAACCCGGGCCGCCTTCGATGCCCGGATCATCGACCTTTACGGATCCGGCACGACCGGGACAACGTCGCCGCGCCGCCGTCGCGCGCAGGCGGTCGTCGCGCAGGCCCGGGCCGCACAGGCGCGCGCCAGTTTCTGACATCTACGACATTGCCGCGCACACTGCGCGGCGACCCGATGCCCTGCCAATCGCGGCGGGGTCGTTTGGCTGCGCGCGAGCGTGGCAGGTATCCACCACAGGAGAGAACGATGCCGAAGGATATCAACGATCTGCGCCGCGACCGCAAAGCCGCGGCCGAGGCCATGCAAAAGGCTGCGGATACCATTGCAGCACTGGAAGCGGCCGACGGTGAAATCGACGCCGACGCGATGACGGAAGCCGAGACCGCCTTCAGCACCGCTCAGTCGGATTTCGATAAGGCCGAACGGGCCATTGCCCGGGCAGAGGCCAACGAGCGTGCGCAGGCCGCGGTTGCCACCGGTGACGATGGCGCGACGCGCGGCAATTCCGCCGATCCTGCTCCGGCGCAAGCGGCCGATCCGGCGATGCGCGGAGTGGGCGCTGCCCTGATCTTCCAGGCCATGGCCGCCGCGCGTGGCGATGCGACCCGGGCCGCTGACCGGCTCGATGCGGGCGGCCATAGCGGCTTGTCGGCCGCGCTGCGCCGTTCCGACGATGCGGCCGGAGGCATCACCATCCCGCAGGCGCAGTCCAGCGAACTGATCGAGATGCTGCGCCCGCGCGTGGCCGTGATGCGGGCCGGTGCCCGGATGATCCCGATGCCGGCCGGAGAACTGCGTCATGCCCGGCAGAACAGTTCGGCAAGTGCCAGCTACACTGCCGAGCTGCAGAATATTCCCGTCAGCCAGCCCGGCTTCGACAATGTCGACATGACGTTCAAGAAGCTGACCGCACTGGTGCCGGTCTCGAACTCGCTTCTGCGGCATTCGTCGGTCCCCATGGCTCAGCTTGTCCGGGATGACATGCTCGACGTGATGTCGCTGCGCCGTGACCTGGCCTTCATGCGGGGCGCCGGTGGCGCTGACACGCCGCGCGGCGTGGTGAACTGGGTTCCGGCGGCGAACCAGCTGGGAGCGGTCGCCAATGGCGCGGACGTGGTCGAACGCGCCCTGCGCGGCATGATCAGCCGGGTGGAGAGTGCGAATGTCGGTATGATCAGCTGTGGCTGGATCATGCACCCGAGCGTGAAGCACTTCCTCGCGGCTCTTCGCGAACCGGTCGGCGGCGCGCGAATGTTCCCCTCGATCGAGATCAACGGAACGCTCCTGGGCTACACCATCCTGACCACGTCGCAGTCCCCGACCAATCTCGGGGTCGAAGGTAACGAGGGCGAGATTGTGTTCGGCGACTTCAACCAGGTGATGATCGGGGACACGATGGAGATCACGATCGCGACGTCCACCGAGGCCGGCTACATCGACGATGGTGGAACGCAGCAGAACGCGTTTCAGCGCGATGAAACGCTGATGCGCGCGATCTCCGAACATGACCTGGCGCCGCGCCATGACCTGGCGCTCGCCTCCGCTCGTGGCGTGGACTGGACCCTCTGATCGCTGAGGACAGGCCGCATTCGGCGGCCTGATCTCTTTCCCTTCATCATCCATACGGAGAACATTTCATGGAAAAGGTCATCATGCGCCTGCGCAAATCGCACGGCCTCTACAACAAGGGCGAGATCGCCGGTTTCGACGGAACCACCGCCACCAATCTCGAAGCTCACGGCATCGCCGAGCGCTACAAGCCTGAAGCCGATGGTGTGCCGGCGGAACCCGCGGGACAGGGCACGGGCAAGACAGGCGGAACGCCCACAGACCAGTCGGGTTCAGGCGAAAGCACGGCGAAGAAGAATGACGGGGCGGGCAAGAGCGACGGCGGCGCGACCACCTCCAAGGCTTCGCCGGCGCTGCCGTCGCAGGGTACGAAGGGCTGATCCATCATGCAACTGATCGGCGCGCGCCCGGGGATCCCGATCTCTGCTGCAGCTCTGCTCGGTGAGATCGGATTGGACGTGCCCGATGCCGACCACGTCTCGACGATGACGGCACATATCCGCTCGGCGACCGACATGGTCGAGACAGCTGCCGCACGGCCGATCGGGCAGCGCGACGTCGCATTCATCGTCGAACGATGCCAGTGGTCGTGCTGGTGGTTCCCGGTCGTCTCTGTCCAGGCCGTCACCAAGGTCGAAACGACGGCAGACTGGATCACGTGGGACGAGGTTCCCGGCACGGGCTATGCCGTTGCCAACCCCGCCCAGGAGCCGCGCCTGATCATGATCGATCCCGTCGGGTCGGACGTGAAAGCGGTTCGTGTTGCCGCGACTGTCGGCGCATTGGTCGAAGAGGTGGATCCGGTTCTGCTGGAGGCGGTCAAGCTGGTCGCCAAAACGTTCTTCGAGCGAGACCTGGCAATTGAGGGTGGCGAGACGGGCGACATACCGCAAGCGGCATGGCGGCTCATCCGTCAAAAGCGGTATCTCCGACCTCGCGAGGCGTTCTGATGTCGGTGCCGAAACACGGGGGCCTCGATCGACGGGTGCAGCTCTTCCGCAGCTACATCGTCGACAAGGGGATGTCCGAGTCGGAGGCCTGGTTGCCGGAAGGACCTGCGCTGCGCGCGCGCAAAGCTGATGCGAGCGATGCGGAAACGTGGCGTGCGTCTACGGTGGGCGCCACCGTCACGGTGCGGTTCGTGTTCCGATGGAGCAGTTTCGTGGCCGGGATCGGCGTCCGTGACCGCCTCCAATGCGACGGCACCACTTACGAGATTACCGGCGGCCCGCGCGAGGTGCAGGGTCGGCGGCGGTGGTTGGAAATCAGCTGTACAACGAGGAGCGCGCAATGAGCGTGACCATGAAGCTGGAGGGCTTTGCGGAGCTGGATCGTGAGCTTGAGAAGCTGACGAAGGCGGCGGGCAAGGGTGCGCTCCGCCGCGCACTGCGGACGTCGGCCGAGCCGCTGGCGGAAAAAATGCGAGGAGGCGCGCCGACGGACGACAGCGACCTCGTGGACAGCATCGCGGTGTCGACAAAACTCTCCCCGCGGCAGCGCGGGCAGCATCGCAAGATGGTCCGCGATGACAAAGCCTCGGTCGAGATGTTCGTCGGCGCGGGTCCGCTGCCGCAGGCTCACCTTCAGGAGTTCGGCACGATCCACCACGCGCCACAACCTTGGGCGCGTCCGGCGTGGGACAGTGACAAGACGGCGATGCTGGACCGCTTGAAGACTGAACTCTGGACCGAAATCCAGAAGGCGGTCGGCCGGGCAGAGCGCAAGGCCGCGCGGGCGGCACAGAAGGCGTGACGTGGAGCAGGAACTGCGGAACCTTCTGCGCGGTGATCCCGATATCGCCGCGCAGACTGACGGGCGCGTGAACTGGACCCTGCACCCGCAGGGCGCCGCCTATCCGGCGCTGGTCCTGAATGTAGTCAGCGATTTGCCGGGCCTTTCGCTGTCAGGACCGACCGGCCTCTTCCAGGGGCGCGTTCAGATCGACGCCTACGCACTGTCGAGCATCGATGACGCGATCCGCCTGGGGCGGGCCGTCACCAACCTCCTTCACGGCCATGCAGGCGGAGGCTTTCGCGGCGTCTGGCAGGACGGGCGACGGACAAGCCGCGAGGGCGGCACCAACGAGGCGACCCGACCTTACCGGGTCAGCTTGGATTTCGTGACAAACTGGAGAGCGCAATGAGCGACGCGGATATCGGCTACCTGGCCAAACTGGGAATCGAGGGCGAAACACCGGGCGAGTTCCCGGACCTCGGGGTGGAAATCACACGGATCAAGCCGGTCGGGTGGAGCCGGGACGAGGAAGAGGTCACGCACCTTCAAAGCCCGGACGGGTTCAAGGAATTCATCGCAGGGATGAAAGAGGCCACCCCTTGTGAGTTCGACATCAACTGGAAGCCGAGCCAGACCGACCCGGTCCTTGCGGCCTTCGAGAAGAAGTCGAATACGTTCCAGATCACGGCCCCGAACGGGGTCCGTATGCAGTTTCCGGGGTTCGTGACCTCCTATGAACCCGGTGACCTGTCGACCGGGACCATGACGGCGACCGTCACGATCCGGCCGACCGCAAAACCCGTTCTCCTGGCGGCATCGGGGGTCTAAGCGGATGGCGAACAAGTTCCGAGGCGAGATCGCCGCCGCATCCGAGGGCAAGACCTACACGTTGCGTATGGACATGAATGCGCTCGCCGCCTTCGAGACCGAGACCGGCGAGGACGCGCTTGCCTGGGCGGAGAGGGCGGAAAGTGGCGCCGCCAAGATCAGCGAGATGATCACGATGATCCATTGCGCACTGTCGCGGCATCACCCAGAGGCGGATCGTGTTGTTGCCGGGGATATTCTTTCCGAAGACAGCGATGTGTTGATCCGGCTGATCAGCGCGGCCGCACCCGATCTGCCAGCAGATCAAAACGCCGGGAATACGACCAAGGGAAAGCGCAAGGCGGCGGCAAAGCGGTAACGCTCGAAGGCCTGCAAAGGGCCTATGTCGCCGCCGGTTTCGACCCCGCGGCGTTCTGGGAGCTGAGCCACCGCGAATTCTATTGCCACATGATGGGGGCGCGGGATCGCCTGGAGGGCGAGCAACAAGATCGCGCCTGGCTGGCGTGGCATATCGAGGCTCTGCATCGCTCCAAGAAACTGATGTCGTTGCGTGAGTTCATGCGGCCAAAATCGGATCGGTCGCCCCAGAACCCTGACGAAATACAGGCAATGTTCGACCTGGTGGCAGGCGCATGGGGCGCGAGTCCATCCTAGGAGGGCGAAGGTAAATGGCACAATCCGTCATCGGTGCGCTCCGGGTCAATCTGGGGCTCGACAGCGCCAAGTTCGACAGCGGCTCCAAGCGCGCGGGCAAATCTTTGCAGAGGATGCGCAAGCACTTCATGGCTGTGGCTGGCACCGCAGCGGCGCTCGGTACGGCCATTGGTGCAGCCGCGTTGAAAGGCGCTCAGGAGATCGATCGCGCGGCAAAGGCGGCCCGGCGTCTGGATGCCTCGATCGGAGGATTCCGGGCGCTCGAGTTGGCCGCGAGCGAGGCCGGTGTCAGCCTCTCGGGGCTGACGAACGATGTGCAGAACATGGCGCGCGAGATCGCGAATATCGGCACCTCGGGAAACGCTGATCGGGCGCTGAAAAGGCTCGGCATCGCGGTGTCGGATCTTACCGGACTCGACGCCGACCAGAGGGTCGCGCTGATCGCGGACCGCGTGAAAGCGCTCGGCTTGAGCGCAGGTGCAGCCACGGCCGTGCTGCGCGACCTCGGGGTCCGCAATCGAGAAATGGCCCTGCTGATGATCCAAGGTGGCGATGCCATTCGAGCGGCCCGGGCTGATGTCGATGAATATGGCCTCGCACTCGACGCCGTGGATGCTGCCAGGATCGAGCAGGCGAATGACCGTTTGGGCCGGCTCGGCCTGATTTCGCAATATGCGGGCCAGCAGCTCGCTCTCGCGCTGGTACCCGCGATGGGGCGTCTCGCACAGGTCATGACCGACAGCCTGCGCGAGGGTGGCATGCTGCGCTCCGTGATCGACGGACTGGTCGGCAATCTCGATCGCCTCACTGCCTACGTGTCGGTCGCCGTAGCGGCATTTGGCGTGCGCTATGTCGGCGCCCTTGCCTTGGCACGGCTCTCGACCTTGACCCTTGCGGGATCGCTTGCGTTGCTTCGCACTGCCCTGATCCGGACCGGCATCGGAGCCCTGATCGTAGCCGCGGGTGAGATGGTTCTCTGGTTCGGACGGTTGGTCACCGCCACCGGTGGATGGGGTGATGCGCTGGCCCTCCTGGGAGACGTCGCCGGCGCGGTCTGGCAGGGGATCATCGGCTCGGCCGAGGCGATCCCACCGGGCTTGCAGGGCGTGTGGAACAGCATGCAGGCAGGCTTCCTGAAAGCTCTTTCGGCGATGGCCAGCAAGTTTCACGATTTCGTTTGGACGCTCGCCAGTGGTATGCAGTCAAACCCGCTGACAGCAGGTCTGGGGGATAGCTTGATGGGGCTGGCCGAGACCGCAAGCGGTCTTTCCGGCAGCCTGATGACCGCAGGCCACGATGCGGATGGAGCCGCCTCAACGTCCTATGCCGAAGCGGCCGGCATCATAAAAGGTGCCTTCGGACCCGCCCGTGAGGCGGTCGCCCGGTTGCGTGACACTATGGCGGGCGTCAAGGCCGAGACCGCGTCGACCACGTCGAGCGTCGAGGCGATGAACGAAGCACTGGGTGATGAGGGTACCGGTACCGGTGGCGGGGGAGGTTCGGGCGTTGGCGGGGGAGGCGGCACGAAGGGTAAGCTCGATGGAATTGCGACGGCTGCGGAGGGGGCCGGATCCGCAATCCGCGACGCCCTTGTGCAGGCGATGGATGAAGCGAAACAGAAAACTGAGCAGACGGCGGACACGATCAGGGGAAGCCTGACCGACGCGTTCAAGGGCATCGTCACAGGGGCGTCCTCAATGAGGGACGCAGTGTCAGGCGTCCTATCGCAGCTGAGCGACATGCTCCTGACGAATGTCGGAAATTGGATGTTCAGCGGAATTTCCGCGAGCATGGCCCCAGCTTTCGCGGGCATTCCCGGGTTCGCCAACGGCACGGACAACGCACCGGGTGGTCTGGCATGGGTGGGTGAACGCGGTCGAGAACTGGTGAATCTTCCGCGGGGTTCGCAGGTCATTCCAAACCACAAGTTGTCGTCATCCCAGCGGGAACTTCCTGTGCGCCTTGTTGGCGGGGATCTTGTGCTGGGCGACGGGGGCCAGATCATGACGACCATCTCGGCCCGGATTGACCGAGCGTCATCTGAAACGCTCGCCAGAACCCCGGCTTACCTGGATGAACAACGTCTGAGGACCAGCCGTGGGTGACGTGATCTGGCCGAAACGCGTCCGCATCTCAGCATCTCCGGCGCGCTTACTAGGCCGAGTGCGCTCTCGGTCTCGGGCGATCTCTGGCGCGGAAACGCTGGTCCCTTCGTTGACCTCATGGTGGGAGGTCAATCTGTCGGTTGCGGTGGTCGAAGAGGACGCACGTCTCGAATGGGAGGCGTGGCTTGCCGGGATGCGCGGCGGGCTCGCTACCTGCGCCGTCCCCATGCACATGAGCGACCGCGTGGGCTATCTTTCTCGCGATGGCGAGGCCGGCCAAGGCGTCGCTGAGTTCACCTCGCACGAGCACTGGATCTTCGATACATCGTCTGAGGATCGGATAACGCTGGCGCAGAGTGCCGCCTTACGCGCAACCGATCTTCCCCTAGATCTGGGGAACGCGGAACGCCCCCGGCCGGGTCACCGTCTCTCGATCGCGGACAGAATGCACCGGGTCGCCCTCTCCTGGGAAACGGACGGCGGCGCCATCATGGTGCGGGTCGATCCGCCACTCCGGTCCGCGCACTCCGCGGGTACTCCCGTAGATGTGGATCAGATCACGTGCCTTATGCGGCTTGCCGACGAGGGCGAGGGCGAGATCGAGGACGTGCCCGGGGCGGTCCAGCGGTTCACGGTGCGATTGGTGGAAGCCCTATGACGGCCCGCGACGACATCCTCGCGATCCCCGACGAGCTGCTGCGCACCGGAAAAATTGCCGAGGCCGGGCTGGTGTTCATGGATTTCGCCAGTGGTGCCCGGCGCTGGTGGACCGGCACTGGCAACCTCGTGACGGCGGGCCATACATGGCAAGGCACGGGCGACGTGATCGAGATCGGGGCCGTGCAGGCGGCCTACACGCCTGTCGCGCAGCCGCTCACGTTCCAGATGGCGGCAACGGCCGAGATGATCGATCGCGTCGTCAACGCCGAGGCCGATGTTATCGGGCGGAAGGTTACGCTTTTCGGGCATCTGTTCTCGCTGCAGCCATTCACGCCCATCGGGGCACCATACGCGCATTTTGCCGGGACGATGGAAAAGCTGCGCTTTCGCCAGCGCGGCGTGGACCAGGCCCGGATCGAATTGACCTGTGAAGGCTGGCTCTATCGCCGCGTCGCACCGCCGCGTGGGCGTCTGACTTATGCCGATCAGATGGCGCGCCATCCGGGCGACAAGGGTCTCGAATACATCGGGAAATACGAGGACTACGAGACCCGATGGTTCTGAGGGAGGCGACGGCCGCCGACGTGGACCATGTTGTCGCCCTGATCCGTGATCTGGTGGAGACCGTCGGCGGGCCGCAGGCCGTGGATGAAGCCGCGACCCGCGCGACCGTGCTGTCGCTGATCGCCTCGCCAATGGGCGTCGTGTTCGTCACGCCGGGCGGCTTCATTGCCGGTATGCTGTCCGCGTTGCCAGTCGCATCCGATCTCTGGGCCCACGAACTTGGGTGGCGGGCCACTGACCGAAGCGGGTTGCGGCTCCTGCGGGCATTCGAGAGCTGGGCAGACCAGCACGGCGCACGGGTGCGGCTCAGCACCGGCGCGAACGGCCCAGACCTATCACGGCTGGGCTACCGGCCCGTAGAACTTGCCTGGGTGCGCTGATGGCTGTTTTCACTGGGATCACTTCCACGCTCGTCTCGTGGGGCCTGACCGCCGCCGCCGCCTCTGCCGTCACGCAGGTCGGCGTCGGTCTTGCGCTGACCGCTGTGTCACGGGCGATCACGGGGGACAACCAATCCCTACCACGCCGGGAAGTGCAGGCCGTCGTCAGCCAGGCGGACGCACCGCGCAAGCGCGCCTACGGCAAGAACCGACTTGGCGGAGTGCGCGCGTTCTTCGAGGCGAAAGATGGCATCCTCAGTTCGGTGATCATCTACCACCAAGGGCCGGTCCACCGGCTGCTGAACTGGGTGGTCGACGGTGAGGTCGCCGAAGAAAACGGTGGCGGCAATCTCGAGATCGGCAGCGTGGATCTCGACGAGAGAATCTATGCCGATTGGAGAAACGGCACGACAGCCAATTATTCGCGGCTGAGAAATGACTACAGCATGTGGACCTCGGACCACGAACTGCGCGGCCTCGTGACGGCCTTCACGAGGTTTCGCAAGCCAAAGCCGGAGGACTTCAGCAAGATTTTCCCCCGCGCAGCGCAGACCTCCATCCAGATGGATGTCGAGGCGGTCGAGGTGCTTGATACCCGGGATGGCGTGACGCGCTATTCGGACAATCCTGCGCTATGCATTCGCGATTATATGGTCGCCGCCGATGGCATGCGGGTGCCCGCAGCGGCGATGGATGATGCACAGTGGGGCGTCTTTGCCAGCATCTGCGACGAGGCCGTGCCCCGCAAGGGCGGCGGTACCCAGAAGCGCTACCGGCTGGCCGGTGCCTATAGCCTCGAGGACAAGCCAGCGACCGTCCTGTCGGAAATGCTGGCGACCTGCGATGGCGGCATTTACCTGACCACGGAGGGCAAGCTGGCGCCGCACGGCGGCAAGTATTCCGAACCGGATGTCACGATCACCGAGGACGATATCCTCGAAATCGAATGGGGCACCGGCCGCAATCCGATGACCGCGTTCAACGTGCTCAAGGGGATGTACTTCAGTTCGGATCACGATTTTACGGATACCGAGGCCCCTGAGTTGCGGGACGAGATGCTGCTGGCCACGCAGGGCGAGCGCACCGATACGCTGGACGTGCCCTGGTGCCCGGACGGCCACCAGATGCAGCGGCTGATGAAAAGCCACATGTATCGCGCGCAGCCGCCGCGGACGGCGACGATCACTACGAACCTGGTCGGCATCAAGGCGCGCTTTCCGAAAGGGGATGGGGTTCACGCAATCCGCATCGAGGCCGGGGCCCTGTCGGGCGTGTACGAAGTCCTGGACCATGCCTATTCCATCGCGGACGGCACCTGCACCATCGCGGTGCACTCGCTTGAAGATGTCTGGGCATGGGGCGAGGACGAAGAACAGGACCTGGCCCCAGCGCTTCCGGACGATCCGGCCGTTGTCGCGGGCGGCGCTTTCCCTCAAGGCCTGACCCTTGCGGTCGAGACGATCCAGATCGACCAAGCCGGAACGCGGGGCGCGCAGATCGTGGCGCAGGTCGATGACCCGGATCGGGAGGACCTTGTCCTGCGCGCTGAATATAGTCTTGCCGGATCCAACGACTGGCGGGCGATGAGCGTCGCGTCGGGCGCGAGAAAGGCACTGTCCGGCGTCCTCGCCGAGGGCGACTATAGCGTCCGCGTCTGGTGGGCAGGGCAGGGCGTAGCGACGGTCGATTACCCGAACACGGCGATCACGCTCCTCTCCAACCCGACGTCCCCACCTGCGCCGACCGAGTTCTCCACGACGCTGATCGACAACACTGTCACGATATCGTGGCGCAACCCCGGGTCGGATTACTACCGCACGCGCGTCTATCGGAGCGCGACGAACGTATTCGGGGACTCCGTGCAGGTTTCGGTGCGCGAAGGAGTTTCCGGAGAAATTGGCACCCACGAAGATCAGCCCGGCGTAGGCACCTGGCATTACTGGGTCGACGTCCAGAACCCCAGCCTCGTGCCCTCCAATGAAGTCGGACCGATCAGCGTCACGCTGAGCTGACGACCCACCTACAAATTTCACAAGAGGTAATGCCATGGGCGTCCACGAAGACTCCGTCAACAATGTTATGCGCGATTTTCGGGTCGACGGGGATCCGTCCAGCGGCCAGCACCACCCTTCCAAGAAGCAAGTGCGGCAAGCGTTCGCGTCACTGGCCAGGGCGACCGACGGGGTCGCGCAAAGTGTCGTCACGGCCGGCCAACAGGCCGCCATTGCGGACGGTCACCGCGCGGCCGCGGCGCAGCACGAGGCCGCGGCCGCCGTCGTCCGCGACCAGATCGCCGCGGCCCTGATGGCGGAGGGGGCCAAGGTCTTCGTCGGGACGCCGGAAGACGCGATCCTGAAGACGGATCCGGGGGACGTGTTCCTGCTGCAGACCGGCCCGGGGACCGCGATCTACACCAACGACTCCGGCGAGCCCGTATTTCACGGGTATCTTCTGGACGTGCGGTTCGACAACGTCGCCGCCATGCTGGCCTTCGATGGCGAGCTGTTGCCCGGCACGCTGGTGCGGACGATCGAAGAGGGGTTTTCTTTCCGCGTCGTGTCGGCCTGGGCGGCTGCATGGGGACCGGCATCGGCGGGCGGGACCAAGTTTTTCCCGTTCTCGCAAGGCGGCTGGATCACCGCGCGCATGTTTGGCGCCGTCGACGGGACGGATTGCACCGCAGCGATGCAGGCCGCGGTCAATTTCGCGATGTATGGGGGTCCCGGTCATCAATCGCTGGTCGGGACCCGCGGGGCGCTGATCGACGTCTCGTTGGCCTATCACGACGACAGCCTTCGGATCGGGTATGGCGACGCGTTCCGCACGATCGAGGTCGAGGGGCTTGGCGCGCCCTACGGGACCGCCGCGTCGGCCGGGACGACGCTTATCATGACCGTGCCCGATCGTGACGGGATCGTCACCAATGGCGGGCGCGGGATCAAGATCGGCAAGCTGAAGCTGGTCGGGCCATGTCACGACGCTCTGGATTACGATATCGGGCCGCATGGCACGGTCGAGATGTTCGCGCCGGAATTCTACGACGAAAAGAAGTGGAACCTCGACGTCCTGTCGGCCGGTGTCACGCCGCGGCGTCGTCACGGTGCCTGCGCGGGGCTGAACGTCGATCCCGGGGGCGGTGACGCGCCGTCGCCGCGTGCGATCACGGGGATCACCGGGGCCAGCCCGGCAGTCGCGACCACGTCCGGCAAGCATGGGTTCCTGTCCGAGGGTTTGGGCGAGGCCGTGGAGATCACTGGCGTCGCGGGCCTTTCGGACGGGACCTACTATGCGCAATATGTGAGCGACACGGAATTTGCGATCTACAACCTGGACTGGACGCCTGTCGCGGGGGGCGGGCTGGGGGCAATCGGCTATGTGACCCAACCCGGGCGCCCGCCGGTGGTCTATCCGCAATGGTATATCGACGCCGGGTTCGACGCGGACCCCGATGCCGAGAAGAAGCGCAGTTCCGAGGGGTTCTTTTCGGACCTGGAAATCAGCGGTTACGAATACGGCGCCATCCTGGGCGGGTCGACGCAGGGGTCCAATACCGATTTCATGCGGTTCTTTAACGTCGACGTCTCGCGCTGTTTCATCGCCTTCGCCGTCAGCCATGCCAATCACCGCAACAACACCTGGGACCATTGCGAGGTCTCGAAATGCTGGGCGGTCTTCACCAATAACCGGACTGGCGATGCGATCGGGGCGATGCTCGGGAAGGTGGTCAACCTGGGCGGCGGGTTCTTCATCAACCTGGTCAGCCTGACCAGTTCGTCGCGCATGCGGATGATGACGTTCGAGGAATGCCAGGTCGAGAATTTCGGCCGGTTCGGAGAAGTCTATGGCAGCGGCAGTGCCAACACCCCGACGCTGTTCATTCAATGCGAGTGGAAGCCGCAACAGGAAAAGTGCGTGCCGCCGGCCATGCTCGACGCCAGGGGTGGCGACGGTGGATCCGTGAAGTTCCTGGGGGGTAGTATCAGGGCGCATCATGCCTTGAGCCTGACCGGCCGCAATGTGCGCATGGATGATTTTTCGGTCGCGCGTGCCGAGCCGATGGCGAGCGAATATCTACGGCTGTTCTACATGGCGACGATGGGCGCGGTTTCGCTGGCGCGCGCGACGGCGCCCGGTATTCCGTCGCGGTCAGCCGTCAAGATATCGAACGGCCAGGCCCAGGTCGCTGCGCCGGTCGACCACAACGATCGACGGAATTCCCGAGACTTCACCTTGAGCCCTTACGCGGTGTCCGGGCTGCACGAGGACGAACGGGACGCCCAGATCAACGTGCGTTGGGAGCTGCCGCAAATTCAGAACGTGATCGCCGCGTCGCAAAGGTCGGCTCATGCCGTCGACGGCAGGACGGTGCGTTTCACGCATGCCGATCGCAACGCGGCGCAGCTGCGCAATGAAGGCGTCGTGAACGGGTCGGCGCTGATCGACGACACGACCGGCACGACGATGGCGATCCGGTCCGTCGACCCGGCCTCGGGGGAGGTCGTCGCGACGCTGGTGACCAACTGGTATGAGGACGAGGCCGGGGCCGTGTCGTTGTTCGATCCGGACTGGAACCCGGCGGCGGGCAACTGGCGCGTGATCGCGGCCGGCATCTACACGCCGCCGATCGCCCTCTATGGCGACTTCACCGCGGGGTCCAACGTTATCACCAACGTAAGGACAGACGGGGTTTATGGCGATAAGCCAAGTTTCGGCCTGGCGGTGGGCGATGCGCTGGCCGCAATCACGCTGCCGCGCCGCCCGTTCTGGCTGACGGATGACACGACGATCACCGCGATCGATACCGCGGCGGACACGATCACGATCACCGATCCGTCCCGTGCGTCCCTGCCGGGGCAGGCGCTGAATTTCTTCCAGCGCGCGGCGCCGCCGAACCAGGCGGAAATATAGGGCGGCTATGATGAGGGTTCACTTCAAAGACCGCATCTTCGAATGGTGGCTGGCGGCCAACACGACAGGCTTCGGCCTTTTCCTCGCGATGCCGGGGCGAAGCATGGATAGCACCGCCTACGATCATCTGACCGGCTGGCTCCCGGAATGGGCATGGGCGGGATTCTTCTTCTGGACCGGCTTCGCCCATCTCGTCGCGCTTCTGATCAACGGCCGGCGCTGGTGGACCCCAATCATTCGATCCTGCACCACGGCGCTGAACTGCGCCGTCTATATCTTCTTCGGGCTGGGTTTCCTGCTCATCGATCCGCTGTCCACGGCGGTCTATTCGTACATGGTCCTGATCGCGACGGCCGCAGCGATCTGCTTTTTCCGGGCTACAGTCGATACCGCGGCGATTTTTGAGGTCCGCCGTCGTGACGCCTACTGAACTCGCTGCGGTCCTGACGGCCATTGCCGCCCTGATCGGCGCCCTTGGTGGCGCGGCTTGGTGGCAGGGCAAGAGGGGGAAATCCGCCCCGACCCGCCTGCTGACCCTCGAAGAGGCCGACAGGCTCCACGCTGACACCCGCGGCGAAATTCGCCAGCTGCACGCCGAAGTGCGGGCGAGCAACAAAGAGATACGCGACGGGCAAACTGAAATCCGCGACAAGATCGTCCGGGTTGAAGCCAAGTTCGACGCCTCTCGCTGACCCCCACGACAATCCGTTCGATCTCGACCCGCCGCAGGCGGGTTTTTTCATGCCCGAAAGGAGTGACTGCAATGAAACTGATCCCCGAATGGCGCCGTATCGCGGCGCACGCCTGGTCCATGTGGGGCCTCTATGTCATGGCCGCGCTGACCGCGGCCGAAGTCGCCTTGCCGGTGTTCGAGCTGCATCTGCCGACGAACCTCTATGCCGCGCTGATGGGGCTGATGCTGGCCCTGACGGCACTGGCGCGCGTAATCGACCAGGGCGTCACCGAATTCCTGCGGTCGGAAGATGGCGGGATCAACCTGTTCGCGTGGATCGCCCGGCTGTTCCGGCGAAAACAGGGGCGGAAAAGGGCAGGCGCTGCGGGCGGGGTCGCAGGCGCCGTGGCGGCCGCTGCGATCGCGGGGTTCGTCGGTCCCTGGGAGGGACTGCGCACGACCGCCTACCAGGATATCGTCGGGGTCTGGACGGTCTGTTACGGCGAGACCCGCGGCGTCGGGCCCGGGGACGCCTACACGGCCGCCGAGTGCGACACGCAGCTCGCCCGCGCCGTCGACGAGTATCGCGACGACCTGACCGCGTGCCTGCCTAACCTCGGGACCTATCCCGAGGGCGTGCAGATTGCGTTCGTCAGCTGGACCTACAACGTCGGCGCCGGGGCGGCCTGCGGCTCAACGCTGGTCCGCAAGGCCAAGGCGGGCGACCTGGTCGGGGCCTGCAACGAACTTCCGCGCTGGAACAAGGCAGGCGGCCGTGTGGTGCGAGGGCTGACGAACCGTCGCGCTGCGGAACAGTCCCTCTGCCTGGAGGCGTTGCGGTGAACAGGATGGTGACGGCCGGAGTCGGCTTGGCGGTCATCGTGGCGCTGATCGCCGCGTTGGCGCTGTTGAGCCGGCAGGCAGGACGAGACGCGGCCGAGGGCGACCAGGCCCGCGACACCATTGACGCGATCGAGGAGGGAACCGATGCGGCGAATGCAGAGGAGCGGGCTACTCGCGGCCTTGACGATGACGCTGTTCGCGACCGGCTGCTTCGTCGAGAGTGGTGACGCCGGGTGCCTGGTCTACGGCCAGCGCCGGGCAGAGATGCCGGATCCCGGAGGTCTGGCTGGGGCTTGGCTGCGCTGGGTCAACGGGACGGACGCCGCGATGGTCGGGGCGTGTCGATGATCTGGTGGATGATCATACTCTGCCTGATAGGACTTGCTATTCTCGGGCTGTAGAAACAGGTGCTTGTACGTCTGCGTACACGCATCACAAGTGCGTTGACATATTCGGCTACGGGTTGTCCATTTGACGTACATGAGTCGATGCGAGGCATGAACCATGTTAAGCACTGCCCAAGAACTGGCAACCATACAGCGTTTCCGGGGCATCATTACCGAGCTATCGGTCGCAATGTCCGAAGAGGTCCCGCGCGAGCAAAGAGAAAGTGCTTTGATGCGGGCGTCTTCGGCTGCTGAACTTCTCGACAACGAAAGCGACCGGCACCTGGTTGAGGAGCTCATTTCACGTGCGAAAGATTTGATTGAATCCCATTCGAAGGGCAGGGCGATCTGGCCTATCGGAAATGCTGCCCGATGACAAACACCGCCGGGGATTGCCGTACCCCGGCGGCGTGAACTCGTTACATGCGAACGCAGCGAAAACGAAGTAGCGTTCGTCGGGTTCCCGCAACTATGACCGCTCCGGCGGCTTTCCGTATTGTAGCCGGTCTCTCACTGTCCATGCCCCGATGGTCCTACAACCTCCCGCCCGATCTCCGTGCCCGCCTGCAGAGTGCCATGTCCGCGCGCAACGCCGGGCCCATGAAAGTCTGGACGAGGTCGTCGACTGGATGAACGCGGCGGGTGTGGAACGCCCGGAACGAAAGATTTGGTCGGAGTGCCAGGGGCAGGCATGGTGAATCGCTACGATGGCGGCAAGGCTTTGAACGCGTTCCCAAGGGCCAAAGCAGGTTGTCCTCGCCATCCTCCCTATGGATTTCCTATGAGTTTTGCCGCGAATTCAGTATCGAGCCGGATGCCTAAAGCTCTAGCGCTCCGGTTCGCTGCGCCTAGAAGCAATTCGTCGATTTCATCCATTCGAGCAGTATGGACGACAATCCGTTCAAGTACTTCCCTCGGACTTGTAGTGACTAAAGTGTCCCCTTCGTTCCTGACTCCTGCAATTTCTCCCAAGGCGCCATACATGCGCATCATGCCAAAGCTCATGAGATTCCCAACCAAGAGAATACAGGGTCCGCCGGTGCTATTCACGAGCTTCGCCCTTTGACTGATGAACGTTTGCATGCTGTTCGCGTTGATCCTTGAAAGGTCGGCGTGGCGGAAGTCGTGAAGGAGTAGCGGAACGGCCCCAGGGCTCACGGATTCATGTCTGTCAATTCGATCCAACTCCTGGAGGAGTTCTTTTTGTCCGAGGCTACCAGCATAGCGCAGGTAGAACATATCCAGCTCTGGAATGTGCTCGCTGTAGATCATTCGGCAAACCTTCTATGGCTCAGCGTGGCTGTAGCCACGTTGTTATCCACAGAATAGTGTCAGCAAAAATTCGCCATTGGTAGGCGGCTATCTGCCAAACAGAAGTGTGTTGCCGTGGTGCGCCACACGTTTCGGGCGAGCCGAATAGTGCTGTAGCGCCAACGGACTGACCGCATCGGCTTAGCCCGACCGGTCCTTGGGAGGCTGGACGGCCGGGTGGTCATGCGCTCTTTCGCCCACGAGTAAAGCGCGGGCGCTGTCGGTAAAACCGTATGCGCCCGCATACTCGGCAACGCAGGCCTCCAAGTCTCTAATGCGGGCGCGAAGTGCTTCCTTTTCGTTTTCCATGTCATTGATATATCTAGGAAATAAAATCGTTCAGTGATGGTATACGAAGTTCACCGGTGATCAAAGTGAAAAGCCGTGGTCACCCACACCGGTCAGACGAATGTTTTTGCCCGACGTGCGCACAGTGTCTTCATAAACACCCATGGCTGCCGTCACGGCGAGGATGTCGAGGCAATTCATAAGCTTCTCCGGCTACGAAAAGACTAGGTATCGGGGGCAGAGCTAGCAAAGCCGGCCTCTTTAGGTTCATGTCCATAGGAGGGCGGTGGTTTACAGGGGCAGGCGTAAGCCATTGGAAAACATTGAACGGCCAACCGTTCGGTTTACGGCGCAAGGTGTTGAAAATGCCCGAAACGCGCTGTCCTCGAGGGATCGCCAGATTTCAGGTTGCCGTGGGGGCATATGAGTGCGCACAACGGCGGTCATTCGTGCGCACCCCGGTCAAGAGATTTCTGCGCGCCGGAAGTGATGCTTATAAGCCCCTGTTAGAAATTACGTTTCAGGAAATCGGCCCTCGGAAGCCGAGACCTTCGGGATTGAGTTCTTGAGATCCCTGCGCGCCCGCGGACTGGGTGGGATCAGGCCGATGATCAGCGCAGCCCGCGCCGGTATCAAGGTCGCCATCGCTTTGGTGTTCGAAGCAACTTGGCGGCGCTGCCCGTCCGCTGGATAAGGAACGCTTTGGCCCACGTCTCGTGTGGACAGCATAGAGTCGGTGCCGGCGCGATCCGGCAGGGCTTCAGTCACCCCGCGCGAACCCTTGCTTGCGAGACCTGGCGCAGGGTGGCCGAGCAGTTGCGTCCGCGATGGCTGAAGCTAGCTGACCCAATGGAAGCCGATGAGCACGACTTGCTTGCCTATATGTCCTTCCAGAGACAGCACCGCACCAACTTTTGATGATCATGAAGCAAAGTCTATGCCGCCGTGCAATACGGGTGATCAGTCGCCATTGGTCCCGTTGTCGTACGCGGCACTTAGGCGACCTTCGAGGCTAATCGGGAAGTCGTCCGCTCCCGGACCGCGGCTGATATCTGCGGCCGTGGATGGTTTCGCTCTCGGCCGATACGATCGACAATTTTCGCTCGGCCTGAGCGCAGCAAATAGAACTTCATGCGCGCAGCCTGAGTGGTCGGCAGCGTTCTTGATTGTCGATTTTCACCCAGAGCTGAGCCTGGTTTTCCATCGAGAAGTGAGCCACGTCCAACTATGGATTTCGGGTTATGCGGGGGTCACGGGCGGGTTTGTCTCCTTCTTTTTCCGGGCTGCGGCTGCTGAGCTGGCTTTGAAGCGGAAGCTGTCGTTTCCGGCCTCAAGGATGTGGCGGCGGTGGGTCAGGCGGTCGAAAAAGGCGGTGGTCATCTTGGCGTCGCCAAAGACCGTGGCCCATTCGCTAAAGCTGAGATTGGTGGTGATGACGACACTGGTGCGCTCGTAGAGCTTGCTCGAGCCGGATGGAAGAGCAGCGCGCCGCCCGGGGCGCTGAACGGCAGGTAGCCCAGCTCGTCTAT
>Ga0114903_1000439_pt1 | contig 24185 bp, 16 predicted proteins | sample MalvirDeepMed_s2_FD_87289 | JGI IMG/M metagenome (GOLD analysis project Ga0114903, IMG submission 87289) | Marine viral communities from the Global Malaspina Expedition - Malaspina viral metaG DeepMed_s2 | ecosystem: Environmental > Aquatic > Marine > Oceanic | place: Mediterranean Sea... | reverse complement strand
GCGGCGTCCTGACCGTCCAGCGCATCGACCACCGCCCCTGCGGCCAGGTGCGCCATCCGCTTTTCGCCCAGCCAGTCGCGCGGCAGCGGCACCGGCGCGCCGAGCAGCCAGTCGCCGCCGGGCACGATGAACTGCGTCTCGACGATCCCGTCGAGCGCCCCGCGCATCGCCGCGCAGCTTGAGGCGGCATCGAGACCGACCGCGGTCACCATGCCCGTCGACAGGATATTGACTCCGCTGCTCATGCCGGCGCGTCCGAATCCGCATCCACCGGGCGGCGGCCCCGGTCGGCGGTCAGATCGCGGTAGGCTTTGCCCGTCCGCTTGGCGCGCAGCTGGCCGGGGCGCGGCCGGCCGATCCAGGCTTCGGTGAACTCGGTCACCAGCCGCCTCATCGGCACCTGCACACGCCAGACCAGCGACAGCCGCCGCGCCTCGGTGTCGAACAGCAGTGTGTCGGGATGAAGCACGCCCTCGAAGGCACAGTCCCAGTCGCGATAGAGCCGCAGCGGCAGGCTCGGGTCCGGCAGACGGAACGCCTCGCGCCCGGACGGCGTGAGGTTGAGGATCACCACCTCGAGGCTGCGCTGCGGCTTGTCGATCTGCTGGTCCGGCCCGACCTGCTGGTAATGGCGTTCGTCGAAATCCTCCGGCAGAAAGGGAAAGACGTTGTCCTGCCAGTGCTGGTCGTAGGTGCCGCCCAGGCGCAGGCGGTCAGGCCGACCGCGCCAGACCGGGCCCAGGGCCATCGGGCGATAGTCTCCGTAGGGCGAGGTGACGGGCACGCCCACCTCTTCGGTATTGGGCAGCGGCTGACCGGACAGCTTGGACTGGTTGTGGAACGAGGCAAAGCCGCGGCCGTGCGGATTGTCCATGTAGGCGGGCGGTTTCGGATCGTCCGGGTTGAGCCGGTCGATACCCCCGAACGCGGTTTCATAGCCAAAGGGCTGCCGGGTAAAGGGATAGGGATCGGTGGCCATCACCTGCGGGCCCATCACCCGCCATTCGCGGTGGCCGGTGACGTGGAACTGCTTCTGCCAGGACCCGACCCGCAGACCGACCTGCATCCGCGGCACCCGGCGCCCGCCCGGCGAATAGGCCGCGCCCTGCAGGACGATATCGCATTTCGGCTTGCGAAAGGAGAAGTCGGTCTCCCACCGCGTCGCGGAAAAGCCCGGCTCCCCGGTCAGTTCGTCCGCATAGACCAGCGGCGACTGGTCCGCCACCGGCTGCGGTGCCGCCCCGGCCCGGTCGGGAAAGGCAAAGGTGCCCTTGATGACGAAGACGAAATGTTCCCGCCCCGCCACATCCATGCCGACGGTATGCTGATGGACAAAGCCCGGCCGGTTAAAGACCCTCATGGCCTCTTACCTCACGCAAACTCATAGCCGAAGCCCTCCGCCCCGCCGGTCACCGTCACGCGGCCGAGGTCCCTGCCCTCCAGCCGCCAGCTCAGGATTCGGCGGCTGAGCTCGGGCATCAGCGTGTTTGTGAGGATCGCGTCGATCATCCGCCCGCCGCTTTCGATCTCGGTGCAGCGGTCCTTGATCACCTGCATGGCGCCGTCGCCGATCACCAACTCGGCGCCGTAGCCTTCGCCCAGCCGTTTGGCGAGGCTGCGCAGCTTGTGGCCCGCGATCGCCTCGATCATCGTATCCGACAGCGGGTAATAGGGGATCGTCACCACCCGCCCCAGAAGCGCCGCCGGAAAGACGTCGAGCAGCGGCTTGCGCAGCGCGGCGTTCAGCTCTTCCGCATCGGCGGCGACCTTGCCGTCCTCGGTCATCGCCATGATCTCGTCAGAGCCGACGTTCGAGGTCAGCAGGATCAGTGTGTTCTTGAAGTCGATCCGCCGGCCTTCGCTGTCGTCCATCATGCCCTTGTCGAAGACCTGGAAAAAGATTTCGTGCACATCCGAATGGGCCTTTTCCACCTCGTCCAGCAGGACGACGGAATAGGGCCGCCGCCGCACCGCTTCGGTCAGGATGCCGCCCTTGCCGTAGCCCACGTATCCCGGCGGCGCGCCCTTCAGCGTGCTGACCGTATGCGCCTCCTGAAATTCGCTCATGTTGATCGAGATGAGGTTGTCCTCGCCGCCGTACATGAGTTCTGCCAGCGCCAGCGCGGTTTCGGTCTTGCCGACGCCGGACGGGCCGCAAAGCATGAAGACGCCCACCGGTTTCTCGGGCGGCTTGAGCCCTGCCGCAGAGGTCTGGATGCGGTTCGCGATCATTTCCATCGCGTGATCCTGACCGACCACACGCTCGGCCAGGGTCTGGGCCAGCGACAGCGCGCGCTCGGTCTGGCTGGCCAGCATCCGGCCCATGGGAATGCCGGTCCAGTCCTGCACCACGGCGCCCACTGCCAGCCGGTCGACCGAGGGCAGGATCAGCGGCGTCTCGCCCTGCGCGGTCGCCAGTTCCGCCATCTGCGCCTTGAGCCGCGCCAGCGTCGCGTCGCGGTCGAAAGCCTCTGCTGCGCCCTCGTCGGTGACTTCCATCTCCGGCGCGCCTTCGGCTTCGGCCATCTCCTCGACCGCCTCGGCATCGGCATCGCCCAGATCGCCGGTGTCGTCCACCGCCGCCCCGAGTCCGCGCAACTGCGCCCGCAGGTCCAGGATCTCGTCCACCAGGACCTTCTCCGCATCCCAGCGCGCCGCCGCCGCCTCCATCGCCGCCGAGGCTTCGGCGAGACCCGCCTGCACCGCCGCCTTGCGCTCTTCGACCTCGATGCCAATGGCTTCCTCGCGCGAAATGATACCGTCCTCGATCTCCAGCGCATCGAGCCGGCGCTGGATGTCCTCGACCTCCGCGGGCGTCGCATGCTGGCTGACCGCGACCCGCGCGCAGGCGGTGTCCAGGAGGCTGATCGCCTTGTCGGGCAGTTGCCGCGACGGAATATAGCGATGCGACAGCTTCACCGCCGCCTCGATCGCCTCGTCCAGCAGTTCGACCTTGTGATGTTTCTCGAGCACCCCCGCGACGCCCCGGCACATGAGAATGGCCTTGGCCTCGTCCGGTTCCTCGACCTTGACCACCTGGAACCGGCGGGTCAGGGCCGGATCAGGTTCGATATGCTGCTTGTATTCGGCCCAGGTCGTGGCCGCGATGGTGCGCAACTCGCCCCGCGCCAGCGCCGGTTTCAGCAGGTTCGCCGCGTCGCCGGTTCCGGCCGCGCCCCCTGCCCCGATCAGCGTATGCGCCTCGTCGATGAACAGGATGATCGGCACGTCGCTCGACTGCACCTCGTCGATCACCGCCTTCAGACGCTTCTCGAACTCGCCCTTCACGCTGGCCCCGGCCTGCATCAGCCCGATGTCGAGCATGTGCAGGTGCACGTTCGCCAGCTGCGGCGGCACGTCGCCCTTGGCCAGACGCTGGGCAAAGCCCTCGACCACCGCGGTCTTGCCCACGCCGGCCTCGCCGGTCAGGATCGGGTTGTTCTGCTTGCGCCGCATCAGGATGTCGACGATCTGGCGGATCTCGGGGTCGCGCCCCACCACCGGGTCCATCTTGCCGGACTTCGCCCGCTCAGTCAGGTCGGTGGCATATTGCTCCAGCGCCGACTTTCCGCCGGGCTTGGCCTTGGCCCCCTTCGGCGCCTCGTCGGCCACCGAGTCGCCGCTGCGCTCGATCGACGCCGCCAGAAGGTTGTCGAGGTCGGCGATCATCGCATCCGGGTCGAACTTGTCGAATTCGAGACTGATCTTGAACAGCAGCCCCTCGAGCACCGGCACCTTCAGCGCCGCGAGGATCACATAGGCCGACCGCACGGAATCGTCGCCGTAGTCGAAGGATCCGAAGTTCCAGCCTTCCTGGATCGCGCGGAAGATGTGGTCGGAAAACTCTTCGACCGACCCCGCACCATGCGGCAGCGCATCGGTGGCCTTGAGCACGTCGCCGTCGAACCTGTGCCGGTCGACCCCAGCCGCCTGCATCAAGAGCGCCAGGTCGGACCCTTCGGTATCGGCCAGCGCGGTGATGAAATGCACCAGTTCCACATAGGGATTGCCGCGCCGCTTCGCCGCCTGGGCCGCCCCGGAAAAAGCCTTTAGGCAGACCGGGTTCAGCTTGCCAACCAGTTCCTTGCGCTTGATGGTTTCGGTCGATCCGCGTGTCGCCATCTGCGGCACCCTCCAAAATATATTGTTGTCACCGAAAGCCGGTGGAATAATCAAATCGAGTTATTCCCGTATGATAGTCCGGTTTCGATTTGGAATCGACAGTTTTGATAGGCCCACGGGCAGAGAGGGTTTTCGATGATCGATCCGCAGCCTTCGGATATTTTCCGGCCCGGCCAGGTGCTGAACAACACCTATGAAATCCGCGGAATCCTGGGCCGCGGCGGCACCGGAGAGGTCTACCTGGCCTTCAACCAGATCTCCGAGCGAACCTTGGCCATCAAGGCGCTGAACGCGCGGTTCTCGGGCAATTCCGACTATGTCGAGCTCATGAAGCGCGAAGAGCAGATGCGCAGCATCATGCACGATTCGGTTGTGCGCTACTCCGAATGCTCGCGCACGGACGAAGGCCATGTTTTCCTCGTAATGGACTATGTCGAGGGCGTGCCGCTCAGCAAGGTGATGTTCGACCGCCGGGTCGAGGAACGCGAGTTGCTGATCGTGGCGCACCGGGTGCTGAGCGGCCTGGTGGCCACCCATGCGCAAGGCATCGTGCACCGCGACCTGTCGCCCGACAACATCATCCTGCGCGGCGGCGCACCCGATCGGGCGACGATCATCGACTTCGGCATCGCCAAGGACACCGCCACCGGCGCACGCACGATCGTCGGCACGAACTTTGCCGGAAAGTACGAATATGCCGCGCCCGAGCAGCTCGAGGGACATGCCGATTTCCGCACCGACCTCTACGCGCTCGGCGCGTCGCTGCTGGCCGTGGCCCGGCGCGAGGTGCCGGATGTCGGCACCAATCCGGGCGCGGTGGTTCGGTTCAAGCGCGATGCGCTCGACACCTCCGGCATCGGCGCGCCGCTGCGGGACCTTATCGACTGGCTGACCGCCCCAGACCCGGCCGACCGGCCCGCAACCGCGTCCGCCGCGCTGGAGCGGCTCGATTCCTGGCTGAAACCCGACAGCCACCCGACCACCAAGGTGCCCGGCGGCAAGACCTCAAGGGGCGCGCCCAAGGCATTGATCGCCGCCGGCGTCGTGATCGTGGCCGGTCTCGGGCTCTGGGCGTCGGGGGTGTTGTCGGGTCTGGGCACGCAGCCCCTGCCCGTCGCCAGCCCCTACCGGCTGACCGCCGCCGCCGGCGCCGAGGGCGCCAGCCTGACGGGCAACGCGCCAGACGCCGAGACCGCCGCCACGCTGCGCGCCGCCTTTGCCCAGACCACCGGAAGCCAAGCACCCGACGACGCGCTGACCCTCGCCACCGGTCTTCCCTCGCCCGACTGGCCCGGCCATGCCGCCGATCTGCTGACGCAGATGCAGCCCCTGACCCGCTGGGACGTGGCAGTGAGTGACGACAGCGCCAGGGTCTCCGGCCTCGCGCCGGACAGCACCACTCGCGACACGCTGGATGCATCGCTCGCCGAATGGCAGGCCGCGACGGGCATGACGCTGAGCACCGATCTGCTGGCCGGCCCCGAAAAGCTCGACCCCGCCGCGCTCGACCCTGTCCTGGCCCAACTGGCCACCTGCGGCCCCTTGCGCCAGCAACGGACGGAAGACGCCCCCTATGCGCTTTTGGACACCGTCACCGTAACCGGCGACGTGGCCGACGCTACCGATGTGCAGGCCATCGAAGCCGCGCTGACGCCGATGATCGGTGACCGCAGCCTGCGCCCCCTGGTCACCGTCCTGAACGAGGACCTCTGCGCCATCCGCGCGGTGCTGCCGCCCGCGCCGCCGGGCGCCGTGTCGATCTGGCTGGGGCGCGGCGACACCGGAGAGGCGGCGCTTACTGGCGTTTTCCGCACCGACGAGAACCCCGTAGTCGACATCCAGCTGCCCGCCGACATCACCGGCGCCTCGCTCTGGGTGATGGTGGTGGACAACACCGGCAAGGTCTTTCATGTCCTGCCCAATATCAACCGCACGGACCATTTGGTCGACGACCTGGGCGAGGTGCAAAACGGCCTGCGCCGCATCCGTGTGCTGTGGTCGCTTGACGAGTTCGGCGCCGATCCCAAGCGGTTGGCGATGCAGGTGACAGAAGGAGATTACGGCAAATCCGAAGTTATCGCGATCCTGTCGAAAGAACCGCTTTTCGATATGCGCCGCCCGCGCGACGAAAGCGTAAGCTCTCTGGCCGAAGCGCTGGCGGACACGCTCCAGGGTCGCGAAGACCAGATCATCGGGGTCGCGTCCCGGATCATCGACGCGCGGCCTTGAAATCGGGTCGAACGCGTCCGATTGAACGACCCCCGAATTTCGAACACTGACATAAGCTTTGATTTGCAGCCTGCCGATCCGCGCCGAGGGAATGCGGTGCAGGAAACTGGCTAGACCGGGCGGAATCCGTCGCATGACGTTTCGAAGGTCGGCGCTGGCAGTGCAGCGAAGCCACGCGGCAGAGCGGCTCGTGCTGGCGCGATTGGTGGTCAGGGTCACCTTTTTTCATGTCCAAGCACTGGGCATCAAGAACGCAGAGCAAAAGACACTGGCCTCTGCTATTCAGACGACCCGAGCGATGATTGCGGAGCACGGAGACCTGGCACAGATTGCAATTCAGGCAACTGAGAAAAACATCTTCGACTGGTCGTTTAAAAATTCCCCATCACAGGATGCCGGATAGCCTCAGGCCGCCAAGCCGCCCCAATAAAGCTTCGCTGACACTGTCGAAAATTGCTGGCCGAAACCCGTCCGGCAGGGTATTCGCCGCGACATCGAGGGCGTCACAGGCACGTGATTCGACCTCTTCGATCAAGGCCACGACACGTTTCCGCGACAGGCCTGCGCGCATGGCGGTTTGAACGAAATGTCGGCCATGGATCTGGTCAAATCGGTAGTGTCGGCTGTTCCCGACCGACATCGCCATCTTCATCTGTTTGCGTTTGATCTGGCGCGCATCCAGCGCTCCCTGCGCGGTCACAATGTCGTAGAGCGGAGTCATGCGGTAACTGCCTCCAGGGCTTAGGAATACGCTGAAATTCTTGGCATGGGCGTCTGTCGCGCCCATCAGCCAGAAGATGATCTGAGCTTTGAGGAAGGTTTCCTGATCCTCGATTGCCATGTCGCTGCCCTGGAGCAGGTTCAGGACATCGACCATCCCCGGCCCGCCCTCGTTCTGGTATTTCAGCGTTGGCGGAACGGACAGCGCCTGACAGCAATCTTCCTGCGGCAGGCGTAATAGGCGGCCATCCTTTGTCCAGCGGCGGTCAAAACGTTCGATGACCAGCGCCTTGGTTTCGCCGAAGGTCTCGATCGTTGCGGTGTTCACCGGCAGACCGAAGGCTTCGGTGAGTTTCAGGCAAAAGTATTCGTTCTCGACACTGTCCGACAGGTCGATGCCTCCGGGCAGTTTCCCGATTTGCATCTTGAACAGATGTGTTGTCGGCGTGGCGCCATGCGGCTTGATCCACTGCCCTTCATGCCGCAGCAACGCGGTCTTTTCCTGCGCGCCAGCGATGGAAATCCGGAACGCGTCGTCACTGGATAGGCCAAGTGGCGCCTGACTCAGCCCATTCAGGAGCTTTTCGACGGCAGCCGCGTCAACCTGTTCGCCCTCGATCTGGCCGGTCGCGTCCGGGGCCTCGTCTTCGCCGGCGATGAACTGGAGCGCGCCCACGCAATCATGTCCGATCTTGGTCAGCAGGTTGTAGGCATCGATCCCACGCGCGCCAACCTTTTCGGCGACAAGGCGTCGGAGGTGGTCCGAATCCGGCAGCAGGTTTTCGAAGACGGCCATGACGGGTTCGCCCCGATAAGGCGTCTCGCGCAACGGCAGCGACAAGGAGACCGGCATGGCATGCTCCCATTCCAGCCAGTCCTCGACGTAGGAAAACCCGATGGCTCCGCTAGCCTCTCGGCTCAGAGTGCCGATGCGGCGATTGTTCATGTAGACCCGCAAAGGCGCATAGGCCGGCCGCCGCCCCATCAGAAGATCTTTTCGATGTCGCTGGCATCACCCTTGGACCGCGCGCCGATCCGGAATTCCAGATCGAGGGCGGCAAGAACAGCGAGGATGGTATCCAGCTTTGCAGGCTTCTCACCGCTCTCGATGGTCGAGATCGTCGCTTGCCGCAGCCCGGCGCGTTCGGCAAGTTGCTGCTGTGTCCAGTCGCGCTTCTTGCGCGCCCGCTGGATCAGAGTGCCGATCTGTTTTGGTGTGCGGGCCAGGTCGCTCATTCAACAGAAATACGCCTAAGCGAATAGACAGTCAATATGCGCCTTGGCGTATCAACTGATTTTATACGCTGTAGCGTGTGCAAAAGAGTGACTCTCGACCCGCGCAGCATGACACCCCCACTGCCGTCAAGCCTTGCTCATCCTGCGTGCTCTCTCAGCCACACGCGAGACCATCGCCCCACCCGTTCGAACGGTCGCGACCGTTGCTGCGGGGCCTGCACGATCCTTCGCCCGACACTTTGCCCAGTCCTCAGCGTACCCATCCGGGCGCGTCCTTTGACGTCAGCCGTGTTTGCCATGCCGCGTGCGACCGCGGCGGCCCCGCTAAATGCACTCTGCCGGCGATCAGCATGAAATTCCCCGACACCCCGCGCACGATGAGGGGCATCGCCGGGCCGACGGTCACCAGATGCCAGAGCACGAACCACTGAGCCGACCCCAGGTCGTAGGGCCTCAGCGTCGCATCCATGATCGCGCGTCCGGGCATGTAGAAGCGCTTGGCTCAGGCGGCGACCGCGCCCTTGAACTGAACCGCGCCGGGTTCGCCGGAGGCTGATTTCGGTTAGTTACGCGGCCATGTCTTCAGTTTCCAGAGCGGCGTAGAAGTTTGCCACTGCTTCCGCCAGAGGGATGTTCCCGATCGGCTCGAGCAGGGTGAGCAGGCGAACGCCATCGGTTCGAGAGAGACTGCGAACGTTGTTGAACCAGTCGACCCATTCGAAGGTTGCTTATCCGACGGCCTCGAAGTTGCGCCATGGTCCTCGGCGATGGATGACCTCGGCCTTGAAGAGCCCGTTGATCGTCTCCGCCAAGGCATTGTCGTCGCTGTCGCCAACGCTGCCCACGGATGGTTCAATGATGAGCCATTTGTACGCCATTGGTTCAAGTACAATGGCGAATGCTCGGCCATGCGCCTGAAGACGGCCGCGTATCTCGAGAAGACGCGGATCCCGATCACGATCGATGTCGGATTCGGAGACGCGCTTGGAAACGCCAACTACATGCCCGACTACGGTTCTCTGCTCGACTATCCCTCGGCATCGGTACGCGCCTACTCCCTGAGACGGTCATCGCGGAGAAGTGCCAGGCGGTCGTCGCGCTCGGTGTCATCAATGGTCGGATGAAGGACTACTACGACCTATGGGCGCTGCCGAAGGCCATCGATCTCGATCCGGAGGACTTGCTGGCCAGCATCGAGAAGACCTTTGAGCGGCGTACGACGGAAGTCCCGAAAGAGCGACCGCCAGGCCTTTCCCAGGAGTTCGCCACCGACCCAACAAAGTCCGCACAGTGGCACGCCTATTCCGAGGCGACCGAGATCGAAGGCATGAGCCTTGCGCAGGTCGTCGATGACATATGGACCACGCTTGAACCAATCTGACCGCGCGCGCCGGCACCGAGAAATAGTCGAGGCCGGCGTCGGATTCGGTTCACACCACAGGCTCATGTCCCAGTCTCGGACAACACGCCCGCATCTTCCAGCTGCTCCCGATCCGGCAGCTCTTGCAGCGACTCCAGATCGAAGGCGACCAGGAACTGATCCGTCGTCACGTAGGTATAGGGCGCCCCGCGCCGCGGCGACCGCGGGCCGGTGCCGATCAGGCCGCGGCCATGCAGCCGGCCGATCAGATCTCGGCTGATCTCCATGCCGAAGATGTCCCTCGGCCCGTCCCGGGTGATCGGCTGGTGATAGGCGATGGCGGCCAGGACCGCGATGTCGTACTCGCGCAGGTCGAGGTCCTGCCCGCCCACATCCGCAGCCGCCCGGATCGCCGCCGCATAGACCGGCCGGGTGCGCAGCATCCAGCCGTCGGCAACGCGGGCCACCTCGAACGACCGTCCTTCAAGATCGGCGATAAGGTCTTCAATCAGGAGGTCGACCGACGCGCCCTGCCCCACCACGCGGCCGAGGTCCTCGCACGGTACCGGCGCTGCGCTGGCGAAGAGCACCGCCTCGATCCGCCGCATCCATTCGCGCCAGCGCAACTCGGCGGGGAGGTCGTCCAACTCCCGGTCGAGCGTCTGATCTGTGTGATCTTTGGCCATCACTCAGACCCCATAGAGCCGGAAGGTGTCGCGCCCGGTCAGCTCGCGCACGGCGCCCAACTCAACCAGCCGGTCGCAGAACCGACGTGCCGCGCGATCGGAACGCAGCGAGACGAGCGACGCCGGCGCGACCGCGTCGCGGCTCAGGAACAGTACCAAAGCCTCATCGGATCCTTTCGCCCGGAGCTTCGGCGCGACCTCCTTCAAACGCGCCACACGGCGGGCAAGATCAGTGGCATCTCTGGTCGCTTCGGTCGCTGCCGCCGCGATCGCCCGATGACAGGCCAGTTGCATGTCTGCGCCGCTCTTCCGCAAATCGACCCGTTTTAGTCCGAGCGCCAGAAGCGGCAGGACATAAGACCATCCGAGCCCTTGCGCCAAAGCCGCGTCAGCCAAGATCAACGCCGTAGTGGCATCCCGCGGACGATCCTCGATCAAGGCTTGGAGTACGGCCGCGGCACGCGAGACCGGCGCTCCCTGCCCGACATCGAGCCACGTTGCGATCTGCTCCGCTTCAACATCAGGCAACGCCCGCTGCAGCGCCTTGGTCGAAACCGGGCGTTCGACCGCGCGCTGCCAGGACAGGCAGACCTCTCCCGCCGGTCCGGGGCTGTCGCCGGGCTGCAAGAATGCCACCGCATCACGCAGCTCCGACGCCCGTTCCGGGCGTCCCTGGTGCGTCACACACGCCTCCGCAGTGCGCAGCGCCAGCCGCGCCCGTAGCAAGGTCTGGGGGACATCCTCGTGTCTCAGCACAAGATGGAGATGGCCAAGTGCCGCCCCTGACAAAAAAGCCACATCCTCAGGGGTTTCGGCACGTCCTGAGGTGACCCAGGCAGGCAGCTGCTGTAGTTTTGGCAGGTCGTCCGAGATCATGGCGGGCTGGTATATCATGCCACAACACTAGTCTCTTACGGCGCTTTGATCCACAATATAATGTACAAACCGCCCCGGGTTGCCGAACCTTTATATGTCCAATAAGTTTGTATTATCGGTCATTGTCGACTATGCTCGGAAAAAGGTCAATTCCATCGCTGTTGTCGATGCCGGATTGCTGAAAACCATGAGATTCAGGCTCTTTTCCAGAAACAAGCCGGAGTTCATAAGGTTCCTACCGGTGTTTTTGAACCTGAACGGGTCGGTATTTGTGGGACTGCTGTTGTCTCGCGGCTTTTCGGTCGGCGGACGGCTCTCGCGTTAAACGCGAGCTAGACCGAGATCGCGCATCGAACCGGGTTCGCAATGAACCGGCCAATGCCGCTCGTCAGCGGAAAATACTGCAACATCGGGCCCTGGGCCAACTGATCGTACTCTGGAGCGATTAAGGTTAGCGCCTGCCGGAGGATCGGTATATCGAGAATGTCATGATCGTCTCGCTGGGCTTTCAGAGACATTCGTGGCCGTTCGTTTACGTTCGGCGGCGAGGCACAGCGTTGCCGTTCAGTCAGAACCTCGCGCCCCACAGATCCCCCTGCTCTCGCCGCCCGCCCAATCATTGGGATTTTCTACATCCGCCACGGCATGTCGTTCAAGTTTCTTGGCCCCCCTTACCCCAACGGTCGGACAGGGTATCATCGGTGGCTCTGCGAAACTCGTCACCATCCAACGGGCCGTGAAATCGGCAAGGCAAAGTCGGAGAATTGCGATCCAGGTCTTCGGGACAATGGGGGCCGAATATCGGCTCTTCCGCGCGATCATCATACATGCCGCAGTGGCCAACCCCGAAAGGACATGACCGGCACGGTTTCAGGTGAAAGGCCAACTCGGACCGCAACCAGGAGCCTCTGCGCTTCTAGAGACCACCGTTCCAAATCGAACACGTCCTGCCCCTGCCGGCCACGCGCGCCAGCGAAATTCGAAACCGTCATGCGTCGAACGACCCGATGCGCGGCGCCCAAGAAGACAAGGGGTTCAATGCACCATGGTCCTCTTCGTCGGGCACGCTCGCGCCAAGCGTCGGACCAGCAGGCGTGAAGGCCGTTCCATAGCCGAAAAAATCCACGTGGCGATTCACTGAACGCTGGACGCCCTGCCCGCTTCCGCTTGTTCACCGCTGTGGACATCTTCATCTTCGCGATGCTCATCCCCGAGCCGCACAAAGCCCGGAAAGACGTCAAGCTCGCCATAGCGATCAAGCGTCACAAAGACCCCTGACCGAACGAGTTCTTTCGCACCGAAGAACCGAGGTCGCGCGTCTCCATTTCTTCTTCCAACGCGCCAAGGCGCGCGTCGATCTTTTCGGGAACTCATCCCAAGCTGCGGAGTCTTCATCAGTTGTCGGAACCGTGATGAGAAACTTTGCACTGCCGACGCCTTCTTCATCCGTGATTGGCGCCGGGTATCCGCCCGGCCACCGAAAACCGTGGCCGTCGGCATAGGGCAGGTGGAATGTGAGCTCCATTCTTCGGCAGCTGGCGCATTGGCTTTGACCTGAACGTTCTCACTGACACGGCGATCGCGCAGGGCAGCGACCTCAAAAGAAACGCCATCGTCGTCCTGACATTGGTCGCGCAACATGGGACGACCTGCCGCCTTGTCGGCCACGATGCCGGCAAAGACGGGATAACGGGCAAAGGCACGCACCGATTTTTCCGTAACCTTGCGCCGAACCTGATGGGACTCCTTGTTCCGGATCGTCCGGATCGCCTCACGTGCGTGAGACCGGCGCTCGTGATCCTGACTGGCCGTGATGGCCGTCAGATGATCCAGCGCCATGTCGTCCTCGGCACATCCCTGGCGCAGGGAGCGGGCTACGCCGGCGCGTTTCAGGGGGTGTACGACCACCTGCTCTGCGACGAAGAACGCCGCCGTGATCCTTTCATCGCTCTGACCCTTTCCGCGCAGCGCCGCGTGCTGCGCTAGAGGGACGGTTCCCTCTTTAGTGGCCTCGGCTTCAGAAGAGGGGATTTCGAACGTGCGTTTCTCGCTTCCCGGAATCTTTGTCACAGTCCTTTTTCCCCTCGGCATGTCCACCGCGGTGGACGTCATGCAGGGGCCGTCCCGGTACGGGAAAGCCTTTCCAACAACACTTTTGGACTGAAATCAGCTTCTCTTCGACCAAGCGTGATGCTGTGGAAGTACGCGCCAATATCTCGAATGCGATTGCTCATCTGAAGAATGACGAAGATGGCGCATGTCGCTTTTCGAGAGCCAATCTTTCGAGCAGCGCTTTCGAAGGTGTTTTCGTGGATTCCCATCATTGGTGCGAGTGTTCGTGCATGCCTTTCGGCGTCGCTCCAATTCCTGAGGGAGCCCGTGGCAAATGATGTGGCCTGGTCGCAAACGGTGGTGAGCGTTTGCACTGAAGGTGTTTGACTGTCGCTCTGGCTTTCAAGATCTTTTTGTTTTTTTTCAGACTTAGAATGGTGGCGGGCAGTTTGTCCGTCATTGGCGGGCAGTTGCGTCGTTTCCGGGGCGTCCACCGCGGTGGACATCTGTTTGCACTGAGCGTCGAGTTCGTCGAACAATGCACGATACTCCGCGATCGAAAGCTTCCTGCGAAGAATGCGACGTACTTGAAGCGTTCGTTCGTTCTCGGGGTCTGCTTCGTCGATATGCGCGAGCCTGGTCAGGATTTTCTTCCGTAAAAAAACGCGATCCCGACGCGCGTTCTCCAAGTTTTGGGCTGCCGAAAGGAGTTCGTCGGCCCGCGTGAGCAAGGGTGTCAGCGACAAGCCGAAACTGATGCTCTGACCTGCGGACGACTTTACCCGGTATCTTTTGCGATTTGAGCTGTCGTGGCGTGCCATGAACCCGAGCGCGACAAAGCGATCTATGTGTCTACGGAGGGTTCGTTCATCGATCCCGCCAATTCGGCGGCAGATTTCGGCATTGGAAGCGAACACGGTATCTCCATGTCCAGGCTTGAGAAAGCTCAGCATTGCTTGGAGCGTTTGAACATGTCCTGGACGGAGACCGAACAGGCTGCGCGTATCCCGGAGCGCGCGGAAGACCGCCCAGATGTCGGTGTCAGGTTTGGACGTGGCGGGGGTGCCCTTGGCGACGCCAACGGTTTGAACGGAAAGTTTTGTGAATGCCATGTTTGTTGAACGACGACCATTCCGGCCCACACCTTCCCCGGCTCTTCACGCCGTTTTCAGCGAGAAAAGGCAACAAAAAGTCGTCCACCGAATCGGTGACTCTTGACTGCTATGTCGGAGATTGCTACATCACAGGTGCTAATCAGATGATGAGGGCTCTCCGGGGGAAACCTTGGGGGGCTCTTTTCTTTTTGGTCTTCGCCTTTCTCCTCTGCTCGTGTTTCTGGGTATGATCGGGGACTAGGCCCCCGAGCCTCGCTCATTCTGCCATTGCTTGAAAAGCTGCCGCAGCGTGGTGTCCGCGCGCTCTTCAAGCCATTGGCCGAATTCCGGATTGTCCTTGCGGGTGATCTTGATGGCGATCGATTTGCCATCGACCGAAAGTGTGCCGACAGGGCGCCCGCTTTCGTCCTTTACCAGGGTCGTTTGACCACGCGCGTTTCGGTTGGCCGCGCCGCGCGTCCTGTTGGAGCACGCGAGATAGACAGCCTGAAACCTGTCCGAACTCGGTGTGGAGTCAGGCAAAGAGGCAAGGGTCTCTCGCGCGATGTCGACAAGCGGGACCTTCTCTGAAAGAGCCGCCAGATCACCCCATTGGCGTCGACCGACGCCATGAGCCGGTCCGATAAGCCGTACGAGCGCGTCCGGCAGTTGCTCAATGACGACACGATGGTTCGACACACCTTGCCGGGTGAGGCCCAGAGCATCCTGGATGACGCCAGGCTTGTAACCGGCTTCTTGCATCTCTTTGATAAAAAGAGATTTTTCAATAAAGGACGGATCCAGCCGCAGGTTGTTTTCCTGACCTTGCGCGATCAGAGAGGCATCGTCGTCGAGGGTTCGGACAATCGCTTTGACGGTGCCGCCAACTCTGCGAATGGCTGCAAGCCTGCGGCGGCCGTAGATGATGCGATATCGATCCGGCTGGTCCGAGGGGCGAACCATGATCGGCACTTGCTGACCATGCTTCCGAATGCTTTCCGCGAGCTCTTCGATGCTGCTGTCTTCCAGGATCAGACGATCCCGGAGGCCATCCACATCGATCCGGTCGGGCTCGATATCCCGAATTGAATTGGCGGTGATCTCCCGGAGAGAGTCCCGCAATCCACCGACCGAGCCCGGGAGCTTCGTGGCTTTGACCGGGGCAGGGGAGGGGGCTGTCGGCTCTTTCTCATCTTTCGGAGGTTGGTTGAAGATATTTCGGGCCATCAGCGACGTCCCCATGCCATTTGGATCGTCTGCTCCAGTTCATCGGCAACGCTATTCACGCTGGTCAAAGCCCGATCGATGGTCTTCCGAATGAGCTGGCTCGGGTCTACCTCGTAGATGGTTTGCTGCGTCATGCCGGCATCGGAAATGGCTGTCGACTTGAGCATCGGCTCGGTCATGACCTGGCCCGCAAGGATTGAACGCAGGTAGCCGGCCATCTGCGTCTGCGGCCCGTCCGAAGGCTCGTAGCGTGTGATCAGGAACTTTACGAAGTCCCAAGTGACCTGCCGTCCAATTGCCTCTTCGACGGCTTTCACGGTTTCCGAAGCCAGTTTGAGAAACTGGCTCATCGAAGCGATGTCGAGCATCCCGGGGACCACCGTCACGAGCAAGCCCGTGGACGCGGCCAATGCCGTCAATGTCAGAAAGCCCAATTGCGGAGGGCAATCGATCAGCACGATGTCATAGTCGGAATCGACTTCCTCCAACGCCAGAGCAAGACGCTCTGCGAAAATCGGCTGAACCCTGCGCGCGAGGGCATTCGCTGTCTCTGTCTCGTATTCGGACAACATCAAGCCAGCCGGGACCATGTCGAGCTTGTGGAAGTACGTTTTCTGGATGACCTCCGAGAGCGGAACCTGATCCTCGTATCTCAATGCGTCGTAGATGGTGCCGCCGTCTGCGAACTCGAGCTCAGGCCGGAAGCCGAAAAAGGTCGTCAAACTGGCTTGCGGGTCGAGGTCCAGCACAAGCACACGGTAGCCGCGCAGGGCATACCTGTGTGCCAGGTGGATCGTCGCCGTCGTCTTGGAACTGCCGCCCTTGAAATTCACGACCGAAATGACCTGAAGGCGGTCGCCATCTTGGCGGCCGGGTCTGTAGGCGTCAGCGTTTTTCCCGGTCCGGGCCAGAATGTTGCGGAGGTCGTCAACTTCCTCTGCCGTGTAGTACCTATGTCCGCGACCGTCAGTGTGAACGTCCGGGAAACTGCCGTCTTTGTGGCGGTTGCGCAGATTCGACGTACTCACACGCAGCAACTCGGCAACCTCGGTCGAACTGAAGCGGCGCAAGGACTTGCGTTCTTCCGGCTCGAAGGCAACTTTCATCTGCCGGTCCAGCGACTCGGCTAGACTGTCTGCGAATGCGCCGATGTCGGAAGAGCCTACGCCTTGCGCAAAGGCAGTATTTCGATCATCCATGTTCTGCCGCCTCTCGTGGCCTTTACTAAGGCTCTTTGTCGTTCTGACGGTCGAAGCCACGTCTGACGCGTTTTGCCGTCAGAAAGGAAATGCCACGAACGTGTGAGTCCGGCAAGAAGAATCTAAATATTGTGGAAAAGTTATCCACAGCACCAATAGGCGCAGAAATTGCCTGATTTTTTCTAACCCGCTGGTTATAAATGATAAAAATGCACCCGGCGAAGTCGGACTCCTGGCGGAGTTAATCTGATCTCGGGACCTGCCCCTCAGCCTCGTCTGGACATGCGAGAGGCTTTAGGTGCCTTTGCCGCAACGATTCTTGCGGCTGATTCCGGGCAACAAGACAGAAGATCAGCGTCAATTCGCTGAGCGGCAGCCGATCAGACGGCGCCACGGCTCCCGCCGTTCGCATCACTGCGGTGACAATCGACAAAAACTGTCCGAAACCTCATCGAACGGCTTCCAAAACGGCACCCCCGCTGGGCGTCAAGGAATGCCCGTTGGATCGGGCAGGCGTAACCGTCTCAACGTCCCGTGTTGCGAAGAGGACATTTGCGACAGCACGGCGCCGTCTTTTTGAAAGCCCCTGATGTCCGGGCAACACAGCCGGAGCGTGAGACACGCTCTGATAGAAAACCCTTGCAATGACCGGGATTTCGCGCCTAGCGTTCAAGTCGGGGCCGGTTGCGCTTTCCCTGGCGGACCTGCCGTTTTCAGTACGCGCGATTTAAGACTTTTTGAATGGAGCCGACCGGAATGACGATCGGAAAACACCTGTCCGAATACATGGTCCGGCACTCCACGAGACTGGCATTTCTGCTACTTGTCCCGACGCTGCCGCAAGGCGGCTTTGCCCAGACCGCGAGTTCCGTCACGCCCGACAGTTTCCAGCCAGAGTTGCAACGGCTCGATGGCGCGGTCGTCTTTTCCGGGGCCACCAACGCGCTCGCGCCCGAAGGGGCCGAGTTGATCGGCATCACGCTCTCGGGTGTGCGGATCGAGGGCGCGCTGCCGCAGATGGCAGCGGCGAATGCCGCGCTCGAGGCGCAGTTGACGCGCGGGCGGATCCCGGTGTCGGAACTCTTCGACGCAACCACGGCGCTGGAAGCGGCCTATGCCAACGCGGGCTACGTGCTGTCGCGCGTGGTGCTGCCGCAGCAAACATTGCGCGACGGCGGCGTGTTGCGCATCGAGGTTGTGAACGGCTTTGTCGAGACGGTCGATGCCTCGAGCCTGCCGCCGAACGTGCGCGCGAGGGTCGCAGCGCTGACCGCACCACTGGTGGACAGGCCGAACGTAGCGTTGCCGGAACTGGAACGCCAGCTGCTGCTGGCGGGGGATACGGCGGGCGTGGCGCTGGGATCGGCACTGACCGCGGGCCAGCAACCCGGCGGCACCGTGGTGCGGCTGGACGGGGAGTTTCGCAAGGTCACCGGCTTTGTCGGCTTCGACAACCTCGCCTCCGAGGACCTTGGCCGGTTCGTGCTGAACGCCGGTGTCGAGTTCAACAGTCCCTTCGGGTTCGGCGAGTCCTTCTACGGTCGGCTCACCGCCTCGCCGCATGACGTCTTTTCCGAGGATCCGCGCTATCGCATCCTGGCGCTCGGCACGGTCGTGCCTCTGGGCACCTCGGGGCTGAGCCTCAACCTCGAGTTGACCACCAGCGACACGACGCCGGACGACGACGCCACGCCGACGCGGTCCAATTTCGACCGCCAGTCGGTGCGGCTGATCTATCCGTGGATCCGGTCGCGGCAGTACAACCTGACGACGCAGATGGCGCTGGATTTCCAGCAGGACGAACAGGATCTCATCGCAGGCGGCACCACGACGCCGATCTACGAGGACCGCCTGACGGTCCTGCGGCTCAGCGCAAGCGCCAACTACATCCACAAGGACAACGCCTTTTCCGAGGCGAGCGTGGTCCTGTCGCGCGGCATCGACGCCTTCGGGGCGCGGACCGAAGACGATGCGGCCGGATCGACGCCGCTGTCGCGCCAGGGGGCGGATGCGGAATTCACCAAGCTGACCTTGGCCGGATACCACCAGAGGTCGCTGGCGGAGCGGGTGACGCTGTCGCTCTCGGCCCGTGCGCAGACCTCTTTCGGCGATCCGCTGGTGACGGCGGAGCAGATCAGCATCGGCGGGGCGCGCGATCTTTCGGCCTTCGAGTCCGGTGACCTGCGCGGCGACAGCGGCTGGCTGGCGCGGGCCGAGCTTGCCCGGCAATTTCCGGTCACGCTGGGCCAGACGCCGCTGCTGCTGAGCCCGTACATTTTTGCGGCCGCCGGTGGCGTCACCATCGAAGAGCCGACGGCGGTCGAATTCGGGCACGAAAGCGCCCATTCCTTCGGCGTCGGACTGGACCTTATTTCACAAACCGAATCCAGATTTCGATCAAATTCATTGAGGATCGAACTTGCCAAAGGAGACAGGGATCATGGCTCTGACGAGACACGATTCAGCATTTCAGGCAATTTCCGTTTCTGACCGCCCGGTCGTCCTGATCTTCTCGACCGGCCTTCTGATCGGGGCCATCGCGCTTCTGCCCGTCGTTGGATGGGCGCAGGAGCTGCCAACCGGCGGCACCGTCGCCGAAGGCTCTGTCAACATCGGCGCGCGCGACGGGTCGAGCATGACCGTTACCCAGAACAGCGACCGCGCCGTGGTCGACTGGCAGAGCTTTTCGATAGGGCAGGGCGGGCACGTGGGATTTTCCCAGCCGTCCAGCTCCAGCGCGATCCTCAACCGCGTCACCGGTAGCGCCACCAGCGAGATTCACGGGCGGATGACCGCCAACGGCCAGGTCTTCGTGGTCAACCCAAACGGCATCTTCATCGGACCGAACGGGCAGGTGACGGCGGGCGGCGGCTTTGTCGCGTCGACCCTCGATACCCGGAACGAGGATTTCATGGCGGGCCGCCTGCGGTTCGAGGGGCTCGGCAATTCCGCGCCGGTGGAGAACGCCGGGCGCGTCACCATCGGCCGCGGCGGCTATGCCGCGCTGCTGGGCGGGCAGGTCAGCAACTCGGGTGTCGTGACGGTGCCGCTGGGGCGGATCGGGCTGGGGGCGGGCGAACAGGCCACGCTCGACCTGTCGGGCGACCGGTTCCTGCAGATCGGAGTGCCGTCAGAGTCGGATGATCCCGGCGTGCGAGCCCTGATCGAGAATTCCGGCAAGCTGTCCGCGGATGGCGGACAGATCGAGATGCGCGCGGCAACGGCGCGCAACGCCGCCCGGCAGGCCATCAACCTGAGCGGTGTGGCCGAGGCGCGGTCAGTGTCGGTGCGCAACGGCGCCATCGTTCTGGGCGGCGGGGCAGGCGGGTCGGTCAAGGTGACAGGCCGCGTCACCACCAAGGCGCGGCAACCCGTGCGGCGGGCGCGGATCCAGGTCGAAACCTCCCTGCGGCCGCAACTGCGGCCCGGCGGCGGAGAGATCACCATCACCGGCCGGGATATCGCCCTGGCCGGCGCGACGATTTCGGCCGACGGCGCCGACGGCGGTCACGTGCGCATCGGCGGCGACTACCAGGGCGGTGGCACGCTACCCACGGCGCGCAGTCTGTCGGTCGACGCCGACACGACGATCACCGCCAATGCCCAAGGCAATGGCGACGGCGGGCGGATCATCCTTTGGTCCGACCTCTACACACAGTTCGGCGGCAATATCGGCGCGCGCGGCGGCGATACCGGCGGCGACGGCGGCTTTGTCGAAGTGTCGGGCAAGGAGGTGCTGGCCTTCAGCGGGCTGGTGGACACCCGCGCGCCGCAGGGCCGGTCGGGCACGCTACTGCTCGACCCGGTGGATGTGACGATTCAGGAGATCGACCCGACCACGCCGGGGTACGAGGACAGCGACGGCAACTTCGGACCCGACGGCACCTTTACCGCGGGCACCTCGGTCATCAACGTCAACGACCTCGAGGTCAATCTCGAGATGGGCGACGTCGTTGTCAGCACCGGGACGACCGACGACGGGCGCGGCGGCGCGGGCAACATCACCGTCGATGCGCCGATCGACTGGCTGCTGGCGTCGACCCTGACGCTGAATTCGAACAACAACATCGATGTGAACCAGCCGGTGACGAGCGCCAGCGGCAGCCTGGTACTGACCGCGCCGGGCACGATCTCGTTCTTCACCGGGGCGGACGTGACCGTCGGCAGCCTGTCGGCCACGGCCACGAATCTGTCGGTCGCCACGGCAGATGTGGTCGAGAACGGCGGCGGCGGTACGGTCGCGGTGCAGTCGTTTTCCCTGAATGGCGGCAGCTGGACGCAGACCGCGCCGGTGCTGTCGGCGTTTTCGGCAACGAATTTCGAAATGTCCGACAGCGCCACCTTCCTGCGCGCCGCGGGCGGCGACGGTTCGGTGGCAACCCCCTACCGGCTCACGGATATCTTCGGGCTGCAGGGGGTGGGATCACAAAGCCTGCTCGACCAGAACTTCGTGATCGCCAACACCATCGACGCGACCGGCACGGCGAACTGGACCGCGGGCCTGTCCAGCCCGGCGGGCTTCAAGCCGATCCAGGGTCTCGGATTCACCGGGTTTTCCGGTACGCTCGACGGGCAGGGCTTTGCCGTCGACGGGCTCTTCATCGACACCGATCAGGCGGAATCGACACTGGTCGACAACGCGGGCTTGTTCGGCCTGACCCGAGGCGCAACGGTCACCGATCTGGCCCTGACCAATGTCGACATCCAGGGCGGGCCGCAGGTTGGCGCGCTGGCGGCCGAGGCGATCAATTCCACCTTCGACACGATCACAGTGACCGGACGGGTCGGGGACGCCGTTGCTGATGCCGATTACGTCGGCGGGATCGCGGGCGAGCTGCAACAGAGCGACCTGACCAATTCCTCCTTCACCGGCACGATCGATTCAGACATCACCAGCGAGATTTTCCAGTACATCGGAGGCCTGGCGGGCTACCTCTTCGATGGCACGATTTCCGGCGGCACCTTCAACGGCTCCATCGCCGCCAACGGCGGCACGAGCGGCACCAACGAGCGCTCCATCGGCGGGATCGTCGGCAGTGACCTCGGCCTTGTCTCCGACAGCACCGCGACCGGCACGATCAGCGTCACGGGCCAGGGCATCACCCAGGTCGGCGGGCTTGTCGGACGCGGGCTGAGCACCGATGCGATCAGCAATTCCCAGGCTGCCGTCGACATCGACGTGGTCATGACCGGCGACGAGCTGGTGAGCGCCGGCGGGCTGGTCGGAGAGGCGAGCGTGTCGATCCTCGACTCCTCTGCCAGCGGCAATGTCACGGTGGAAAGCGGCGGCGCGCCGGTGGTCGGCGGCCTGATCGGGTCTTCGCTGAACTCTGCGGCGACCGAGCCGATCAGCAACGTGCAGGCCTCGGGCGACGTGACCGTGACCGCCACCGGCGGCGCGATCGAGGCGACGCAGGGTCGGGTCGGCGGCCTGATCGGCGAGAATATCGCGCCGATTTCGCAGGGGCAGGCCAGCGGCAACGTTGTGGTCACCTCGGCGGTGACGCCGTTCGACGTGGGCGGTTTTGCCGGAGCCAACGTGCCGGCGACGGATTCCAGCGAGCGGATCGGCAGCATCACGGAATCCTTCGCCACCGGGTCGGTGACCGCCACGCTCTCGATCGACGACGACAACAGCGTCGGCGGCTTTGTCGGCGGAAACGAAGGCAGCATCTCGGACAGCTACGCCGAAGGCGCGGTAAACCTGACCGAAGGCGGGTTTGCCTCCGAATTCGGGGGGGCCGATGCCTACGTCGGCGGCTTCGCCGGCTACAACATCGCACAGATCGTCCGCACCGCGGCGCGCGGCCCGGTCGATGCCGTCGGCGATTTTTTCACCCTTCTGGTCGGCGGGCACACCGGCGCCAATCTCGACGGTGCGATCACCGACAGCTACGCGGCCGGTCCGTCGGTCAATGCCGTGTCGAACACGCAGCTGAGCGTTGGCGGACTGGTGGGCGCCACCTCCGGCGGCACGATCACCAACGGCTTTGCCAGCACGGCGGTGACCTTCGGCGGATCGGGCACCAGCGCCTCGGGCGGGCTCATCGGCCTGAACTTCGACTTCGACGGTTTGACCTCGGGGCCGACCACACCCGTGACGGGCGGCTTCTGGGACCTCGATACCACGGGCCAGCCGGACGACGGCGCGCCGGGCGACTACGGCACCGGCCTGACACTGGGCGAGATCCAAGACACCGACGGCTTCCTGGCCACCGCAGGCGCTGCGGGCTGGGATTTCGAAACCGTCTGGGCACCGGGCGACGCGGGCAACCTGCCGGCGCTCTACACCATCGACCCGGTGGTCTTTGCCCGGCCCGACCCCGTCACCCTGACCTACGGCACCGCCGAGACGACCCCGATCACCGGCTCGGTCTTCGGCGGACCGGCGCTTTATGTCTTCGACACGCCGGGCGATACGCTCGACACCTCGACCGCCTTCGACGCGCCGGTCTTCTCGGACAACACGGTGGGCACGCAAAGCGTGAGCATCTCGCCGGGGCCCTTCACCAGCGCCCTCGGGCAGGACTACCGGGCGGTGTCCTCCACCGCCGAGGCCGAGATCACGCCCGCGCCGCTGACCGTGACGCCGGACGACCAGACCAAGGATTACGGCCAGACCCTGACCTTCGACGGCACCGAGTTCACCGCGTCCGGCCTGCAATATGCCGACACCGTCGACACGGTGACCCTGTCGAGCACCGGCGCGGTCGACACCGCGGGCGTCGCGCTGTCGCCCTACGACATTCTTGCATCGAACGCCCTCGGCACCGGCCTTGGCAACTACGACATCACCTATGACCCCGGCAGCCTCGAGGTGCAGCCGATCCCCGGAACGATCACCATCGAGGACCAGAGCAAGCAATACGGCACCGCCTTCAGCTTTGCCGGGACGGAGTTCACCACCTCGGGCTTCCTCTTCTCCGACGCCGTGACGCAAATGGACCTGGCCAGCGCCGGCGCCGCGGCGGATGCGCCGGTGGCCGGCTCGCCCTATGCGATAACCGGCACCGTCGCCGATGGCACCGGTCTCGCGAATTACGTGCTGACCGTTCAGGACGGATCCTTGGAGGTCACCCCCGCGCCGCTGACGATCACGCCGGAGGACCAGAGCAAGACCTACGGGGAGCTCTTCGCCTTCGACGGGACGGAGTTCGTGGCGACGGGTCTGCTGTTCTCCGACGCGGTGACCTCGCTGTCGCTGACCAGCGCCGGGGCGGCAGCCGACGTGCCGGTGGCCGGGTCTCCCTACGCGATCACGGGGTCGGCGGCGGAGGGCACGGGCCTCGGGAACTACGCGATCACCTACGACACCGGCAGCCTCGACGTGACCCCGGCGCCGCTGACGATCACCCCCGACGATCAGAGCAAGACCTACGGCGAG
>Ga0114903_1000435_pt1 | contig 24297 bp, 22 predicted proteins | sample MalvirDeepMed_s2_FD_87289 | JGI IMG/M metagenome (GOLD analysis project Ga0114903, IMG submission 87289) | Marine viral communities from the Global Malaspina Expedition - Malaspina viral metaG DeepMed_s2 | ecosystem: Environmental > Aquatic > Marine > Oceanic | place: Mediterranean Sea... | reverse complement strand
TCGAAGAGATCGCGCAGCTGGCCCATCGGCGACACCCAAAAGAGCGCCCGGCAGGGCTTGTCGGACTTGTTGAAATAGCCGTGCGGGATGCCGCGCGGCATCCGCACCAGATCGCCCGCGCGGGCCTTGGTCCAGACGCCGTCCAGCTTCAGGTCCAATTCGCCCTCCTGCACAAGGATGAATTCGTCCTGCGTCGGATGGATGTGCACGGGCACGAACTGGCCCGGTTCGGAATTGGTCTCGAAGGCGAAGGTCGATTCGCAGATCGCCTTGGGATAGTAGGTCTGCCCGAGGATGTTCCAGACCGTGCCATGCTGGCCGGTGCCGTTCTCGGTGATGCCTTTTTCCAGATCCGTCATGGTCTTGCTCCCGTGTTGGCGCCCCGTTTGCCGGGGCTGCAAAGTGACACCGCCGCGCCCGGGTGAGGGGCGCGGCGGCGAGGTGGCTCAGGTCGCAGCATCCAGGCTGGCGCGGGCGATGATGACTTTCTGCACGTCCGATGCGCCCTCGTAGATGCGCAGCGCGCGGATGTCGCGGTAGAGCCGCTCGACCGTCTCGCCGGACCTCACGCCGTCGCCGCCATGCAGCTGGACGGCGGCGTCGATGACCTTCTGCGCCTCGTCGGTGGCATAGAGCTTGGCCATCGCCGCTTCGCGGGTGACCCGTGGCGCGCCGCTGTCCTTGGTCCAGGCGGCGCGGTAGACCAGCAGGGCAGCGGCATCGACGCGGAGTGCCATCTCGGCGATATGCGCCTGCACCATCTGCAACTCGGCCAGCGGCTTGCCCTGCACGGTGCGGTCGCGGACCCGCGCCAAAGCCTCGTCGAGCGCGCGGCGGGAAAAGCCCAGGGCCGCGGCGGCGACGGTGGTGCGGAAGACGTCCAGCACCGACATGGCGATCTTGAAGCCCTGGCCGGGCGCGCCGATCAGCGCATCCTTGGGCAGTCGCGCACCGTCGAAACGCAGCCGCGCCAACGGGTGTGGCGCGATGGTCTCCAGCCGTTCGGCGATGCTCAGACCCGGCGTGTCGGCGGGCACGACAAAGGCCGACAGCCCCTTGGCGCCCGGGCCTTCCCCGGTGCGGGCGAAGACGGTGTAGAGATCGGCGATGCCGCCGTTGGAGATCCAGGTCTTTTCGCCGTCCAGCACCCAGGCATCGCCGTCGTCCCGCGCGGTCATGGTGGAATTGGCGACATCCGATCCCGACTGCGGTTCGGTCAGGGCAAAGGCGGCGATGGCCTTGCCGGTGCGCGTCAGCGGCAGCCAGTCGGTCTGCTGACGGGCCGAGCCGAACAGCGACAGCGCCCCGGTCCCCAGCCCCTGCATGGCAAAGGCGAAATCCGCCAGCCCGTCGTGCCGCGCCAGCGTTTCGCGCGACAGGCACAGGGTGCGCACGTCCAGTGGCTGCGGATCGGCGGCATCGACGGCGGTGGGCTTCAGCCAGCCATCGGCGCCCAGCCGCGCCACCAGATCGCGGCAGGCGGCGTCGGTGTCGTGGTGGTCGACGGGGCCCAACCCACCGGCCCAGTCATCCAAAGCCAACGCGTGGGCCTTGTGCTCGGGCGCGAGGAACGGCCAGTCGAGAAAGGAACGGTCCGCCATCAATCGCCCTCGAACACAGGTTTCCGCTTGGCGATGAAGGCGTCATAGGCGCGGGTGAAATCGGCGGTCTGCATGCAGATCGCCTGCGCCTGCGCCTCGGCCTCGATCGCTTGGTCCAGCGTCATCGCCCATTCCTGCTGCAGCATCGTCTTGGTCATCATGTGGCCGAAGTTCGGACCCTCGGCGATCTCGGACGCCCAGGCGACGGCCTCGTCCTCCAACGTCTCTGCCGGAACCAGCCGGTTCCAGAATCCCCAGCGCTCGCCTTCCTCGGCGCGCATGACCCGGCCGGTATAGAGCAGCTCGTTGGCGCGGCCCTGGCCGATGATCCGCGGCAGCATCGCGCAGGCGCCCATGTCGCAGCCGGCGAGCCCGACGCGGGTGAAGAGGAAGGCGCATTTCGCCTCGGGCGTGGCCATCCTCAGGTCCGATGCCATGGCGATGATCGCGCCCGCGCCGACGCAGACGCCGTCCGCGGCGGCGATCACCGGCTTGCCGCAGTTCAGCATCGCCTTGACCAGATCGCCGGTCATGCGGGTGAAGGCCAGCAACTCTTTCATCGACATTCTGGTGAGCGGCCCGATGATGTCGTGCACGTCCCCGCCCGAGGAGAAGTTGCCGCCGTTCGAGGCGAATACCACGGCCTTGACCTGATCGTTGTCGCGCAGGGCGCGGAACCAGTCGCGCAGGGCGGCGTAGCTGTCGAAGGTCAGCGGATTCTTTCGGTCGGGGCGATCCAGCCGGACCACGGCGATGCCCTCCCGGATGTCGCAAAGGAAATGCTCGGGTGCGTCGGTCATGCGGTCTGCTCCGGATCGGTGTCGGTCTTGATGATGGCGTCGAAGCGGTCCGAGAACATGCGCGCCTCGTCGAGGCTCACGTCGCCCAGCAATTCGCTGATCCAGGTCTCGTGCGCTTCGGCCTGCCGGGCGAACGCCTTGCGGCCCTTGCGCGTGAGCCGCACCAGCGACGCGCGGCGGTCGCCCGGCACCTGGACGCGCACCACCAGCCCCTCTTCGACCAGCCGGTCGACGATGCCGGTGACGTTGCCGTTCGACACCCGCAGCACGCCGGACAGCGCGCTCATCTTCAGCCCGTCGTCATAGCGCGCGAGCGCCGCCATGACGTCGAAGCGCGGCAGGGTCGATCCGAATTCGCGGCGCAGCCGGTCACGCAGAGCCGCCTCGACCCGGCGGGTGCTTTTCAGCATCCGCAGCCACATGCGCAGCCGTTCCTTGGACGCCGCATCGCGCGGCGTTTCGGTCTCTGGCAGGGGGCTGTCGGGCTTCGTCTGCGTCACGTCATTCTCCGCGATCACGGGCATCTGCCTCAACGCTAGGCAGGCGTCATTTTTATTTCAAGCAAAAAAAGTTTGAGCTTGAAATATATTTTGAGCCGCGTAACGATGAGGGAGAAATCAAGGCTTGGAGCGCTTGCAAGACGCGGTTCAGGGGCCTTTGGCACAGGGATTTGGCCGAGACGATGCACGCGATTCTGCACGATGTGACTGATTGGGACGACGCCTATGAAAACGGGCGCAACATCCCCGGCGGGACCGACTACCCCGCGCCCTGGGTGGCCCCGGCGCAGGCGTTCCGCGACGCAGCCGATGCCCGGCTCGATCAGAGCTACGGCGACCGCGCGCGGGAAGTCTATGACCTTTTCCTGCCGCAGGGCGCGCCGCGCGGGCTCTTGGTCTTCGTGCATGGCGGCTACTGGATGGCGCTCGACAAATCCTACTGGTCGCACCTGGCGGCGGGGCCGCTGGCGGCGGGCTTTGCCGTGGCGATGCCGTCCTACGACCTATGCCCCGAGGTGAGCATCGCGCAGATCACCGCACAGATCGGCGCCGCGATCACCGCAGCCGCCGCGCAGGTGGATGGGCCCATCGTCCTTTCAGGCCATTCCGCGGGCGGACACCTGGTGACCGCGATGATGTGCGAGGACAGCCCGCTGCCCGAGGATGTCCGCTCGCGGCTGGCCCATGTGGTCAGCATCTCGGGCCTGCATGATCTGCGGCCCCTGATGCGCACCGCGCGCAACGCCGCACTCCGTCTCGACAGGGCCAGCGCCGAAGCCGCCAGCCCGGCGCTGAAACAGCCGCTGCCCGGCATCCGCCTGACCGCCTGGGTCGGCGGCGGAGAGCGGCAGGAATTCATCCGCCAGACCGAGCTGATCGCCAACATCTGGCACGGTCTGGGGGCGCCGACGCTCGCGGTGGTTGAGCCGGACCGCCATCATTTCAACGTGATAGACGGGTTGATGCGCGCGGGCAGCCCGCTGATGCGCGCCGCACTCGATCCGGTGCCGGGGGACTAGGGAAAAGACTTGCATCCGCCCGCCGCCCCGGCGCTCAATGCACGGGCCGCGCGGAACCGGAACGACGGAAACGCGACAAGAACAGAGACGGCGAAGCCGCGACAGACACCACCAACGGGAGTTCACCATGACCCACAAGACCACATTGCTCACCTCTACCTTGCTGGCCCTCGGGCTGGCCGCCCCGGCGCTGGCGCAGGACGTGCCCGCCTCTGCCGAAGACGACGTGCTGAAGATCGGCCTCGTCTACACCCTCTCCGGTCCGCCTGCCGCGTTGGGCGTGCAGGCGCGCGACGGCTTCATGCTCTACGCCGATCAGGTCGGCGAACTGGGCGGGATGGAGACCGAGATCATCGTCGTGGACGATGAAGGCCGCCCGGACCTTGCCGCCGACCGCGCCCGCGAACTGGTGCAGCGCGACAACGTCGATTTCGTCGTCGGCCCGATCTTTTCCAACATCCTCATGGCGATCCACCAGCCGGTGACCAGCACCGGCACGGTGCTGATCTCGACCAATGCCGGGACCTCGACGCTGGCGGGCGAAGGCTGCACGCCGAACTTCTTCACCACCTCCTACCAGAACGACCAGAACCACGAGGTCATGGGCGCCTATGCGGAAAGCCAGGGCTACACCAACGTCTTCCTGATGGCGCCGAACTACCAGGCCGGGCAGGACAGCCTTGCCGGGTTCAAGCATTCCTACACCGGCGGCACCGCGGGCGAGGTCTTTACCGAGCTCGGGCAGCTCGATTTCTCGTCCGAACTGGCGCAGATCGCGGCGTTCCAGCCCGATGCGGTCTTTATCTTCATGCCTGGCGGCATGGGCGTGAACCTGGTCAAGCAATACGCGCAGGCCGGCCTCACCACCATCCCGTTCCTGTCGGCCTTCACCGTGGACGAAACCACGCTGCCGGCGACGCAAGACGCGGCCCTTGGCCTGCTGGGCGGGGCCAACTGGGCGCCGGATCTGGAGAACGAGGCGAACGAAAAGTTCGTCACCGCCTATATCGAGAAATACGACTCCGTGCCCGGCACCTACGCGATGCAGGCCTATGACGCGGCGCAGCTGATCGACAGCGCGGTGCGCAAGGTGGGCGGCGACCTCACCGACCGCGACGCGCTGCTGGCGGCGATCAAGGAAGCGGATTTCGACAGCCCGCGCGGAGACTTCTCCTTCGGCAAGAACAACTTCCCGGTCCAAGACTTCTATCTGGTCGAGGCGGTCAAGCGCGACGACGGCTACTACGGCACCTCGATCCGCGAGAAGATCTTCGACGACTACGTCGACAACTACGCCGACCAGTGCGGCATGTAAGACCCTGACGCGCGAGGGAGTGATCCGGCCATGATGAACCTCTTCATCCTCCAGCTTCTGAACGGCGTGCAGCTTGGCGTGCTGCTGTTCCTGATCGCGGCGGGGCTGACGCTGGTCTTCGGCATCATGGACGTGATCAACCTCGCGCATGGCGTCCTTTACATGGTGGGCGCCTATCTCATCGCCACCTTCGCGGCGGTCACGGGCAGTTTCTGGTGGGGCCTCCTGCTGATGCTGCCCGCGGCCGTCGCGGTGGGGCTGGTGATCGAATTCCTTGTGATGCGACGGCTTTACGCGCGCTCGCATCTCGACCAGGTGCTGGCCACCTTCGGTCTCGTGATCATGGCCAACGAGGCGGTCAAGATGATCTGGGGCACCTCGCCGCTGTCGGTGCCGATGCCCGACATCCTGTCCGGGTCGGTGCCGCTGATGGGGCCGCTGCAATACCCGGTCTATCGGATCGCGGTGATTGTCGCGGGGCTGGCCGTGGCGCTGGGGCTTTTCGTGATGGTCAACTACACCCGCGTCGGCATGCTGCTGCGCGCAGGCGCCACGAACCGGAGCACGGTTTCCGCCCTCGGCGTCGACATCAACCGGCTGTTCGCCATCGTCTTCACCCTCGGCGCTGTGCTGGCCTGCCTTGCCGGCGCGCTGGTGGCCCCGGTGCTGTCGGTGGACACCGGCATGGGTGAGAGCGTTCTGATCCTCACCTTCGTCGTGGTCGTCATCGGCGGCATCGGGTCGATCAAGGGCGCCTTCCTGGGCGCGCTGCTCGTCGCGGTGGTGGACACGCTGGGCGGCGTCTTCGGCCCGATCCTGCTGCGCGAGGTGCTGGACCCGTCGGCCGCGTCGCAGGTGGGCCGGGTGCTGGCGCCGATGCTGGTCTACATCCTGATGGCGGTGATCCTCTTTGCCAAACCCGCGGGCCTTTTCGGGAGCCGCGCATGACCGAGACGCTGACAGCCCCCGCCGCGGGCCGCGCCCCGCGCCGCATCGCCGGACGGGTCAAGGCGGCGGCCTGCCTCTTTGTCCTTTTCGCGCTGATGCCGCCGCTGGCAGCCGCGTTGGACGACCCGTTCTGGATCCTGATCGGCACGCGCTTTCTGGCCTACGCCATCGCCGCCATGGCGCTGGACCTGATCCTGGGTTACGGCGCGATGGTGTCCTTCGGTCACGCCGCCTACCTCGGCTTCGGCACCTACGCGGTGGCGATCCTTTCGAGCTACGGCATCCACGACATGGGGCTGCAGATCCTCGCCGGCATCGCGGTTTCGGCGGTGTTCGCACTGGTCACCGGCGCGATTTCGCTGCGCACGCGCGGCGTCTATTTCATCATGATCACGCTGGCCTTCGGTCAGATGGCGTTTTTCTTCTTCATCTCGCTCTCGGCCTATGGCGGCGACGACGGCTACGGCCTGACGCAGCGGTCGTCGCTCTTCGGCTTCGACCTCACCGGCCGCGACGGTGCGCTCTACTATGTCACGCTGGCGCTGCTGATCGGGCTCTTCGCGCTCTGCCACCGGATCGTCAATTCGCGCTTCGGCCGGGTGCTGACCGGCATCCGCGAGAACCCCGTACGGATGGAGGCGGTGGGCTTTGCCCCTTTCCGCTACCAGCTGACGGCCTTCATCATCTCGGGCTGCATCACGTCGATTGCAGGCGTGATCCTCGCCAACCAGGCGCAGTTCGTGTCCCCGGCCTTCATGTCCTGGCACCGGTCGGGCGAGCTGATCGTGATGGTCGTGCTGGGCGGTGTCGGCACGCTGGCCGGCCCCATCGCCGGGGCGGTGGCGGCGCTGACGCTCGAAGAGGGCCTCGGCGCGCTGTCGGAACACTGGAAGCTGTTCTTCGGCCTCTTTCTCGTCCTTATGGTGCTCTTCTCGCCGCGCGGCCTGACCGGGCTGCTGGAGAAGACCGGCCTGATGCGGGGAAAATCATGACCGGCCTGACCGTCCGCAATCTGAACAAGAGCTTTGGCGCGCTGAAAGTCACCGACGACGTGTCGCTGGAGGTCGCGCCCGGAGAACTGCACGCCATCATCGGCCCCAACGGCGCGGGCAAGACGACACTGATCTCGCAGCTCTCCGGCCAGCTTGCCAGCGACAGCGGCACGGTCAACCTGGGCGGGCGCGACATCACGCGGATGCCGATGCCGGGCCGGGTGCGGCTGGGCCTCGCGCGGTCGTTCCAGATCACCTCGGTCCTGCCGGGGTTCACGGCGCTGGAAAACGTCGCGCTCGCGGTGCAGGCGCGCAAGGGATCGAGTTTCCGCTTCTTCGCCCCGGTGGCGACCGAGGCGGCGCTGAACGACGCGGCCATGCGGGCCCTGGCCGAGGCGGGGCTGGACGACCGGGCGCATGTGCTGGCCCGCTCGCTCAGCCACGGCGAGCATCGGCGGCTGGAGCTGGCCATCGCGCTTGCCACCGATCCCAAGGTGCTGTTGCTCGACGAACCGCTGGCGGGCGTGGGGGGCGAGGATGCGGATGCCTTCGTCGACCGTCTGCGCCGCTTCAAGGGGCGGCTGACCATGGTGCTGATCGAGCATGACATGGACGCGGTCTTCAAGCTCGCCGACCGGGTGTCGGTTCTGGTCTACGGGCAGATCATCGCCTCGGGCGCGCCCGAGGACGTGCGCAACGATCCCGCCGTGCGCGCCGCCTACCTGGGCGACGAACACGGGGAGGCCGCCTGATGCTGGATGTCACGGGTCTAGAGGCCGCCTATGGCGACAGCCGTATCCTCTTCGGCATCGACCTCAGCGTCGGTGATGGCGAAGTGGTCACGCTGCTGGGCCGCAACGGCATGGGCAAGACCACGACGATCAAGTCGATCTTCGGCCTGCTGCCGCCGCGGGCGGGCCGCGTGGTGGTCGACGGCGCCGACCTTACCGGCGCGGCGCCACATCTCGTTGCGCGGGCCGGCCTTGGCTATGTGCCCGAAGGGCGACAGATCTTTCCCACGCTCAACGTCGAGGAAAACCTGCGCGCCACCGCAAAGCCCGGCAAATGGGACATCGCCCGGATCTACGAGCTCTTTCCCCGTCTCAAGGAGCGCCGCCGCAACATGGGCAACCAGCTCTCGGGCGGCGAACAGCAGATGCTGGCCATCGGCCGGGCGCTGATGACCAACCCGCGGCTCATGGTGCTGGACGAGGCGACCGAGGGCCTTGCCCCGCTCATCCGCGCCGATATCTGGACCTGCCTGCGCCGTCTCAAGGACGAGGGCGAGGCGATCCTGGTGATCGACAAGAACGTCGATGCGCTGACGACATTCGCGGATCGTCACGTGGTCATCGAGAAAGGCCGCGTGGTCTGGACCGGCACCACCGCAGAGATCCTCGCAACCCCCGACGTGAAGGACCGTTTCCTGCATGTCTGACCCTACCGCCGCAGCAACAAGGAGCCGCAGCATGATCCCCGGCGTCACCAAATCCAATTCCGGCATCGAGGAAATCAGCTGGAACATCCTCGGCCAGACCTATGTGCCAAAGTCTCGGTCGGAAAACTCGATGGCCTGGCACGCGACCCTGCCCAAGGGCACCTTCGTGCCGCCGCATATCCACCCGACGCAGGACGAATTCATCTACGTTCTGGAGGGCCGGTTCGACCTCTTGCTGAACGGGGTCGAGACCTATGCCGAACCGGGCGACACGATCCGCCTGCCGATGGGCATCCCGCACGGCATCTTCAACAAGACCGACACGACGATCAAATGCCTGTTCTGGGTCGCGCCGACCCGGCGGCTCTACGATCTCTTCTGGGCGCTGCACAATCTTGGGCCAGAGGCGAACCCGGCGGATGTGGTCGCGATCTCGGCCAAACACGAGGTGGATTTCCTGCCCCCCGAAGAGGAGGCGTGACATGCGCGTCCTGATCGCAGGGGCGGGCATCGGCGGTCTGACCACGGCGCTGATGCTGCACGCCCGCGGCGTGCCGGTGCAGCTTTACGAAGCGGCGCGCGAGGTGCGCGAGGTCGGTGTTGGCATCAACGTGCTGCCCCATGCCATCCGGGAACTGTCGGACCTGGGGTTGCTGCCGGCACTGGACGCCGTGGGCGTGCGGACGCGCAAGCTGAGTTACCTCACCAAGCAGGGACAGGAGGTCTGGTCCGAGTTGCGTGGCATGCATGCGGGTCACGAGGTGCCGCAATTCTCGATCCATCGCGGGCGGTTGCAGAAGGTGCTGCACGACGCGGTGATCGAGCGGCTGGGCACCGACGCGATCCGCACCGGGCGCCGGATGGCCGGTTTCGTGCAGGACGAGGCGGGGGTCACCGCGCATTTCACCGACAGCGTCGCCGGCGAGGCGGGCCAGAGCGACCGCGGCGACGTGCTGATCTGCGCCGACGGCATCCATTCCGCCGGGCGCCGGGTGTTCTACCCGAACGAGGGCGCACCGTCCTGGCAGGGCGTGGTCATGTGGCGCGGCGCCGCAGACTGGCCGGTCTGGGAGGATGGCGAGAGCATGGCCATCGGCGGCGGCCTGGGCGGAAAGTTCGTGCTCTATCCCATCGCGCCGCCCGTGAAAGGCAAGCAGCTGACCAACTGGGTGGTGAACGTGCGGATCAAGGATCCGGCGATCTCTCCGCCGCCGCCCGACAACTGGTCGCGGCAGGTGCCGCTGGCCGAGGTGCTGCCGCACGCGCTGCGGTTTCACGTGCCGGGCATGGACATCGGCGGGCTGGTGCGCGCGACGCCGACGATTTTCGAGTACCCCATGGCCGACCGCGACCCGCTGCCGCGCTGGACCTTCGGGCGCGTGACCCTGCTGGGGGATGCGGCGCATCCGATGTACCCGGTGGGGTCGAACGGCGCGAGCCAGGCCATCCTCGACGCGCGCTGCCTGTCGGACGCTTTGGCGCGGTCCGAACATCCGCGCGCGGCGCTCTGGACCTATGAAAAGGATCGCCTGCCCAAGACCGCCGAGGTCGTGCGCACCAACCGCGTCGGCGGGCCGGAGCGGGTCATCGACGAGGTGGAAAAGCGCGCGCCCGCAGGGTTCAAGAACATCGACAAGGTGCTGAGCTTCGACGACCGCAAGGCCATCGTCGGCGGCTATGCCAATATGGCCGGGTTTTCCAAGGTGACGGTGGCCAAGCGGGCGTGAGCGGCGGAGTCGTTTCAATCCAGCCTCACGGTTACTCGTGATGGCCACTCCGACAATTTGCGATATTGGCGAGGGTCTCGACCGGCAAAAAGGACCTGATCCCGTTTTCGGAACGGCCAAGTTGAACCCGGCCCGGAGTCAAGGCCGCTTGCGGCCGCCGGGCCAGCGGCAGCCAGCCCCCCGGATGCCGCTTTGGTTGGGCTTGGCCCGAAGCTGAAAAACCATCCGAATTTGGCTGGGATAAAGCGCGATAGCGGACTCCTCGGAGCGGCATCCCGCTGGCTGCCGCGGGCCCGTCGCGCGTTGCGCTTGTTTCGGAACGTGCGGTCTTCGGAATCAGTCGATACCGCAGGCCCGGCGCATCGCTCTCGGGGTGTTCCTCAGACCTCTCCGCCCGCGATGGCGATCGCTTGACCGGTGATCCCCTCGGACCCCGGCGCGCAGAGCCAGAGCGCGGCGGCGCTGACTTCCGAAGGCTGGATCAATCGCCGCTGCGGGCTCATCTTTTCGAGGCTCTTGCGCGCCTCCTCGGCGCTCATCCCGGTCTTTTCCGCGATGTTGGCGACGGAGGCATCGGTCATCTCCGTCTCGAGGAACCCCGGGCACAAAGCGTTCACCGTGATCCCGCTGCGCGCGAAATCCAGTGCGGCGCTTTTCACCATGCCGACAACGCCGTGCTTGGCGGCGGTATATCCGGCGACATAGCCATAGCCCTTGAGCCCGGCGGTCGAGGCCACGGCGATGAGCCGTCCCCAGTCGCGCCCCTGCATCTGCCGCGCGCCGTTGCGCAGCGTCAGGAACGCGCCGGTGAGGTTCACCGACAGCATCCGGTTCCAGCTGTCCAGCGAGGTCTTGGCGAAAGGCACCGACTCGGATGCGCCCGCATTGGCGATCACGATGTGGCAGGGCCCCGCGGTTTCGAACATCGCGTCGACCTGCGCCTCGTCGGTCACATCGGCGCTCACCGGGTGAATGCTATCGTGGCGCGCCGCCACCGCCTCCAGCGGCTCCATACGCCGCCCGGCGATCCACACCTCGGCACCGGCCTGCGCCAGCGTCAGGGCAAGTTCGGCGCCAAGCCCCGTGCCGCCCCCGGTCACCAGCGCGCGTTTGCCCGAGAGGTCGGTCATACCCGCAGCCCCACGCCTTCGCCGCGTTCGGCAAGACGGCGCATCTGGTCTCGGCCGGGCAGGTAGGGCAGGGGCCAGGCCGTCTGCTCGTCGCCAAGCGCCGCCGCCGCATGCAGCGTCCAATACGGGTCGGCAAGGTGCGGACGGGCGAGGCACACGAGATCGGCGCGTCCGGCCATCAGGATCGAATTGACGTGATCGGGCTCGTAGATATTGCCGACGGCCATGGTCGGAATCCCCGCCTCGTTGCGGATGCGGTCGGAAAACGGCGTCTGGAACATGCGGCCATAGACGGGCTTGGCCTCGATGCTGGTCTGACCGGCAGAGACGTCGACGATATCGACACCCGCGTCGCGGAACATCTGCGCGATCTCCACCGCCTCTTCGCCGCCGACGCCACGGTCGCCGACCCAGTCGGTGGCCGAGATGCGCACCGACATCGGCTTTGCCTCGGGCCAGACGGCGCGCATGGCGCGGAAGACCTCGAGCGGATAGCGCATCCGGTTCTCGAGGCTGCCGCCATAGGCATCCTCGCGCGTGTTCGACAGCGGCGAGATGAAGGACGACAGCAGGTAGCCGTGGGCGGCGTGCAGCTCGATCATGTCGAACCCGGCACGGTCGGCCATCTCTGCCGCTGCCACGAACTGATCCCGGATCTCGTCCATCCCGGCGCGGTCGAGCGCGCGAGGGGCGGCGTGCCCCTCGGCCCAGGGCAGGTCCGAGGCGGATACGGTCTGCCAATTGCCCGAGGGCAGCGGCGCGTCCATCTCGTCCCACCCCAGCTGGGTCGAGCCCTTGCGCCCCGAGTGGCCGATCTGCATGCAGAGCTTGGCCTCGGTTTCCGCATGGACAAAGTCGGTCAGCCGCTTCCACGCCGCCTCGTGCTCGGGCGCGTAGATCCCCGGGCACCCGGGCGTGATCCGGCCTTTGGGCGACACGCAGGTCATCTCGATGTAAACAAGCCCCGCGCCGCCCTTGGCGCGTTCCGCGTAATGGGCAAAATGCCAGTCGGTCGGGCAGCCGTCGACGGCCTTGTACTGCGCCATGGGCGAGACCACGACGCGGTTCTGCAACGCCATGTCGCGCAGCCGGTAGGGCGCGAACATCGGCGCGCGGTGCACGCCGTTGGCGCCCGCCTGGGTCTGGAACCAGGTCTCCGCCTCGCGCAGCCAATCCGGGTCGCGCAGGCGCAGGTTCTCGTGGCTGATCCGTTGCGACCGGGTCAGCAGGGAGTAGTTGAATTGCACCGGGTCGAGGTGCAGGTAACGCTCCACCTCCTCGAACCACTCGGTCGAATTGCGCGCCGCCGATTGCAGCCGCAGCACGTCGAGACGGCGTTCGTCCTGGTATTTCTCGAAAGCGCCTTGCAGCGTCGGCTCATTGCTCACCAGCTCCGCCAGCGCGATGGCCGATTCCAGCGCCAGCTTGGTGCCTGACCCGATCGAGAAATGCGCCGTGGCCGAGGCGTCGCCCAGGAGCACGACATTCTCGTGGTGCCAGGTTTCGCAAAGCACCCGGTTGAAGTTGAGCCAGGCCGACCCGCGCAGGTGTTTCATGTTGGAAATCAGCGCGTTGCCGTCCAGATGCGCGGCAAAGATGCGTTCGCATTCGGCGATCATCGCGGGCTGGTCCATGTTGTCTAAGCCCAGCCCGCGCCAGGTCTCTTCGCTGCATTCGACGATGAAGGTCGCGGTGTCGGCATCGAACTGGTAGGCGTGCGCCCAGATCCAGCCGGCATCGGTCTTCTTGAAGATGAAGGTGAAGGCGTCGTCGAACTTCGCGTGCGTGCCAAGCCAGACGAACTTGCAGGCGCGGGTGTCGATCTCGGGCTTGAAGGCATCCGCATAGGCGGCGCGGGTCTTGGAATTCACCCCGTCGGCGGCCACGACCAGATCGTACTCGCGGCGCAGCGCGTCGACGTCGTCCACCTCGGTCTCGAACCGCAACTCGACGCCCAACTCGCGGCAGCGCTCCTGTAGCAGCAGCAGCATGGTCTTGCGCCCCAGGCCGCAGAAGCCGTGCCCGGTCGAGGTAATGGCGACATCTTCCTTGACGACCTTGATGTCGTCCCAATAGGCGAAATGCCCGCGGATCGCCTCGGCGCTTTTCGGATCGTTCTGCGCGAGGTTGTCCAGCGTCTCGTCCGACAGCACCACGCCCCAGCCGAAGGTGTCGTCGGCGCGGTTGCGCTCGATCACCAGAACCTCGTCGTCGGGGTTGCGCAATTTCAGGCTGATGGCGAAGTAGAGGCCGGCGGGCCCTCCTCCCAGGCAGACGGTCTTCATGGCGATCCTCCGTGCGGGGTGGTGACAGGAAGATGATGCACTCCGCCGGAGAAATTTCAAGCATAAAACTTTAGGCTTGAAATTTATTGTCAGACTGCCGAAAGTGATGGTACCCGCGACGCGTCATGCAGCGGACAGACCACCGAAGGACCGCGACGATGGCCATCTATGCACAGCGCAGCACCGTGATGTTCCAGCATTGCGACCCGGCGGGCATCGTCTTCTATCCGCGCTACTTCGAGATGGTGAATGTCGTGGTCGAACAGTTCTTCGACGAGGTGGTGGGCTGGAGCTTCGGACAGATGCACGTGACCGAACGCATGGGCGTGCCGATGGGGCGCATTGCGGCCGAATTTCACGCGCCCTCGCGCCTCGACGACCGTCTCGACTGGACGCTGGTCACGGGCCGGGTGGGCCGCGCCAGCGCCGAGGTGGTGATCCGCGCGGCCTGCAAGGGCGAGGCGCGGATGACGGTGCGCGGCACGCTGGTGATGGTGGCGCTCGATGAAATGGCGGCACGGCCCTGGCCCGACCGGGTGCGCGCCGTGCTGAAAGACTACGCGGAGGAACAAGCGTGAGCACGATGATCATTCACCCCGAGGGCTGGAAACCGGCCAAAGGCTATGCCAACGGCGTTCTCGCCACGGGGCGGTTCCTGTGCGTCGGCGGCCAGATCGGCTGGACCGCGGAGCAGGTGTTCGAGGCCACGGATTTCATCGGTCAGATGACCCAGGCGTTGCGCAACATCCTCGATGTGGTCGAGGCGGCGGGAGGCCGTGCCGAGCACATTACCCGCCTCACATGGTTCGTCACCGACAAGGCCGAATATCTGGCGCATCAGGCCGAAGTGGGCCGCGCTTATCGCAGCGTCATGGGCTATCATTTCCCGGCCATGACCATGGTGGTCGTGAGCGCCCTGGTCGAGGACGCCGCCAAGGTCGAGATCGAGGCGACGGCGGTGCTGCCGGACTGATCCGACAGGCGGGGGAGACGATGAGCGGATACGATCCAGAGGACGACGGCGCTAAGGAATCCTTTGCCCGCGACATGAGCTATGTCGATTACCTCGCACTCGACCCGATCCTCGGCGCGCAGCACCGGCTAAGCGATGCCCATGACGAGATGCTGTTCATCATCCAGCACCAGACCTCCGAGCTCTGGATGCGGCTGGCGCTTTTCGAACTCGATGCCGCACGCACCGCACTTGGGCAGGGGCAGTTTCCCGCCACCTTCAAGATGCTCACGCGAGTGGCGCGGATTTATGACCAGCTCAACAGCGCGTGGGACGTGCTGCGCACCATGACGCCCAGCGAATACACCCGGTTCCGCGACGACCTCGGCGCGTCCTCTGGTTTCCAGTCCTACCAGTACCGTCTGATCGAGTTCGTGTTGGGCAACCGCAACCGCGCGATGATGAAGGTCCACGAACACCGTCCCGACCTGCACGCGATGCTGACGCAAGAGCTGTCGCGCAAGTCGCTGTATCACGTCGCGCTGGATGCGCTGGCCGACGGCCTTGGCACCGAGTTCACGCCCGAGGCCTACCGCCTCGACGCCCCGCATCAGGCGAAGGAGGACGTGATGCAGGCCTGGATGCAGGTCTACCGCGATCCGGAGGCGCACTGGTCGCTTTACGAACTGGCGGAAAAGCTGGTGGATCTGGAGGATTACTTCCGCCGCTGGCGTTTCAACCACGTCACCACGGTGGAACGCATCATCGGGCTGAAGCGCGGCACCGGCGGCACCAGCGGCGTGGCCTACCTGCGCCGGATGCTCGAGGTCGAGCTCTTCCCCGAACTTTGGCACATGCGCGGCAGCCTGTGACACTTGGCCTGCCGCGCCCGCTTTCGGCGGATCGCGCGGCGGGGTAGGATCGCCGCATGGATTCGCACATGGACTGGCATGCCCTCCGGGCCGCGCTCGACTGGCAGGTCGAACTGGGCGCCGACGAGGCCATCGGCGAGACGCCGGTGAACCGCTTCGAGGCGGCGGCGGAAGCCGTGGCACAGGTGGCGGTCAAGGCCGCCGCGGTCTCTGCCGCGCCGGTGCCCGAACAGGTCGACCCGGTGGCCGTGGCCCGCGCCGCCGCGCGCGATGCCGCAGACCTCGAGGCGCTGAAGGCCGCGCTGGACGCCTTTGAGCATTGCGACCTGCGCCGCGGCGCGCGCAACCTCGTCTTCGCCGACGGCACGCCGGGCGCCCGCGTCATGGTCATCGGCGAGGCACCGGGCCGCGACGAGGACATCCAGGGCAAGCCCTTCGTCGGCCGCGCCGGGCAGCTTCTGGACCGGATGCTGGCGGCCATCGACCTGACCCGCGACGGGTCGGTCTACATCACCAACGTCCTGCCCTGGCGTCCGCCGCAGAACCGCGACCCCAAGCCCGACGAGATCGCGATGATGCTGCCGTTCCTCGAACGGCACGTGGCGCTGGCGGCGCCCGATATACTCATCCTCATGGGCAACATCAGCGCGCAAGCCTGCCTTGGCAAACGCGGCATCACGCGCCTGCGCGGCACCTGGACCGAGGCCTTTGGCCGTCCCGCCATGCCGATGCTGCACCCCGCCTACCTCTTGCGCACGCCCATCGCCAAGCGCGACACATGGGCCGACCTGCTGGACGTGCAGGCCCGGCTGAAAGGACAGACATGAGCCGCATCGACGACAGCCGCGATTTCCTTCCCGTGCGCATCGCCGTGCTGACGGTCAGCGACACCCGCGACCTGAGCCAGGACCGCTCCGGCGACGTGCTGGTGCAGCGCCTGACGGATGCGGGCCATACCCTCGCCGCACGCGACATCGTCCGCGACGACCGCGACGCAATCGCCGACCGCCTGCGCGTATGGTGCGCCGATCCGGAGATCGACGTGGTGATCTCGACCGGCGGCACCGGGCTCACGGGCCGCGATGTCACCGTCGAAGCGCATCGCGACGTCTACGAGAAAGAAATCGACGCCTTCGGCACGGTCTTCACCATGGTCTCCATGCAGAAGATCGGCACCAGCGCCGTGCAAAGCCGCGCCACTGGGGGCGTGGCGCAGGGCACATACCTTTTTGCGCTGCCTGGCAGCCCCGGCGCCTGCAAGGACGCCTGGGACGAGATCCTGTCTTTGCAACTGGACTACCGCCACCGGCCCTGCAACTTCGTCGAGATTTTTCCTCGTCTCGACGAACATCAGCGACGGAAATAGCCGGCCCGCGCGTAACAGAGCTGTAATTTGGAAATGCCCCGGGCGCGGTTACATTACCGTGAGGCCCGGTTCGGGCGCTAACGAAGGGCTGTGAATGCGGTTTCTCAGGCAATCCTTGACCGGTCTGGTGCTGGCGGCGCTGACGCTGGGGCTGCTGGTCTACGCGGGCGTGCTGGTGCAGGGCGCCGTACAGACGCGGCTGGCCGACACGCCGGAACCCGCGCCCGCGCGCGAGCGGGTCTTTGCCGTCAACGTGGTCGAAGCGCAGCCCGCCTCCGTCACACCGGTGCTGAGCGCCTACGGCACGGTGCAAAGCCGCCGCGAGCTGGAAATCCGGACCGCTCTGACTGGGCGCGTCATCGAACTGGCCGACGGCTTCGAAGAGGGCGGGCAGGTGACCGAGGGCCAGTTGCTGGTGCGGATCGACCCCGCAGACACGCAGGCCGTGCTGGACCGGGCAGAAAGCGACATCGCCGATGCCGAGGCCGAGGCCCGCGAGGCGGAGCGTGCCGTGGCGCTGGCCAGCGATGAACTCGCCGCCGCCCGCGATCAGGCCGACCTGCGCAATCGCGCCCTGACCCGGCAGCAGGACCTCGTCGACCGTGGCGTCGGAACCGCCGCGGCGGTCGAGACGGCGGAACTCGCCGCCTCGGCCGCGCGGCAGGCGGTGCTGGCCAGCCGGCAGGCGCTGGCTCAGGCCGAGGCGCGGGTGGATCAAGCCGCCACTACGCTCGCCCGCGCCCGCATCGCCCGCGACGAGGCGCAGCGGCGGCTCGACGACACGGTGATCCGCGCCAGTTTCGACGGCACGCTGGCCGAGGTCAGCGTGATCGAGGGCCGGCTGGTGTCGGCCAACGAACAGTTGGCCCGGCTGATCGACCCCAGTTCGCTCGAGGTCGCCTTCCGCGTCTCGACTCAAAGCTACGCGCGGCTGCTCGACGCGGATGGACAGCTGCGCGCCGCCCCGGTCACGGCGGTGCTGGACGTTTTCGGCACCGACCTCACGGCCACCGGCACCCTCAACCGCGCGGGTGCCGCGGTCGGCGAAGGCCAGACCGGGCGCTTGCTCTTTGCGCGGCTCGACGCGGCTCCGGGTTTTAGGCCCGGCGATTTCGTCTCCGTCGAGATCGAGGAAACGCCGCTCGAAAACGTCGCGCGCCTGCCCGCCACCGCGCTTTCTCCCTCGGGAGAGGTTCTGGTGCTGAACGACGACGAGCGGCTGGAAACCGTCGCGGTCGAGCTGCTGCGCCGGCAGGGCGACGACGTGCTGGTCGCGGGTGACGCCGTTGCAGGCCTGTCGGTCGTGGCCGAACGCACGCCGCTTCTGGGCGCGGGCATCAAGGTGCGCCCGCTGCGTACGACGCCGCAGGCGGCACAAGCGCCCCCGGACATGCTGGAGCTGAGCGACGAGCGCCGCCAGCGTCTGGTGGCCTTTGTCGAGGCCAGCGAGCGGATGCCCGCCGAAGCGAAATCCCGCATCCTTGCGCAGCTGGGCCAGCCGTCGGTGCCCGCCGACGTCGTGCAGCGCATCGAAGCGCGCATCGGGGGCTGACGCATGGCGCGCGACCTTTCCCCGACCGCGGGCGGCATCCTGAGCTATTTCACCCGGCACCGGACGCTCGCCAACCTGCTGCTGGTGATCCTCGTGGCGGCGGGCCTCATGTCGGCCCCCAACATGCGGGCACAGTTCTTCCCGGACGTGATCGTGGATGACGTCAATGTCAGCGTCGTCTGGGAGGGCGCGGGCGCGGAGGACGTGGATGCCGCCATCGTGCAGGTGCTGGAACCGGTACTGCTGGCGGTCGAGGGCGTCGACGAAAGCGAGGCGCGATCGACCGAGGGCCGCGCCAGCATATCGCTGGAGTTCGAGCCGAACTGGGACATGAGCCGCGCTGCGGCGGATGTGCAATCGGCCATCGACGGCGTGACCAACCTGCCCGAGGAAGCGGAAGAGCCGAACGTCAGCCGCGGCGGTTGGCGCGACCGGGTGACCGACGTCGTCATCACCGGGCCGGTCGACCCGGCCCAGCTGGCGCGCTTTGCCGATGAATTCGTGGTGCGTCTCTTCGCCCAGGGCGTCACCCGCACGACGATCCAGGGGCTGGCCGCGCCGCAGACGCTGATCGAGGTCCCGAGCGCCAACTTGATTCGCTACGACATCAGCCTGCGCGAGATCGCCGATGCAATCGCCGCCGAGGTCGACGCCGATCCCGCGGGCGATGTGTCGGGCGCCAACACCCGTGTGCGCACCGGCGTCGAAAAGCGCGCGCCCGACCAGATCGCGCGCATCGTGCTGCGCACCAATGCCGACGGCTCGGCATTGACCGTGGGAGACGTCGCGACGCTCCGGGTCGAGGGCGTGACCCGCGAACGCAGCTATTTCGTCGGCGAGAACCGCGCCATTTCGATCCGCGTCGACCGCAGCGCCCGCGGCGACGCCATCGGCATCCAGCGCACGGTCGAGGAGGTCGCCCGCGACTTCGAGGCCGGGCTGCCCGAAGGCGTCGAGATCGACCTGATCCGCACCCGGGCCGAGGCGATCAGCGGGCGGCTCGACATCCTGCTGGACAACGGGCTGACGGGCCTTGGCCTTGTGCTGGTGCTGCTGTTCCTGTTCCTCAACGCGCGGACCGCCTTCTGGGTGGCGGCGGGTATCCCGGTGGCGATGCTGGCGGCGCTTGCGCTGATGTATGCCTTCGGCATCACGCTCAACATGATTTCGCTCTTCGCTCTGATCATCACGCTGGGGATCGTGGTGGACGATGCCATCGTCGTGGGCGAACATGCCGACCACCTGGCGCAGCGCGGCATGGACCCGGTGAACGCCGCCGAAACCGCCGCCCGCCGCATGGCGCTGCCGGTGTTCTGCGCGACGCTTACCACAGTGATCGCCTTCTGGGGCCTCGTCATCATCGGCGGACGTTTCGGGGACCTCATCAAGGACATTCCCTTCACCGTGATCGTGGTTCTGCTGGCGAGCCTCGTGGAGTGTTTCCTGATCCTGCCCAACCACATGTCCCACGCGGTGGGCCGGTCGGCCAAGGCGCATTGGTACGACGCGCCCTCGCGGGTCGTGAACCGTGGCTTCGTCTGGCTGCGCGAGACGCTGTTCCGGCCGCTGATGGCCGGGGTCATCGCCGCCCGCTACGTGGTGCTGGCCGGGGTCGTGGTGCTGCTGGCCAGCCAGGTCGCATTGCTGATTTCGGGCCAGGTGCAGTGGCGCTTCTTCAACGCGCCGGAACAGGCCAGCGTCACCGGCAATTTCGCAATGGCGCCGGGGGCAACCCGTGCCGACGCGCTGGAGCAGATGCGCGAAATGCAGCGCGCCACCGAAGCGCTGGGCGCCGAATACGAAGAGCGCTACGGCCTGAACCCGCTTGCCTACGTGATGGCCGAGATCGGCGGTAACGCGGGCCGGGGGCTGGCCGGAACGGACGGCAAGGATGCCGACCAGCTGGGCGGCATCTCCATCGAACTGATCGAGGCGGACCTTCGGCCCTATTCCTCCTTCGCCTTCGTCGGCGATCTGCAGGACCGGGTCGAACGCCATCCGATGGCCGAGACCGTGAGCTTTCGCGGCTGGCGCTCCGGCCCCGGCGGCGACGCGCTCGACGTGCAGTTCTACGGCGCCAGCGCCGAGGTGCTCAAGGCCGCGTCCGAGGACCTCAAGACCGCGCTGCTGCCCTATCCCGAAGTGTCGGCGGTCGAGGACAACCTGGCCTATGACAAGGAAGAGCTGATCCTCGAACTGACCCCGCAGGGCGCGGCGCTGGGCTTCGGCATCGATGATCTGGGCGCGGTGCTGCGCAACCGTCTGGGCGGGATCGAGGCCGCGACCTATCCCGACGGGCCGCGCTCCGCCGCGATCCGGGTCGAACTGCCCGAAGGCGAGTTGACGGCGGATTTCCTCGAACGGATGATGCTGCGCACCGAGGCCGGGGAATACGTGCCGCTGGCGGATATCGTCAGCGTCAGCCAGCGCACCGGCTTTTCCACGGTGCGGCGCGAAAACGGCATCCGGCTGATTTCCGTGACCGGCGACATTTCCGAGGACGACCCGGCCCGCGCCACCGAGGTCATGCAGGCGCTGGAGCAGGAGATCCTGCCCGGTATCGCCGCCGAGCGGCAGGTGAACTACCGGCTGTCGGGGCTCAGCGAGCAGGAGGATTCGTTCCTGTCGGATGCGCTCAACGGGCTGATCCTGGTGCTGCTGGGCATCTACCTCGTGCTGGCCTGGGTCTTTGCCAGCTGGACGCGGCCGCTTGTGGTGATGGCGATCATTCCCTTCGGCCTGGTCGGCACGATCTACGGCCATGCGCTCTGGGACGTGCCGCTGAGCATGTTCACGGTGGTGGGGCTCCTGGGCATGACCGGCATCATCATCAACGATTCCATCGTGCTGGTGACGCAGATCGACGAACACGCCCGGACCCGCGGCGTGGTGCCCGCGATCATCGACGGGGCGGCGGACCGGCTGCGACCGGTGTTGCTGACCACCTTGACCACCGTCCTGGGCCTTGCGCCACTGCTTTACGAGCGGTCGCAGGACGCGCAGTTCCTGAAACCCACGGTCGTCACGCTGGTCTACGGGCTGGGTTTCGGCATGGTGCTGGTGCTGCTGGTAGTGCCGTCGCTGATCGCCGTGCAGCAGGACATCGCCCGGCAGGTCGCCGCCCTGCGCACGGCGCTGCGGTTTCGCGAGCCACGCCTGCGCGGCTGGATCACGGCTCTGGCGCTGGCGCTGGGCGGCTGGCTGGCGGCAACGCTGGGCTGGGTGGCGGTGACCGGTGGCTTGCCGGCGCCCTTGGCCTGGCCGGGCCTGGAGCCTTTGCCGGCGGCGCTGCTGCTCTTTGTCTTGGGCGCGGTCGTGGTGGCGCTGGTGGGCTACGTGGTGGCGGCGCTGGCGGTTCTGCTGGCCCGGCGGCGCGCGGGCTGACGCGTCGGAGTGAGGGGCCAGCCCCTCACTCTCCCCGGAGATTTTACCGCGAGTTTTGCAAGGCAAAACTTGCGGGTGGCAAGATGAAGGATAAATCGGGGGGCGACGGTTCACCAGTGATTGACCTCGCGCCCTTCGTTGAGGAAGGCAAACCGGGCGCAGGGCGATGCCGCGAGAAATCAGGCGCGCCAAAGACTCTCAGCGGTCGCAGCCGTGGATGTCGACGGCCTGGCCGTCGCCCAGCACGGTGATGCGCAGGCCGGAGCGGTCGAGGGCGAAGGCGCGGCCGTCCATGTGCGCGAGGCGGGTCTCCGTGACGATGCGGCCTTCCGCTTGGGAGGTCACGGGTTCTGCCACCCAGACCTGCGGATTGGCGGTTTCGACCACAGTATGCACTTGGCCGCGCGTCGGCATGTCGATCTCGGCGCGCAGGGTCATGCCGTCCTTGGACTGGCCGATGCTGCACTTGACCGAGCGGACACCGGCCTCTGCGGCGGAGAAGGGCCTGTCGGCCATGGCGGCGGCGATCACCGGATCGGTGCGGGTCGTGGCGGCGGGCAGCACCGCGTCGAGCGCCAGCGATTGCGGCACGCAGATGTCCTTGCAGACGCCGAGGTCGACGGTGCCCTGCAAGCGGATGTCGGCGCCGGGACGGCCGGCGGCGATGCGCAGCGGCAGGACCACCTCGGGAGAATACCCCACCGACCGCATGCCGCTCTGGTAGAAGACCTTGGGCGTAGGCCAGCTGATGGCCACGGACTGCACGTTGCGCGACCCGGTCCAGTCGAAGAGCGGCGGGATGCCCGCATCGCCCGGCGCGCGCCAGTAGGTCTTCCACCCCGGCGCCAGCGTCAGGTGCAGAGCCGCCATGTGGTCGCCGCCCGCCATGCGCCAGCCCGGGCGCAGTTCGGCCTTCAGGATGGGCGTGTCCTGCGCGGCGAGGGGGGCTGCGCAGGCGAATGCCACCAGGACGGTCAGGGCGAGACGAAGTGCATGCATCATGGGGATGTCTTGCCGCATCGTCCCGGCCCTTGCCAAGTCACGAAGCAGCGATGCGCGCGTGTGCGCGTCTTTTTGGCAGCGCCGCGGCGCCGCCCTTGCGCATGGGCCGGGGGAGGGCCATGCTGGTCTGCAGATGACACATTCCGACACACAAGCGACGCCACAGGGCACCGATCTGACCGGGCGCATGCTGATCGCCATGCCGGGCATGGGCGATCCGCGCTTTGCCCATGCGGTGGTCTATCTTTGCGCGCATTCCGACGAGGGCGCGATGGGGCTGATCGTCAACAAGCCGTCGGGTGACGTCAGCATGGAAATGCTGCTGGACCAGTTGCAGATCGAGAGCGAGATCGACCTCGCGGGCCAGCAGGTGCATTTCGGCGGCCCGGTCGAGATGGGGCGCGGCTTCGTGCTGCATTCGCCCGAGTACGAATCGGTGATGACCACGCTCGAGGTTGATGCGCGGTTCCACATGACCGCGACGCTGGACGTGCTCGAGGACATCGCGCGCGGGCAGGGACCCGCCCAACGGCTGATGATGCTGGGCTATGCGGGCTGGGGGCCGGGGCAGCTCGAGGCGGAACTGGCCGAGAACGGCTGGCTGGTCTGCGACGCGACGCCGGACCTGGTGTTCCGCACCGAGGACGACCGCAAGTGGGAAGCGGCGCTGGCGACGCTGGGCGTGTCGGCGGTAGCCCTGTCGTCCGAAGGCGGTCGGGCCTGATCGTTTGCGCGAGGGGCCGTAGTCGCTACGGATCGCGGCCCGGGAACTTGCGTCTCGGAGCTTTCAAGACTGCGCGGACTGCGCCTCTGCGCGCAGAACAGTCGCAGGCACTCGGGTCGTCCGGGCTTTGAGCCCTGTCGTGGCGCTGGACCCCGCGCCTCTAGGGCCGGGGGGCCGCGGCGCGGCTGAGGCGGTCGTTGATCGCGACGCCCAGGCCGCGGTGCGGGATCGGCGAGACCGCGATCACCGGGGCCCCGGTTGCATCCAGCCGGTGCAGGTATTCGAAGAGGTTGGCGGCAGCCTCGACCGGGTCGCCGCTTTGCGAGAGGTTCAGGTCGCAGGCCACCGCGCCGAAGCCCAGCCGCGCCTCACCTTTCTTCCAATGCGTCGCGTTCAGCCGCACCCGCGCGGTGGGCGCGTAATGCGAGGCGATCTGTCCCGGGGCCGACACCGCGTCGGTGTCCCGGCGCAGGGCGATCCTGCGGCCCAGCACCTCTTCGAGCGCTTCGCGGGTGATGCCACCGGGGCGCAGCAGCGTTGGTGTGCCGGTCAGCCCGAGGATGGTCGATTCGAGCCCCATGGCGCAGCGTCCGGCGGCGAGAATGGCGGCGACGCGGCCCTCGAGACCGGCCAGCACATGCTCGGGCCGCGTCGGGCTGATCTGGCCGGAGCGGTTGGCCGAGGGTGCCG
>Ga0114903_1000434_pt1 | contig 24313 bp, 30 predicted proteins | sample MalvirDeepMed_s2_FD_87289 | JGI IMG/M metagenome (GOLD analysis project Ga0114903, IMG submission 87289) | Marine viral communities from the Global Malaspina Expedition - Malaspina viral metaG DeepMed_s2 | ecosystem: Environmental > Aquatic > Marine > Oceanic | place: Mediterranean Sea... | reverse complement strand
GCGCGCCGATCTGGCTGCCCTTCGCGATTTCCTCTTTGCCAAGCCTGCACAGGCCCGAGCGGTCCTTCGGATCGACACCCCGGGCCTTGATGTAGGCCTCGCCCTTGGCGCGCATCCGCGCCTTTTCGTCCTTCGAGGTGACGTAAACCTCGATTTCCTCGTCGCTGTAGCCCAGGGCCTTGGCCCGGCTCTCCAGCGACGTGATGTAGCTGTAGGCGCGGATCATCCGGGCGCCGATGTCGTCGCAGCTCTTGCGGATCTCGTCGGCGATGGCGACGGCCATCAGCCCGTTGTCGATCTCGGCCACGTCTCTGAGCGCGGGTTTGGCCCCGGCAACGCCCGAGGTCAAGGCCAGGGCCGTCACGGCGGTGAGGATCAGGCGCATATCATGTCTCCTTGCACGCGAAACGGGCCGGCGCCGCCAGCCCTTTCGGCAAAGATGGGGACCGGGGGCACGGATATGCAATATCCGACCGGCCAAGCCCCTGATATGCGGCGAAATTCCGTCACTCGACGCAGGTGCCTGAAAAGCTCAGCGTGTCGCCGTTCAGCGGCAGCGCGGTGTTGGGCGTCTCGGGCCCCACCGCCCAGGCGATGTCGCTGGTGCCGTAAAAGCGGATGCAATGCTTGATGCCCTCGTATTCCGCCGCCGATTTCGCGCCCTCGATGCCCCTGGACACCCCGCGCACCGTCGCGACGAAATTCTTGCGGTCGGACCGCGCCGCCTTGGCATTGGCCCGGTAATAGACGCCGTCGAAGGCCACGCGGGTCGCGTCGCGCGAACAGCCCGCTGCGGCAAGGCCAAGACAGGTCATCAGGATCACAAGACGCATCGCATTTCCTCCGCGACTACTTGAACAGGACATAGGCCAGCGTTGCCACGACCGGGATCGCGGCCAGAATAACAAGCGTGCCCCAGAACACCACCGGATGCTCGAATGCGGCGTCGAGCTTGCTTCGGGCGGACGGCAAGCCTTTGTAGCCGCAGCCTATGCACGCCGCCCGATCAGGATAAGGGGCCACCCCGCAGGACGGGCAACTCTCGGGCCGAAGGCCCGCGTCGCCGATCGAGGTGTAAGCGTCCATCGCCATGTTGCCTTCCCTGGCCGCGGCCCGCAGGCCGCGTGTCGATCTTCCTCAGCCGCCAACGCGGCAATTCACGGTGACCACCGCCGCGCCATCGCGGATCTCCGATCCCGCCAGCGCCTCGAAAGCGTCGCCGCGCCGGCAGGCGAAGCCTTGCGCCTCGCGTTCCGCACGCGGCAGATCGGCGTCCCCCATGTCGCGGCCCGCGATGCGGCGCACTTCGATGCGGACCGCGTAGGCGCCGTTCTGCGCCTCGTCCCGGTCCACCTTCATCGTCAGGTCCTGTGCCGCCACGGGAAAAGCCGAGACCGACCCCATGACCACCAGCGCCAGCAGCCCCGCCGGGCAGCGCGCCATGGTCCCTACTCCGCCGCCACGGCCGCCGAGACGCGGCCGGTGCGCTTGTGCTTGATCCGGTCCTCGATCTCGTCGCGGAAGTTGCGGATCAGGCCCTGGATCGGCCAGGCCGCCGCATCGCCAAGCGCGCAGATGGTGTGGCCCTCGACCTGCTTGGTGACGTCGAGCAGCATGTCGATCTCCTCGACCTCGGCATCGCCCTTCACCAGGCGGTCCATCACCCGCATCATCCAGCCGGTGCCTTCGCGGCAGGGCGTACACTGGCCGCAGCTTTCATGCTTGTAGAACTTCGACAGCCGCCAGATCGCCTTGATGATGTCGGTGTCCTTGTCCATCACGATCACCGCAGCGGTGCCCAGACCACTGCGCTGCTCGCGCAGGTAGTCGAAATCCATGATCGCTTCGCGCATGTTCTCGCCGCGGATGCAGGGCACCGAAGACCCGCCGGGGATCACCGCCTTGAGGTTGTCCCAGCCGCCCCGAATGCCGCCGCAATGGGTCTCGATCAGCTCTTCGAAGGTGATCGACATGGCCTCTTCGACGACACAGGGGTTATTCACGTGGCCCGAGACGGCGAACAGCTTCGTGCCGGCGTTGTTCTGGCGCCCGAAGCTCGAGAACCATTCCGGCCCGCGCCGCAGGATGGTCGGCACCACGGCGATGGATTCCACGTTGTTCACGGTGGTCGGGCAACCGTAAAGCCCCGCGCCCGCCGGGAACGGCGGTTTCATCCGCGGCATGCCCTTCTTGCCCTCGAGCGACTCGAGCAGCGCGGTTTCCTCGCCGCAGATGTAGGCGCCGGCGCCGTGCGCCAGGTAGAGGTCGAAGTCATAACCCGACCCGCAGGCGTCCTTGCCGATCAGGCCCGCGTCATAGGCCTCGTCGATGGCGATCTGCAGCGCCTCTTTCTCGCGGATGTATTCGCCGCGGATGTAGATGTAGCAGGCGTTGGCCTGCATGGCGAAACTGGCGATCAGGCAGCCTTCGATCAGCGTGTGCGGATCGTGGCGCATGATCTCGCGGTCCTTGCAGGTGCCCGGCTCGGATTCATCCGCATTCACCACCAGGTAGGCCGGACGGCCATCGCTTTCCTTGGGCATGAAGGACCACTTGAGCCCGGTGGGGAAGCCCGCTCCGCCGCGCCCGCGCAGGCCGGACTGTTTCATCTGGTCGACGATCCAGTCGCGCCCCTTGGCCAGGATGCCCTTGGTGCCGTCCCAGTGGCCGCGCGCCTGCGCGCCCTTGAGCGTGCGGTCGTGCATCCCGTAGAGGTTGGTAAAGATCCGGTCCTGATCCTTCAGCATCTGTCAGTCCTTGTCCTTCTGGCTGTCGCGCCAGAGCCCATAAATCATCCATATCGCCAGCCCGAACCCGGCAAGCGCCGCCAGGTCGAACAGGGCGCGGGTGCGCTGGGTCCAGTCCAGCGCCCCGCCAAGGGCCGTGGCCGCGATCCACAAGACACCGACCCCGGCGATCAGCAGGGCGATGGTGCGCCCCTGCCGTGCGATGTGGTCCTTGCGATCCGGCACGCGGCCCTCCTCAGTCGTAGACGCCGCCCTTGTCGACGCGCTTGGAGAACTCCGTCTCCTGCCCCGACGCAAGCTGCTTGGCCTGGCTCACCCATTCGTCACGGCTGACCCGGCCCTTGAAACCTTCGAGGTTCTGGTCGACCCAGGCGACCTCTTCGGCGCTCCAGCTCGCGATCTGATCGAACGTGTAGAACCCTAGGCTGTTGCACAGGTTTTCAAGTTTCGGGCCGATGCCCTTGATCTTTTTCAGGTCGTCGGCGCCGGATGCGGGCGGGGCATCGTAGGTCATCGGCTTGGTGCCGGGACCGTCTGCCGCCGACGCCGCCGGGGCCGCCGCCTTCGCGCCGCTCTCGTATTTCCAGCTGCCCTTGCGCGCATCGAGGTCCTGTTCGCCCGGCAGCGCTTTCGACGGCTTGACCGCCGCGCCGGCTTCGGCATCCGTCGACGCGGAGGCCGTGGCAACGGCAGGTTTTGCGTCGGAGGCCTTGCTCGCCGGGGCCGCGCTCGACGACGGAGACGGTGCAGCCGCCGCCGGTTTCGCGGTCGTATCGGGCGCGCCGGTCAGCTTCGTGGCGCCTTCGGCATTCGGACCGGTCACCGGTCCGGGCAACTCGCGGCAGAAGATCCAGCTGGACAGGCCGCCGATCACGGCAAAGGCCACCCCGCCCAGGAACAGCGCCGCGATAAAGCGATGGTCCCCCAAAACCAGCAGCAGGATCACCGTCAGCAAACCGACCCCTGCCGCGAGGGCCCAACAGCCCATCGCGCAGCTCATACCGTTCTTGGCGTCACTCATCTCTTCACTCCCTGTCCGTGTCTCTTTCTGGGTCACATATCGTAGACGTCACCCTTTTTAACACGTCCAGCAAACTCCGTCTCGCCCCCGGATGCCAGAACTTTCGCCTGCCCGACCCAGTCGTCGCGGGTCGCGCGGCCCTTGAAGCCTTCGAGGTTGTCGTCGACCCAGGCCAGTTCCGCAGCGCTCCAGCCGGCGATCTGGTCGAAGTGGAAGAACCCCAGCTTGTGCAACAGCTTTTCCAGCTTCGGACCGACGCCCTTGATCATCTTGAGGTCGTCCGCGCCGCCGTCGCGCGGGGCGTCCAGCGTCTCGGGCTTTTCGCCCGAATTCCCGGTGCCGCTGGCGGCTTCGGCATCGGCGGCGGGTGCTCCGGTGTCGGGGCGGGCCTTGTTCTTGACCGGCGCCTCGCGCTTGTCGATGCCCGTGTCGTCGACGGGATGATCCGCAGCCACCTCGGGCCCGCGGCCGGGCTTGGCATCGCCCTTCTTGTCCGACCGATCCTGCCATGGCGTCACCAGCGGCACCTCGTTGCCGTCGATGCGTTTGACCGTATCGCCGATCTCGGTGGCCAGCGCGACGCTGGCGTTCTGCGGCAGACGGTCGTCGGAATACTCGGTCAGGCTGGTGAGCCCCGATTTCGGCTCCGACGCATAACGGCCGTTCTGCGGTCCGGGCGTGGGCACCTTGCCGGCAGCCAGTTCGTCGATGATCTCGGCCAGACGCTCGGTTGTCAGGTCCTCGTAGTAATCCTTGCCGATCTGTGCCATCGGCGCGTTGGCGCAGGAGCCGAGGCATTCGACCTCTTCCCACGAGAACTTGCCGTCGGCGCTGAGCGTGTGGGGCTTGGCGGCGATCTTGTCCTTGCAGACGGCGACCAGATCCTCGGCGCCGCAGATCATGCAGGACGTGGTACCGCAAATCTGGATATTCGCCACGCTGCCAACCGGTTGCAGCTGGAACATGAAGTAGAAGGACGCCACTTCGAGCGCCCGCATATAGGCCATGTCCAGCATGTCGGCGACCGACTCGATCGCCGGTCGGGTCAGCCAGCCCTCCTGCTCCTGCGCGCGCCACAGAAGCGGGATGATGGCGCTGGCCTGTCGCCCGGCGGGGTACTTGGTGATCTGCGCCTCGGCCCAGGCCTGGTTGGCGGGGGTGAAGGCAAAGCTTTCCGGCTGGTCGTGATGCAATCTGCGCAACATCGTCTCGGGTCCTTCAAGGTCTCGACGGTAAAAGGTCTTGGCGGCGCGGGGTCAGGCGGCGGTGGCCGCTTCGGCCGCCGGTGCCGGCTCTGCCGGGGCGCAGGCGCCGACCGTCGAGCGGAAGCCGCCGTTCGACAGCGTCACGCCCTGGCCCTGCGCCAGCTTGTACGCGGCGGTTTCCTGGACCTGCGCGCGGCTTAGGCCGGTCTGCAACTCCACGGGGATGTAATCGGATTCCGACACGAGGTCGCAGCCGATCGACGCCACGGCGGCATCGAACCCGGCCAGTTGCGGCGCCTCGACACCCTCGGGCGGCAGGGCGCAGGCACCCAGATACGTCAGGGCGGCAAGGGCCAGCGGCGCAGTCAGAAAACGGGTCATCTGTCGATCTCTCCAAAAACGACATCCATCGTGCCGATGATGGCGGCCACATCCGCCAGTTGGTGTCCGCTGGCGACGTGATCCATCGCCTGCAGGTGCAGGTATCCCGGCGCGCGCAGCTTGGCGCGGTAGGGCCGGTTGCTGCCATCGGCGACGAGGTAGACGCCAAACTCGCCCTTCGGCGCTTCGACGGCGGCATAGACCTCGCCTTCGGGCACGTGAAAGCCTTCGGTGTACAGCTTGAAGTGGTGGATGAGCGCCTCCATCGAGGTCTTCATCTCACCGCGCGGCGGCGGGGTGATCTTGCCCCGGGCCAGCACGTCGCCCTGCCCTTCGGGTTCCTTGAGCTTGACGATGGCCTGCTTGATGATCTTGAGGCTCTGCCGCATCTCCTCCATCCGGACGAGGTAGCGATCGTAGCAATCGCCGTTCTTGCCCACGGGGATCTGGAAGTCGAATTCGTCGTAGCATTCGTAGGGCTGCGCGCGGCGCAGGTCCCAGGCCATGCCCGACCCGCGCACCATCACGCCGGAAAAGCCCCAGTCGAGCGCCTCCTGCTCGGTCACCACGCCGATATCGGCGTTGCGCTGCTTGAAGATGCGGTTCTCGGTCAGCAGTCCGTCGATGTCGTCCATCACGGCCGGGAATTCATCCGCCCAGGCGTCGATATCGTCGATCAGGTCCGCCGGCAGGTCCTGATGCACGCCGCCGGGCCGGAAATAGGCCGCGTGCAGGCGCGCGCCGCAGGCCCGTTCGTAGAAGATCATCAGCTTCTCGCGTTCCTCGAAGCCCCAGAGCGGCGGCGTCAGCGCGCCCACGTCCATGGCCTGCGTGGTCACGTTCAGCAGGTGGTTCAGGATGCGCCCGATCTCGGAATACAGCACCCGGATCAGCGAGGCGCGGCGCGGCACCTCGACGCCGGTCAGCTTTTCGATGGCAAGGCACCAGGCATGCTCCTGGTTCATCGGTGCGACGTAATCCAACCGGTCGAAATACGGCAGGTTCTGCAGATAGGTCCGGCTTTCCATCAGCTTTTCGGTGCCACGGTGCAGCAGGCCGATATGCGGATCGCAACGGTCCACGATCTCGCCGTCAAGCTCCAGCACCAGCCGCAGCACCCCGTGCGCCGCAGGATGCTGCGGGCCGAAGTTGATGTTGAAGTTGCGGATCTTCTGCTCGCCGGTCTCGGCGTCGGCAAAGCCCTTGGTCAGCGGTTTGGAGCCGTCCATCTTAGAAGTCTCCCGAATGAGGATGGCCCAGCGGGCCGTTCGTGAAAGGTCGGGTGTCCGTCCGTACAGTTGCGACCGCGGCTGTCCGGCCTGCGGCTGCCTTCAGCCACAGGGCGAACGTCCCGCCCAGGGCCGTGAACCCGACAAGGAGCGCCCAGAAAGAGCCTACGGTATCGAAACCCATCACAGTTTCTCCAGTTCCTGCAGCTTGACGCCCATCCACCACAGCAGCGCGATGGTGCCGAAGGGCACGAGGCAGGCGATCGCCCAGTACTTGTTGATGCCGAAGAAGGGCAGCAGCTTCAGCATCGGGATGGCCGTCAGGGCCGACAGGATCACCCACCACAGGCCGCCCATTACTTGGCCCCTTGCTTCTTCTCATCTCCGGGCAGCACGTATTCCGCACCTTCCCAAGGAGACATGAAGTCGAACTGGCGGTATTCCTGCACGAGGCTCACCGGCTCGTAGACGACGCGCTTCTGCTCTTCGTCGTAGCGCACCTCGGTATAGCCCGTGGTCGGGAAATCCTTGCGCAGCGGGTGGCCGCGAAAGCCGTAGTCGGTGAGGATGCGGCGCAGGTCCGGATGGCCCGAGAAGAGGATGCCGAACATGTCGAACACCTCGCGCTCGAACCAGTTGGCGGACGGATGCACCGAGGTGATCGACGGCACCATCTCGTCCTCGCGGACGCCCACCCGTAGGCGGATGCGGTGGTTCTGGTACATCGACAGGAAGTGATAGACCACGTCGAACCGCTTGGGCCGCTGCGGATAATCCACGGCGGTGATGTCCACCAGGGACGAGAAGCGGCAGGTGGAGTCGGTTTTGAGGAAGTCGACAAAGCCGCGCAGGTTCGACGGCGCGACATTAATGTTGAGCTCGTCATGGGTCACGTCCCAGCCCAGCACGCAATCGGTGCGCTTGAGCTCGATGTGGCCGCCAAGTTCCTTGAGTGCCTGGGTCATCGCGTCAGGGTCCCCGTGCGTCTGATCTTGCGCTGCAGCGCAAGGATGCCATAGAGCAGCGCCTCGGCCGTCGGCGGGCAGCCGGGCACGTAGACGTCCACCGGCACGATCCGGTCGCAGCCGCGCACGACGCTGTAGCTGTAGTGGTAATATCCGCCGCCGTTGGCGCAGGATCCCATCGAGATCACGTAGCGCGGTTCCGGCATCTGGTCGTAGACCTTACGCAGCGCCGGCGCCATCTTGTTGGTCAGCGTGCCGGCCACGATCATAAGGTCCGACTGGCGCGGAGACGCGCGCGGCGCCACGCCGAAACGTTCGGCATCGTAGCGCGGCATCGAGGTGTGCATCATCTCGACCGCGCAGCACGCAAGGCCGAAGGTCATCCAGTGTAGCGACCCGGTGCGGGCCCAGTTGATGATGTCCTCGGTCGAGGTCAGCAGGAAGCCCTTGTCCGAAAGCTCCGCATTCAGGTTCTGCGTCGCCACTTCGCGGTCGGGGCCGGCGGTGTTCGCGCCGTAGGGCGCCGCGACCGACGGGCGCGACTTGATCCGGGGCGACTGGGTTCCGTCGCCCTGCACCTCTGTCACCAGGGTCTTGTCGTCGCTCACTCCCATTCGAGAGCTCCCTTCTTCCATTCATAGGCAAAGCCGATGGTGAGCACCGCAAGGAAGACCATCATCGACCAGAAGCCGACCATGCTGACATCCTTGAACGCCACCGCCCAGGGAAACAGGAACGCGATCTCGAGGTCGAAGATGATGAACAGGATCGATACGAGGTAGAACCGCACATCGAATTTCATCCGCGCATCGTCGAAGGCGTTGAAGCCGCATTCGTAGGCGCTGACCTTCTCGGGGTCGGGGTTGCGCACCGCGATCACCACAGCCGCGAGGATCAGCACCAGACCAAGGCCGATGGCGATGGCCAGGAAAACGAGTATGGGGAGGTATTCCCTCAGCATCTCTTCCACGAGGAGGCTCCTTTTCAGGTGTCCGGTCCGGGAACCGGCCACAATCGCTGGGAAGGCTGTTTTCTCTGACTTATCCCCGCACACCGGTGGGGTCAACCGACGCCGGGCGGATGCAAGGCCAGAAAAGACCGCCCTGTCGGGCGCAGCGGCGCGCGATTATGCAATGATTCCGCGCTATTGTGTAAAAGGCACTGAAAAACACCGCAGGGTCGCTTCGATCCGCCGCGCCCGGGGGCGAGTCGCGGAGGGCGGCGGGGCCGGTTCAGACCGCCCAGCCGGGCGCGCGCTTGTCGAAGAATGCGTCGATCCCCTCTTCGGCCTCGGCGCTCTCCCAGCGGGAGGCCAGCGCCTCGATCGCCAGATCGACCTGGTCCTGCTTCACCTCGCCGCCCAGCGCGCGCAGCAGCGCCTTGGCCTCGGCCACGGCCCCCGGCGCGCAGTCCATGTAGGGCGCGACCTCGGCTTCGACCGCGGCCTCCAGTTCCGCCGCCGGCACGACGCGGGTCAGCAGGCCGAGGCGCACTGCCTCCTCGGCGCCGAAGATGCGCGCCGACATGAACACCTGCCGCGCGCGGGCCACGCCCATGCGGGCGATGACATAGGGGCCGATATTGGCGGGGATCAACCCCAGCCGCGTCTCGGTCAGGCCCATCTTCAGGGTGTCGGCCCCGATCACCACGTCGCAGACCGAGGCCAGCCCCACCCCGCCGCCGAAGGCGTTGCCCTGCACCCGCCCGATAAGCGGCTGCGGCAGGGCTGACAGCGCCCCCAGCACCGCCGCGATGCGCCCGCTTTCGGCCTTGCGGGTGGCGGCATCCATGGTGCGCTGCGCCCGCATCCAGGCGAGGTCCCCCCCGGCGCAGAAGGTCGGCCCCTCGGCGGCGAGCACCACGACGCGCACGTTTGCATCCGCCGCGAGCGCCTGCGCCGCGGTTTCGAGGGCCGCCATCATCTCCGCCGACAGCGCATTGTGCTTCTCGGCCCGCGCCAGCCACAGCGTCGCGACGCCGCGCGCGTCGGTCTCTACCCGGATCGTGTCCCTCATCGCTTCCTCCCTCGCGCCCAAGACCCTTCAGAAGGGTCTTGAGAAAACTCTTTCAGAAGAGTTTTTCACCTCTCCCCGCGCATGTCCCGCGCCATCCCGGCCGCCCGTGCCAGCACGTCGCGGTCGAGCCCGGTCGCGTAGCCGGCCCGTTCCACATGCGCCATAACCGCCTCGGTCGCCACGTTGCCCGCCGCACCGGGCGCATAGGGGCAGCCGCCCAAGCCCCCCACCGCGGCATCGAAGACCCGCAGCCCGCGGGCCAGTGCCACGTCGACATTCGCCAGCGCCCGGCCCGCGGTATCGTGGAAATGCCCCGCCAGCCGGTCCGCCGGCATTTCGTCCAGCACCGCGGCCAGCATTGCATCCACCGCCTCGGGCCGCCCGCGCCCGATCGTGTCGCCCAGCGACACCTCGTAACAGCCCATGTCGCGCAGCGCCGCCACGACCCGCGCCGCGTCACCCGGATCGGTCGCGCCGTCATAGGGACATTCAACCACGCAGGAGACATAGCCTCGCAAGGGCACGCTCGCCTTGCAGGCGGCCTCGGCCACCGGAGCGAAGCGCTCCAGGCTCTCGGCGATGCTGGCGTTGATATTGGCGCGACTGAAGCCTTCGGAGGCGGACCCGAAGATCGCCACCTCGTCCGCCCGCGCCGCGAGCGCCGCGTCGAAGCCACGCATGTTGGGGGTGAGCGCCGCGTAGGAGACACCGGGGCGGCGCGCGATCCCGGCCAGCACCTCGGCGCTGCCGGCCATCTGCGGCACCCACCTGGGGCTCACGAAGGAGGCCACCTCGATCCGCCGGAACCCGGCGCCGCTCAGGCAGTCCACAAGCCCGATCTTTTCGGCCACCGGGATGGGCCGGGCCTCGTTCTGCAACCCGTCCCGCGGCCCGACCTCGAAGATCTCGACGGGCTCCGTCATGCTGGGCCCGCTTCCGGCACGGGGTAGAAGTCGCGGTCGTAAAACCGCTGCGGACCCTCGCGGTCCACGCAACGCCGGTAGGCCGGCCGCGCCTCCATCCGCGCCTTGTAGGCCTGAAGCCTCGGAAAAGGATCGAGCTTCACGTAGTAGGGCACCGCGAAGAGGTTGAACCCCATCATCACGTCCGCGCCGGAAAACCCGCCCGGCAGCAGCCAGTCATGATCGCCCATCCGCGCCTCCATCCCCGCCAGCGTGCCCTTCAGCCGGGCGACGGTCAGCTTGACCACCACCGGAGACGGCATTGCAGGCGGGCGCAGGAAGACCATCTGCAGGTTCAGGTTCTCGATGAGCGACGCCATGGTCTCGGCGTAGTGCACCCATTGCAACCATTGCGGACGTTCGGGGTCGCCCACGGCCCGGCCAAGCTCCGGCGCGTAGGTCTCGCAGAGGTATTCGACAATGGCGCCGCTTTCGCTCAGGGCGAGGTCCCCGATCTCCAGCGCCGGAATGCGCACTGCCGGAGAAACGCGCGGCAACGCGCCCTCGCGCATCTCGGCGCTGCCGATGCGGTATTCCACGACCTCGAGCGGGCCCAAGACCGTCTCGAGCCCGATTTCCTCGATCAGCCAGAGCACCCGGAAGGACCGGCCGTATTGCACATGATGCAGGCGAAAGGTCATGCAGCGTCCTCTTCTTCGTCTTCCAGACGGATCAGCGCCGCCCCCGCCTCGACCTGCGCGCCCTCCGCCACAAGCACCTCGGCCACCGTGCCGTCGCGGCTGGCCAGGAGCGCGTGTTCCATCTTCATCGCCTCGAGCACGGCGAGCGTGTCGCCCGCCGCGACCGCCTGCCCCGGCACTGCCAGCACCTGCCGCACCAGCCCCGGCATCGGCGCCTCGATCAGCGCCGCGCCGGCCCCGGCGCCCGCCGCCCGCGCCAGCGGATCGACGATGTCGAAGGACATGCCATAGGCGTCGAACACGGTGACCTGCGCGGCTTCGCGATGAACCGTCGCGCCGGGCACGCCGTCGAAACGCCAGCGCCCGCCCTGGCGCTCGGCCAGCACCGTCGCACCCGGCACCGCGATCTCGCAGCGGTCGTCCGAGGCCACGCGCAGCTCGACCGCGATCTCTTCGCCGCCGTGCCGCAGCACGACGCTGCGCACCAGCGGCTGCCAGAGCGCGAAACCCACCGCCTCGCCCGCCGCCGCGTCCAGCCCGGCGGCCACCAGAGCCGCCTGCGCCACCATGCGCGGATGCGGAGCCGGCACCTTCGTGAGCAAGTCGACATCCCGCGCGATCAGCCCGGTATCGACCTCTCCGGCAGCAAAACCCGCGTGATCCGCCAGCGCCCCGAGAAACGCGAGGTTGGTCACTGTGCCCGCGACCTCGGTCCCGCGCAGGCCGCGCGACAACTGCCGCAGGGCGATGGCGCGTGTCGGGCCGTGGGTGATGAGCTTGGCGATCATCGGGTCGTAATGCGGGCTGATGATGTCGCCCGAGACCACGCCGCTGTCGGCGCGCACGCCCGGCGGGAAGGCCAGATGCGCCAACCGTCCGGTGGCCGGCAGGAAGCCCGCGGGCACGTCCTCGGCGTAAAGCCGCGCCTCGAAGGCGTGGCCAGTGATCGACAGGTCCTCCTGCTTTGCGGGCAGAGGCTCTCCGGCGGCGACGCGCAGCTGCCATTCCACCAGATCGACGCCGGTGATGGCCTCGGTCACCGGGTGTTCGACCTGCAGCCGCGTGTTCATCTCCATGAACCAGAAACCGTCGGGCCGCAGCCCGCCCGCCCCGTCGACGATGAACTCGACCGTTCCGGCCCCGGCATAGCCGATGGCCTTCGCCGCGCGCACCGCCGCGTCGCCCATAGCCGCGCGCATCTCGGGCGTCATGCCGGGCGCGGGGGCTTCCTCGATCACCTTCTGGTGGCGGCGCTGCAGGGAACAGTCGCGTTCGAAAAGGTGTACGGCGTCGGAGCCGTCGCCGAAGACCTGGATCTCGATATGGCGTGGCTGTTCGATGAACTTCTCGATCAACACCGCATCGTTGCCGAAGGCGCCCTGCGCCTCGGCCCTGCAGCTTTTCAACGCCGCGGCGAAATCGCCCCCGCGCTCCACCAGCCGCATGCCCTTGCCGCCGCCGCCCGCCACCGCCTTGATCAGCACAGGGAAGCCGATCTTTTCGGCCTCCGCCGCCAGCCGCCCGGCGTCCTGGTCATCGCCCATGTAGCCCGGCACCACCGGCACGCCGGCTTCGGCCATCAGCCGTTTGGCCGCGTCCTTGAGCCCCATGGCCCGGATCGCCTGCGCCGAGGGGCCGACAAAGACCAGCCCCGCCGCCTCCACCGCCGCGACGAAATCGGGGTTCTCGGACAGGAAGCCATAGCCCGGATGGATCGCCCCGGCGCCGGTCGCCAGTGCCGCCTCGATGATCCGTTCGGCCCGAAGGTAACTGTCCGCCGGCGCCGCTCCGCCGATGCCCACGGCCATGTCCGCCAGCGCGACGTGCCGCGCGCCGGCATCGACGTCCGAATGCACCGCGACGCTGCGCAGGCCCATCCGCTTGGCCGTGGCGATCACCCGGCAGGCGATCTCGCCCCGGTTGGCGATCAGGATCGTGTCAAACATCGCCGGTTTCCTTCTTTCTGTCTTGGGACCCGCTTCGGCCTCCAGCTTGCTCCGCCGTCATCCCCAAAGCCCGTCCGCGCACCATGCCTTTCGCGCGCCGCCAGTGTAAGGGCGCGCCAATCCGCCCCCGATCAACGTCTGCGCGGCGTTGTGCCCGTCGATCCAAAGCCGGTAGAGGCCGCGGTCGTAGCGATCCGTGCCCTCTCGCGACACCGCCAATGTCTCGGCAGACCAAAGCGCCGCTGCCAGCTGCCAACGCGCCCGATTGGCCTGCCAGAACTCCCCGATGCAGCGCGGGCTGAACAGTTCGGGCGTGTCGAAATCCATCAGCCGCGCCGTTTCCGAACCACGGCCGGGACACCGGAGCCGCAGCGTATCGCCATCGACGACCGTCAGGATGCGGCAGCCTGACTCCGTTTTCGGCACCAACGTCAGCGTCAGAACCGGCGGCACGGCGGCATATGCCACCAGCAGCGCGATCGCCCCGAAGCGCGCAGACCGCCCAAATCGACCGTTTCGGCGCCGGGGTTCGGGCGGGATTCCCATGTTCCAGCGCGGGGTCCGACGCGCCCCGCGCCGGAAGCGGACAACCTTGCCGCCAGTACCTTGCATACATACTCCTTCCGTAAACCTGCAGCTGCGCTTCCTGTAGGCGCACGAGGCCGAGGCTGCCCAAGGCTGAGCCGGTCGCCGCACTCACGCGAAATCCTCCACCACTTCGAACCTTTCCCAGATCAGGGGCATGTCCTCGGCAAAGATGCCCTGCCGCTCGTAGTAGCGCCGGTGCCCCCTGCGCCAGCTTTCAAGGCTGTCGTCCTCGCCCTCGGCCAGCGCCATGGCCTCGGTCATGGCGGCGAAGGTGGTCTCGACCAGCTCCTTTGTCTCGATCACCAGCGCGGGCTGCCCGTCAGGCCCCAGGGCGATGTCCCGGCGGCCCAGCACCGGCGCGGACTCACGCCCCGCTTCGATGTCGGCCACCGCCGTACAGGTGGCTCGCTTGGCGCCCGAGCGCACACGCGCCGTCAGTTCGGCGATCAGGTCCGGCGTGCCGCCAAAGCTGAAGGTCTCCGCCCCCGGGTAGCGCGCCATTGCCTCGTCGAGCGTCATCCCGCGTCCCTCACATCCGGAAGAGGCCAAAGCGCGTCTCCTCTATGGGGGCGTTCAACGACGCATGCACGCTCAGACCCAGCACCTGACGCGCCTTGCGGGGATCGACGATGCCGTCGTCCCAAAGCCGCGCGCTGGCATAAAGCGGATGCGACTGGCGCGCGAACATGTCGATGGTGGGCTGTTTGAAGGCGGCCTCGTCCTCGGCGCTCCAGTTCTCGCCACGCCGCTCCATGGCGTCGCGCTTGACCGTCGCCAGAACGCCCGCCGCCTGTTCGCCGCCCATGACGCTGATCCGTGAGTTCGGCCAGGACCACATGAAGCGCGGGCCGTAAGCCCTTCCCGCCATGCCGTAATTCCCCGCGCCGAAACTGCCGCCGACGACCATGGTGATCTTGGGCACGGCGGTGGTGGCCACCGCCGTCACCATCTTGGCGCCATGCCGCGCGATGCCCTCGTTCTCGTAGCGGCGCCCGACCATGAAGCCGGTGATGTTCTGCAGGAAGACCAGCGGAATGCGCCGCTGCGAGCAGAGTTCGATGAAATGCGCGCCCTTCTGCGCGGCCTCGGAAAACAGCACTCCGTTGTTGGCGACGATGCCCACCGGCGCGCCCATGATCTCGGCGAAGCCCGTCACCAGCGTCTCGCCGAAGCGGGCCTTGAACTCGTCGAATTCCGATCCGTCGACCACCCGCGCGATCACCTCGCGGATGTCGTAGGGCGTGCGCAGGTCCGGCGGCACGACGCCCAGGATCTCGTCGGGATCGTAGGCGGGCGGCGCGCCCTCGCGCAGGGTGGGTGTGTACCCCACCGGCCCCGGCCCCAGCGATCCGACCGCGCGGCGGGCCAGTGCCAGCGCATGGGTGTCGTCCTCCGCCAGGTAATCCGCCACCCCTGACAACCGCGTGTGCACGTCGCCACCGCCCAGGTCCTCGGCGCTCACCACCTCGCCCGTCGCCGCCTTGACCAGAGGCGGCCCGGCGAGAAAGATCGTCCCCTGCTCCTTCACGATGATCGTCACGTCCGACATCGCCGGCACGTAGGCGCCGCCCGCCGTGCAGGAGCCCATGACCACGGCGATCTGCGCGATGCCCTTGGCGCTCATCCGCGCCTGGTTGTAGAAGATGCGCCCGAAATGGTCCCGGTCGGGAAAGACCTCGTCCTGGTTGGGCAGGTTCGCGCCGCCCGAATCCACCAGATAGACGCAGGGCAGATGGTTGGCCTCGGCGATCTCTTGCGCCCGAAGGTGTTTCTTGACGGTCATCGGGTAGTAGGTGCCGCCCTTCACCGTGGCGTCGTTGCAGACCACCATGACGTCGCGCCCCTGCACCCGGCCCACCCCGGCGATCACGCCCGCGCAGGGGGCCGCACCGTCGTAAAGGTCATGCGCCGCGGTTGCGCCCACTTCGAGGAAGGGGCTGCCGGGATCGAGGAGGTTCGCCACGCGGTGGCGCGGCAGCATCTTGCCGCGGCTCTCGTGCCGCTCGCGCGCCGCGGCGCCGCCGCCGGCCGCGGCCAGGGCAGCGGCCTCCTCGACCACGCGCAGCGCGTCTAGGTGGCCCCTGACGTTGGCCTGGAACGCCTCGGAGGTGGGGATCGCCTGCGATGTCAGTCTCATGTCCGGTTACTCCCTGCCACGGGTCATTTCTCTGCCTCTCGCGCCCTGGGCCGGGTCGGCGAAGGCGGGTCCGCCCAACCAGCCTCCGTCGCCTCGGGAGCGGCGCCCAGGAACCGCGCCGCCTGCCAGGTCAGCACCGCAAGCTGCAGGCGCCGGTTCGACTCGCGGGCTTCGCACCAGACCTCCATGACCTTGGGCGCCCCGATGCAATCCGGCCCGGCGGAACGGCCCCGCGCCAGCTCCCAGGCCCGGCGATAGAAGGCATCCGACAGGTCCTCGCCGCGCCCCGGTATCTCGTTCGGGGGCGGCACCGAGGACAGGACCTGCGCGGTCATCACGTCCTGATCGGTGCGCAGCGCCCGCTGGCAGGGCAGCGGCGCGTCGGAGTTGTCGCATTTGACGATGCCGACGGTGCCGCAGAACTCTACCCCGGTGACGCCGCTGATGTCGAAGAAATCCGGGTCGGGCAGCGCATGGGCGCGCCGCAGGGCGCGTTCGAAGCGGGCAGTCTCGCGGTCCATGCAGCGGTCGAAGTCCAGAGCCGGATTGCTCTGCGCCTCGGCCTGCAGGGCGACAAGCGACAGCATCGTGCCGAGGATTGTACGCACGCCCTTCATGCCGCATCCTCCGTCGCCGCGCGGGCCTTGAGCTCGCGGCGGACCACCTTGCCGGTGACCGTCATCGGCAACGCATCCAGAAACGCGATTTCCCTTGGATAGGAATAACTTGCCAGACGATCCTTCACCCATATCTGAAGCGCCTCTGCGCCCACCGTGGCGCCGGGCTTGCGCACCACGTAAGCCTTCACGATCTCGGTGCGAAGCGCGCAGGGCTTGCCCACCACGCCGCAGGTGGCGACGTCCGGGTGCGTCAGCAGGCAGTCCTCGATCTCGGCCGGGCCGATGCGGTAGCCCGCGCTTGTGATCACGTCGTCCTCGCGACCGATGAAGCGCAGGAAATCGCCGTCTCGCATGCCGCGGTCGCCGGTGAGCATCCAGTCGCCGCGGAACTTCGCCGCGGTGGCCTCGGGTTTTCGCCAGTATTCCAGGAACATGGAGGCCGGCCCTGCCTTCACGGCGATGTCGCCTTCGCCGTCGGTAGGTCGTCCATCCGGCCCCAGAATTGCGACGTCGAAGCCCGGCACGGCCTTCCCGATGAAGCCCGGGTCAGGGCTGAAAAGGGCCGCGCAGCTCGACGCCACCATGTTGCATTCGGTCTGGCCGTAGAACTCATTGATGCTCAAATCGAACGCCGTGCGCCCCCAGGCCAGCATCTCGGCTCCCAAGGGCTCGCCGCCGCTGGCGACCGACCGCAGGCCCGTCACTTCGGCCCCTGCCGCCTTCAGCATCCGCAGCGCCGTGGGCGGGAAAAAGACATTGCGTACAGTGCCTTCGCGGCAGATCCTCAGGCATCCCTCGACATCGAACCGCGGCATCCGCGCCGCCACCACCGGCACCCCCAGCGCCAGGCCCGGCATCAGCACGTCGAAGAGCCCGCCGATCCAGGCCCAGTCCGCGGGTGTCCAGAGCACGTCGCCGGGCTGGCCCAGCAGGTCGTGGCTCATCTCGACCCCCGGCAGATGCCCGGTCAGCACCCGGTGTCCGTGCAGCGCGCCCTTGGGCGCCCCGGTGGTGCCGCTGGTGTAGATCAGCACCGCCGCATCCTCCGGCCCGGTGTCCGCTCCCGCCGCAGAGGCAAGCTTCGCCTCCGGCAGGTCCGCCTGCGTGATCACGGCAAGGTCGAAGCCATCCAACACCTCCGCGCCGCCCGCATCCGTCACCACCACGGCCGCGCCCGAGTCGTCGAGCCGCGTGCGCAGCGCATCCCGCTTGAACAGGGTGAAGAGCGGCACCGAGATCGCGCCGATCCGCCAGCAGGCGATATGCGCCGCGGCGCAAAGCGGCGATTGCGACAGCAGCACCCCCACGCGGTCGCCGCGCAGCACCCCGCGCGCGATCAGCGCCGCCTCCACCTGCCGCGACAAAGTCCAGAGATCACCGTAGCTTACGTCGCGGCGCGCACCGTCCGACATATCGATGAGCGCGAGCCTGTCGGGATCGCTGACCGCCCAGCCGTCGCAGACCTGGTGCGCCATGTTGAGCCGGTCGGGCAGCGCCCAGTCGAACCCCGCACGAAGCGCCTCAAAGCTCTGGCCCGGTGTCAGCATCGCCTAGTCGCTCCGCTGCGATTGCAGGAAAAGCGCCTGTCGCGCGGTTTCGCGCATCAGGCAGGACAGAGTCGCCGGACCACCGCCCGTGCCGCCGCCCCAGAGGCTGCGCTCGTAGTCGCACAGCCCGTCGCGAAAGCCGATCCAGGCGCGCTGCATGTCGCGCAGTGCCGCCTCCTGGCTGGGCGCGGTTGCGCCGATCTCCTGCATCTCGGCATCGGTGGCGCGGGCCTCTGCCCGCACCTCGCCGTAATGCATGTTGAGCAGCGCGTCCCACTCCTGCCACTCCTGTTCAAGGCAGTAGCCCATGCCGACCGTCGTATCGCCGCCGGGGCTGCTGTTCATGCAGTCCTGCGCCGAGGCGCCGACGCAGTCGTCTAAGGTGCCTTCGGAAGCCAGGCATTCCTCGGTCGCCGCCATGGAAAAGCTGAACTCCTGCGCCGCACCCGGTGCCGCGAGGACACAAAGAACGCCAAACAAGCCACTGACTTTCCTGATCATCTCACTCCTCCACCGGTGTCCCGTCCGGCCCGACCACGAATTGCAGCCGCCCGTCGCGGGCGACGTAGTAGGTATAGTGCCGCGCCGCATCGTGCGGCTGTGGCCCGCAGATCACCACCAGCCAGGCCCGCTCCGACGGGCGCGCCCGGCAATCCGATCGCTGCGCCCCGTTGCTGGTCCCTGCGGCCACGCGGTCCGCGAGGTAGCGCTGCGCATAGGCCTCGATCACCTGCGTCTCGGTGACGTTGGCCGCGATCCAGCCCCAGCGCCAGCCCACCAGCGCCGCCAGAGCCACCAGCAGCGCCAGCGGCACGAACCACAGCCATCGCGGCATCAGCCCCGCCCATGCGCCGTCATGCCATCGCCGCCATCAATTCGCGCCCCACCAGCATACGCCGGATCTCGGACGTGCCGGCGCCGATCTCCATGAGCTTCGCATCTCGGAAGAGCCGCGCCACCGGCGCGTCGTTCAGGAACCCCGCGCCGCCCATGGCCTGCACCGCCTGGTGCGCCTGTTTCATCGCTTCCTCGGAGGCATAAAGACAGCAAGCCGCCGCGTCCTGGCGGGTCACGTCGCCCCGGTCGCAGGCCTTCGCCACCTCGTAGACATAGGCGCGGGCCGAGTTCATCGCGGTATACATGTCGGCGATCTTGCCCTGCATGAGCTGGAACGATCCGATGGGCTGTCCGAACTGCTTGCGCTCGGCCATGTAGGGCATGATCTCATCGAGGCAGGCGGCCATGATGCCCGTGCCGATGCCCGCCAGCACCACCCGTTCGTAATCAAGGCCCGACATCAGCACCCGCACGCCCTTGCCCTCTTCGCCAAGGATGTTGTCGTAGGGCACCTCCACATCCTCGAAAATCAGCTCTGCCGTGTTCGACCCGCGCATCCCGAGCTTGTCGAAATGCGGGGACGTGCTGAAGCCAGTCATGGATTTCTCGATCAGGAAGGCGGTGATGCCCTTCGATCCGGCCTCGGGGTCGGTCTTGGCATAGACCACCAGCGTATCGGCATCAGGGCCGTTGGTGATCCAGTACTTGTTGCCGTTGAGCACGAAGCGGTCGTTGCGCTTTTCGGCGCGCAGCGACATCGACACCACGTCCGATCCCGCCCCCGCTTCGGACATGGCGAGCGCGCCGACATTCTGGCCCGAAACCAGCCCCGGCAGGTATTTCTGTTTCTGCGCGTCCGAGCCATTCAGGTTGATCTGGTTGACGCAGAGGTTGGAATGCGCGCCGTAGGACAGAGACACCGACGCACTGGCCCGCGCGATCTCCTCCACCGCGATGACATGCGCGAGGTAGCCCATGCCGGCGCCGCCGAACTCTTCCGGGACGGTGATGCCCAGAAGGCCCAGCTCGCCCATCTCGGGCCAGAGCGCATTGGGAAAAGCGTTGGAACTGTCGACCTCGGCCGCCAGCGGTTTCACCCGCTCCTGCGCCCAGCGATGCACCATGTCCCGCAGCGCGTTCACGTCCTCGCCCAGATCGAAGCGCATCACCGCGTTGAACATCCTCGCCCCCTTATTGAACACTTGTTCATTTAATAGAGGCGGGCTCTGCCCCGGTCAAGCATGCCGCCCCGTCCGCAGGCGCAGAGGAACTGCGCCATTCGTTCGAGCGTTGCATGACCGACACCGAAATTCAAAGGAATGCGACCATGACAGACGACCTCAAGACAGCTTTCTGGAACCGGATCGGCGACGTGCAGGCCGGGATGCTGGGGGCCGGCAGCGCCCGCCACGTGCCGATGTCGCCCTATGCCGACAAGGACAACACCGCGCTGTGGTTCATCACCGCCAAGGACACCGACATCGCCAAGGCGGCGGAAACGAGCGCCGAGGCGAATTTCGTCGTCGCCGATTCCAAGGCCAACCTCTATGCGAGCATCGACGGCCAGGTGACCCAGGTGAACGACAGCGCCAAGCTCGACGAACTCTGGAGCGCCGTGGCCGCCGCCTGGTTCGAGGACGGGCGCAAGGATGACGACATCCGCCTGGTCCGCATGACCCTGTCGAAAGCCGAAGTCTGGGCGACCACGGGTGCCGCCGGGTTCCTGTACGAGATCGCCAAGGCGAATGTGACCGACGACACACCCGATGCCGGCGAACACGGGACGGTCAGCTTTATCTGATGTAAGGTCCATCACGGGTCGGGCGCACGGCGTCCGGCCCGCCGTTTTTCGAACCGGAGATTTCCCATGATCCTGTCCCGCCTTGCCCCCCTTGCCTTCTGCCTCGCCCTGCCCGCCGCAGCCCCTGCCGAAGAGGTTGGCGAAATCGGCGTCGACTGGATCGGCAACGACATCATCATCGAGGCCATCGCCGACCCGGACGTCGAGGGCGTGACCTGCCACATCGCCTATTTCGACCGGTCCGTGATCGACCGGCTGTCCAACGGCAACTGGTTCGAGGATCCGTCCAACGCCTCCATCGCCTGCCGCCAGACCGGGCCGATCACCATCGGCGACATCGACCGGGACGCGGATGGAGAGGACGTGTTCCGCACCTCGCGATCGATCATCCTCAAATCCCTGCGGGTAAAGCGTATTTTCGACGAGAACAACCAGACGCTGATCTACGTGGCCCATGCCGCCGAACTCACGAACGGGTCGGCCAAGGTCGCGATCTCGACCGTGCCGCTCTATCAGCCCGGCGCGGACTGATAGACGGTGTTGACCTCAGCGCGGATGATCCGGGCGATCTGGGCGCAATCCTCAAGCGAAAAGGTCAGCGGCAGGCGCATGTCGACAAGGCCGGCGAGAATCCGGTCGGTGCGCGGCATCGGCGGCAGGTCGGCATAGCGCCAGGAATCGTAGCGCGAGGTGAAGGCCAGCGGCTCGGGCGCGCCGAACCATTTCAAATCGACCCCGCGCGCGGCGCAGCGGGCCAGCACATCACGGATGCGCGCCGCGTCCCAGCCGGGCAACAGAAACTGGAACGACGACCCGACAAAGGCCTCGGCCTCGGGGCGATGGGTCAGGCGCAGCCCCGGCGTGCCGGCCAGCCCCTCTTCGACGATTCGGTAGCGGTCGTTCCAGTTGCGCACCTGCGCCGACAGCGTACGCAGCTGCGGGCGCAGGATCGCGGCGCGCAGGTTGTCCATCCGGCCCGATACATTGGGCGTGACGTATTTCACCCGCTCGAACACCTCGGGCGGCGGGGCCGCGAAGTGACGCTCGTAGAGCATGTAGGATCCCGACAGCAGCACCGCGCGCGCCGCGACCTCGGGATCGTCGGTAACCAGGAACCCGCCCTCGCCCGAATTCACATGCTTGTAGGTCTGGCAGGAATAACAGCCGACGCGCCCGTGCAAGCCGGACGGCACCCCGTTCCAGGCCGCGCCCATGGTATGCGCGCAGTCCTCGATCACCGTGACTCCGGCCGCGTCGCAGATCGCCATCAGCCGGTCCATGTCGCAGATATGACCCCGCATGTGGCTAAGCAGCAGCACCTTCGCCTGCCCGACTTTCGCCGCCAGGTCGTCGAGATCGAGCGTCAGGTCCTCGGTCACCTCGACCAGCACCGGCACCGCGCCAAGGCTGGCGATGGCCCCGGGCACGGGCGCGAGGGTGAAGGCGTTGGACAACACCTTGTCTCCCGGTGCGACGCCCACGGCACGCAGGGCCGCGCCCATTGCATAGCCGCCCGAGGCGACGGCGAGGCAGTAGCGCGCCCCGGTCAGCGCGGCGAATTCCTGCTCGAGCAGTGACGCTTCGCTCAACTCTCCGGGCGCGGTGTTGTAGCGGTGCAGGCGCCCGCTGCGCATGACCTCGACGGCGGCGGCGATCCCGTCCTCGGGAATCGGCTCCTGCTGGGTGAAACTGCCCTGAAATATCTCGGCCATGCGGTATATTTGCGGCGCGGCGCGCGTCAGGTCAATCGGCAGCGTGCGCACCGACGCCTGTGCGGCCGGCCGCTCTCTCAGCCGATCAGCCGCGCCACGACCTCGGGCAATTCGTCGAAATGCCCGATCAGTGCCTCGGGCTCCAGCGCCGCCATGTCACCGCCCGCGGCGCCGAAGGTCACCAGAACGCAGGGCAGGCCCGCGGCCCGGGCGGTTTCGCGGTCGGTGACCGTGTCGCCCACGAGGCAGCCCCGGTCCGGGGCTCCGCCCGCCCGGCGGATCGCCTCGAACAGCGGTTCCGGATCGGGCTTGCGCACCGGCAGCGTGTCGGCGCCGATCATCGAGCCGAAGAGCGACCGGATGCCAAGGCTTTGCAGCAACTGTTCGGCCAGCCCCTCGGGCTTGTTTGTACAGATGCCGACACCGTAGCCGGCGCTGCGCAGCGCCTCGACCGCGGCGATGGCGCCGGGATAGACCACCGTGTGATGGTCGATCGCATCGCCATAGGCGCGCAGAAGCTCGGGATACCAGCGGTCGATTTCGGCCTCGCTTCGGGTGCCCATCCGGTCGAGCCCCAGCGTCAGCATCGCCCGCCCGCCGCGCAGCGCCGTTGCCGCATCGCGCTGCGGATCCAGCTGAGCGCCCGCACCCATGGCGATGAAGCAATGGTTGGCGGCGACGATAAGATCGCCGGAGGTATCCGCGAGGGTGCCGTCGAGGTCGAAAATCACCGTGCGCATGGCACTCTCCTTTGTCACAACCCGCAATCCAACGTGAAAGGCGCCACCTTGCCCTGCGCCACAGGACCGATAAAACGGGCCGAGGCAAATCACAAAGAGAAACGGCATGAGCATCGCACTGGTCATCCTCGCGGCAGGCAAAGGCACACGCATGGAGTCGGACCTGCCCAAGGTCCTGCACCCGATCGGCGGCGCGCCGATGCTGGTCCATGCTCTGGTCTCGGGACAGAGCCTGGAACCGGAGCGCGTGATCGTCGTGGCGGGCCACCAGGCCGAACGGGTCGCCGATGCCGCGCGCGACTTCGACCCCGAGGTGCAGGTCGTGGTGCAGGACCAACAGCTGGGCACCGGCCACGCGGTGGCACAGGCCCGCGCGGCGCTCGCGGAGTTCGATGGCGACGTCATCGTGCTTTATGGCGACACGCCTTTCGTCTCGGCCGAAACGCTGCAAAGGATGGTCGCGGCGCGGCGCCAGCACGACATCGTCGTGCTGGGGTTCGACGCCGCCGACCCGGCGCGCTACGGCCGGCTGGTGATGGAGGGCGACCGTCTGGCACGGATCGTCGAATTCAAGGACGCCAGCGCCGAGGAGCGCGCCATAACCCTTTGCAACTCCGGGCTTCTGGCGGCTGACAATGCCACGCTGTTCGACCTGCTCGACGCCGTGGGCAACGACAATGCGGCGGGCGAGTACTACCTGCCCGACGTGGTGGCCATCGCAGCGGAACGCGGCCTGACCGCCACGGCCGTCACCTGCGACGAGGCTGAGACGCTGGGGATCAATTCGCGCCCGGAACTGGCCGCGGCCGAAGCCCTGTTCCAGGCGCGCGCCCGCGCCGCGCTGCTGTCCGACGGCGTGACAATGCAGGCGCCCGACACGGTGTTCCTGAGCTGGGACACCGCCATCGGCCGCGATAGCGAGGTCGAGCCGAATGTCATCTTTGCCCCCGGTGTGACGGTTGAATCAGGGGCGCGCATCCGCGCCTTTTCGCATCTCGAAGGCTGCCACGTCAGCCGCGGATCGGTTGTCGGCCCCTTCGCCCGCCTGCGCCCCGGCGCGGAACTGGCCGAAGACGTGCACGTCGGCAATTTCGTCGAAGTGAAGAACGCGCAGCTGGCCGAGGGCGTCAAGGCCAACCACCTGAGCTATCTTGGCGACGCCGACATCGGCGCCGGCACCAACATCGGCGCGGGCACGATCACCTGCAATTACGACGGC
>Ga0114903_1000432_pt1 | contig 24474 bp, 19 predicted proteins | sample MalvirDeepMed_s2_FD_87289 | JGI IMG/M metagenome (GOLD analysis project Ga0114903, IMG submission 87289) | Marine viral communities from the Global Malaspina Expedition - Malaspina viral metaG DeepMed_s2 | ecosystem: Environmental > Aquatic > Marine > Oceanic | place: Mediterranean Sea... | reverse complement strand
CGCGACGCGCGCGTCGCGCATTCCGGTGCTGGCGCTCGGCATGAGCCTCGGGCTGTTCCTGGCGATCAGCTTCGCGCTCTGCGTGGCGTTCGGGCTGGTCTTTCCGCAAGCGGTCATGTTTCGCGCCTGGATCGAGCTACTGCCGGGCTTCACCTGGCTCAGCTGGCCGAGCTTCCTGCTCGGGCTCGTGGAGAGCTTCGCCTATGGCTGGTACGTCGCGCTGATCTTCGCGCCGCTCTTCAACATCTTTGCCGCTCGGTGGGGCCGGTGACGCCGGGGGTCCGACTTCGGCCGCCGGGGAGCCGGACCGGATGAACGTGACGCACGGGAACAACAGTGCGATGAACTCGGGCTACCAGAAGGACAGCATCACGCTCATCGGCGCGGTCTCGATGGGGACCGGCGTCATGATCGGGGCGGGGATCTTCGCGCTGACCGGCCAGATCGCCGAACTAGCGGGGCCGTGGTTTCCGCTGTCCTTCGTCGCGGGCGCTATCGTCACCGCGTTCAGCGCCTACACCTACGTCAAGATGTCGAACGCCTACCCCTCTTCCGGCGGCATCGCGATGATCCTGCAGAAGGCCTACGGCCCGGGCGCGATCGCCGCGGCAGCGTCGCTGTTGATGGCGCTGTCGATGGTGATCAATGAAAGCCTCGTGGCACGGACCTTCGGCACCTACGCGCTCAGGCCGTTCGGCGTCGGCGAGGACAGCGCCCTGGTGCCGGTGCTCGCCGTGGCGCTGATCGTCTTTGCCTATCTGGTGAACGCCTCGGGTGCTCGCTCGGTCGGGCTCGTCTCGCTGGTGATGGCCGCGATCAAGATCGGTGGCATCGCGCTCTTCGGCATCGCCGCGCTCTGGGCGGCCGGATTTGCCTTCGCGCCGGCCACGAGCGGCGCCGAGGCGCAGCCCATCGCCGGGTTCATCGCCTCGGTCGCCCTCTCGATCCTCGCGTTCAAGGGGTTCACGACGATCACCAACAGCGGGGCGGAGATCGTCGATCCGCACCGCAATGTCGGCCGCACGATCATGATCTCGATCGCGATCTGCGTGGTGATCTATCTGCTGGTCGCGTTCGCCGTCGGAGCGAGCCTTTCGCTGGACGAGATCGTCGCCGCCAAGGATTATGCCCTGGCCGAGGCGGCGGCGCCGGCCTTCGGCTCGGCGGGCTTCTACTTCACCATCGCCCTCGCGGTCGTGGCCACGGCGTCCGGTCTTCTGGCCAGCGTCTTCGCGGTCTCGCGCATGCTGGCGATGCTCACGAGCATGAAGATGATCCCGCACAGCCATTTCGGCATGTCGGGGCCGATCCGCGACCACACGCTGGTCTACACGGTCGTCCTCGCGTCGGTGCTGGCGGTGTTCTTCGATCTCACCCGCATCGCCGCGCTTGGCGTCTTTTTCTACCTAGTGATGGACATCCTGATCCACTGGGGCGTCCTTCGCGGCCTGCGGCAGGAGATCGGCGCGCGAAGCTGGATCCTGATCACCGCGATCACGCTCGACGTCGTGGTGCTCGTGGTCTTCGGGGCGTTGCGGCTGCGCTCCGATCCCCTCATCGTCGTCACGGCCGTGCTCGCGATCGTCGTCGTGTTCGTCTTGGAGCGGTTCTACCTCGCCAGATGGATCGGGGCCGAGAGCAAACCGGCTGACGGTACGCAGGAGGCCGGATGAAACCCATCGTCACGCTGACCCTGAACCCGTCGATCGACGGCGCGGCGGAGGCCGAGACCGTCCGGCCGATCCACAAGGTCCGGACCTCGGGCGAGCGCTACGATCCCGGCGGCGGCGGGATCAACGTGGCGCGGGTGGTGCGCGAGCTCGGCGGGCCGACATACGCCGTCTATCTCGCCGGCGGCGCCACGGGTGACGTGTTCGACGACCTGCTAGCCAGCGCGGCGATCACCCGGCGGCGTATTCCGATCGCCGATCACACAAGGATCAGCCACGCTGTCTTCGAGCGGTCGAGCGGTCTGGAATACCGCTTCGTGCCCGAAGGGCCGCTGGTGGCGGAGGCCGAGTGGCGCGCCTGCCTGGCGGAGCTGGACAAGATCGACTGCGACTACCTGGTGGCGAGCGGCAGCCTGCCGCGCGGCGTGCCCCAGAACTTCTACGCCCTGGTGGGCGAGGTTGTGCGGCCGAAGGGGATCAGGCTGGTGCTCGACACCTCCGGCGCGGCGCTGCGGGCCGGGATGGCGGACGGCGTGCACCTGATCAAGCCGAGCCTCGGCGAGTTCGAGACGCTGGTCGGGCGTGCGCTCCCGCTGCCGGCCGAGCAGGAGGCCGCGGCGCGCGAGCTGATCGCGGCGGGTGGGGCTGAGATCGTCGCGCTGACGCTCGGCCGCGACGGGGCGCTGCTGATCACGTCCGAGCGCGTCCTGCGCCTGACCCCGCCGGAGGTTCCGGTGAGGAGCGCGACGGGTGCCGGCGACAGCTTCCTCGCCGCCATGACGCTGGCGCTGGCCGAGGGCCGCGCCGCCCCCGACGCCTTCGCCTACGGCATGGCGGCGGGCGCCGCGGCGGTGCTGTCGCCTGGGACCGAGCTCTGCCGGCGCGAAGACGTCGAGAGTCTCTACACAGAGATGCAAGCGCGTGGATCGCTCCGTTAGGCTCGCATCCGGACCTGGAGCGGCTTGATCCTGATCAAGTGCGTCCGGCCGCCAGTGTGGTAGCAGGGGCCGTGATCAGTAAAATGCCAATACGCTCGAGCCGTGGAAATAGACGGCGTCCGGCCGCGCCGTCCTGGACGTGGGCGGTTCTGCTCGGCCTTCTCACTGCCATCGGCGGCATGTCCGACCTCCGGCATGCGGCGCCGGCAACTGCGGATGCGCAGGCGATGCAGGTTGCGGATCTCACGCAGCCTTCCGAGACCCGCCACGACAGCGGTGCGGGACGGCTTGTATCCTGCCACATGGTCTGCGCCTGCCTCTATCTTTCCGAAGCCGACATGGCGCTGCCCAGCCTGGCTAGGCGGTCCGGCTGGCGACGGAAGCGCGTTGCGCCCCGCCACGACTCGCGACCGATCGACGGGCTCTTCCGCCCACCTCGTCTCCCCGCGCTCGCCTGAGTGATCGCCGCGGCGCATCAGCGTGCCAGCGGCGCTCTTGGCAATCGTGTCAATCCCCTGCGCCTGGAGACGCTTTCGATGTCTGTTCACCTCCGCCACCGATTCCACCCCTCGAGCCCGGCCGTCCGCGACAAGGCGGTCGAGCGCCATCTCGTCGAATGCCGTAATGAGTTCCTACGCTATTTCCGTCGCCGCCTCGCCCGTCCCGAGGACGCCGAGGACGCCGTTCAGGACTTCTCGCTCAAGGTGATCCGCGCCGCGGACACATTGCAGGACGGCGAGAAGATCGACGCGTGGCTCGGCCGCATCCTGCGCAACACGCTGACCGATCACTACCGGCGCCGCGCCACGCGGCAGCGGGCGGAAGCCGACTATGCGCTGGAGCCGCGGGAGGACGCGGTCGATCAGGAACCGCAGACGACACTCTGCGCCTGCATCCATGAGGTCCTGCCGACATTGAACCGCGGATACGCCGAGATCATCCGGCGCGCCGATCTCGAGGAGGCCCCGCGCGAGGATATCGCCTCGGAACTGGGCATTACCGTCAACAATGTCGGCGTGCGCCTGCACCGCGCCCGACGGGCGCTGAAGATCAAGCTCACGAAGCGCTGCGGCAGCTGTTGCGACGGCGGGTTTCAGACTTGCGGCTGCGCAGACGCAGGAGGATCGCGGTGAGTGTAACAAAAGCCGACGCCGAAGCGTCGGATGGGGCGGAGGTGACGATGACAGCCCCAGATCCCGATGCGGAGCCTGACCGGGAGGACGCTGCGGCCGCGGATGCCGCCGTGCGCCAGGCGCTCATCGAAAGCCGCCGGCAGCTCCTGGGGCATCTGCGGCGACGGCTCGGCAGCACTGATGAGGCCGAGGACGTGCTGCAGGCCTTCGTGCTCCGGGCGCTCTCGCGGTCGGGGGATCTGCGCGATGTGCGGAGCGTCCGCGGCTGGCTGGGCCGCATCCTCGCCACCAGCATCGCAGACCATCAGCGGCACGCCGTTCGGCGGCGACAGCGGGAGACGGTGATGAGCCCCGGCGAGTTCGACGCGTTTTCCACCGAGCCCGATCCCGAGCTGGAGGAGGCGGTCTGCAACTGCCTCTACAAGCTCCTGCCGACGCTAAAACCCGAACATGCCGAGGTGATCTGGCGCACCGACCTGATGGGAGAGGATCGGGCGGCGGTAGCAGCGCGTCTCGACATCTCGCTCAACGCGCTCGGTGTGCGGCTGCACCGGGCCCGGCAGGCGCTGAAGCGGCGGCTGCAGGAGATGTGCCTGACCTGCCCGGTGCACGGCTATCTCGACTGCGGCTGCGAGGAGGCCGAGCGGATCCGGCGGCGGTATGCGGACGCCCGCGATGCCGGGGATCTGTAATGTCCCGCGTCGCTCCGCGTCTGTTGAACCAAACCATCAAGCCCGCGCATCGCGGCGGTCGAGGAGAACGACGATGACCAACGACGTGAGATCAAGCGCCGACCAGACCAAAGGATGCGGTTGCAGCAACGGCAAGGCTGCCGCAGCCGAGGGGGCGCAGGCATCGCAACCGGCGCAATCGGCCGCGGTGCCGCAGCCGGCGCCCCCAGCCCGTGCGGCCGAGTCGAAGGGCTGCTGCTGCGGCGGCTGATCCCCGAACGAAACGGAGGAGGGCCGTCAGGTGGCGGCCGGAGGTCAGCCCATGCGCACGGTGACATTGGAGGTCGGCGGCCTCTTCGAGGAGCTCGACCATCTCGGCGTCGAGAAGCGGCTGCGCCAGGAGCCGGGCGTCAGCCGGGCGGCGGCCAATCCGGCCTCGGGCAGCGTCACGGTCGATTTCGACCCGGCCGCGACCGATGCCGGCCGGTTGCGCGAGCGGATCGCCTCGTGCGGCTTCCGCTGCGGCGGCGAGGTTGCGCCGCGGCATGTGTGCGAGACGGAGGCGCCCGCGGCGCAGGGTGGAGATGCCGCCCCCGCCCATGACCAGATGGCGCAGGAGATGGGCCACGGCGCCGGCATGGACATGGCCGACATGGTGCGCGACATGCGCAACCGCTTCTGGATCGCGCTCGCCTTCACCATCCCGATCTTCGTCTACTCGCCGATGGGCGGCATGTTCACGCCGCCCGCGCCGCCGTTTGGGCTGGAGCTCGACCTGTGGCTGTTCTTCCTCGGCAGCCTCGCGATCCTCTATCCGAGCTGGCCGTTCTTCACAGCCGCCTGGCGGGCGCTGAGGAACGGCGTGCTGAACATGGCGGTGCTCGTCGTGCTGTCGGTCGGCACCGGCTACCTCTTCAGCGTCGGCTCGACCTTCTTCTTTCCCGGCGTGCAGTTCTACGAGGCCGTGGCGGTGCTGCTCGTCTTCATCCTGCTCGGCCACTGGCTGGAGATGCGGGCCCGCGCCGGCGCCTCAGCGGCGATCCGCGCGCTGCTCGACCTCGCCCCGCCGATGGCGACGGTCCTGCGCGACGGGCGCGAGGTCGAGATCCCGACCTCGGAGGTGCAGGCCGGCGAGACGGTTCTCATCCGGCCCGGCAACAAGATCCCGGTCGATGGCGAGGTGGTCGAGGGGGAATCGCTAGTCGACGAATCGATGCTGACCGGCGAATCGATGCCGGTGCTGAAGCGGCCCGGCGACCAGGTAATCGGCGCCACCATCAACAAGAGCGGCAGCTTCCGCTACCACGCTACCAGGGTCGGCGCCGACACCGCACTGGCGCAGATCGTCAAGCTGGTACAGGAGGCGCAGAACTCCAAGGCGCCAGCGCAGCTCTTGGCCGACCGCGCCTCGCAATGGCTGGTGATGATCGCCATCGTGATCGGGCTAGCCACCTTCTCCGTCTGGTTCTGGTGGATCGGCTCGCCGCTCCTCTTCGCGCTGACACTGACGATCACTGTCTTCGTTATCGCCTGCCCGGATGCTCTGGGGCTGGCCACGCCAATGGCGGTGATGGTCGGCACCGGGCTCGGGGCGACGCACGGCATCCTCTTCAAGAACGCAGGAGCGCTCGAGGACGCGACCAAGCTGGATGTGATCGTCTTCGACAAGACCGGAACGCTGACCATGGGCGAGCCGCGCGTCGTCGAGGTCGTCCCCGCCGAGGGCGGCAGCGAGAACGAGGCGCTGAGCGCCGCCGCCGCCGTCGACCGCGGCTCGGACCATCCGCTGGCGCTGGCGATCGTCGAGCGTGCCCAGGAACTCGATGTTCCTCAGACGCGCGGCTTCCTCAACCTCGAGGGACGCGGCGCGCGGGCCGAGGTCGCGGACGCCACCGTGCTCGTCGGCAACCGCCGGCTGATGGACGATGAGAAGGTCGACCTCGGGGCGCTGACCGCCGAGGCCGAGCGGCTGAAGGGCGAGGGCCGCACCGTCGTGCACGTGGCGCGGGCCGGACGGATGCTAGGGCTGATCGCGATCGCCGACGCGCCGCGGCCGAGCGCAAAGGCGGCGGTCGCCAAGCTGCGCAAGCGCGGCGTCGAGGTGGCGATGCTGACCGGCGACAACGAGGGGACGGCGCGGCGGATTGCGGGCGAGCTTGGCATCTCCATGGTGCTGGCCGACGTTCTGCCGGGGCAGAAGGCCGAGCAGATCAAGAAGCTGCAGGCGGACGGGAAGCGGGTGGGCATGGTCGGTGACGGTGTTAACGATGCGCCGGCGCTGACCCAGGCCGATGTCGGCTTCGCCATCGGCGCCGGCACCGATGTGGCGATGGAAAGCGCCGACGTGGTGCTGATGAGGAGCGACCCCTACGACGTGGTCGGCGCCATCGAGCTGTCGCGGGCGACCCTGCGCAAGATGCACCAGAACCTGTTCTGGGCGGTCGCCTACAACGTCGTCGCCTTCCCGATGGCGGCGGGCGTCTTTTACCCGTTGATCGTCAGCCCTGGGGTCGCGGCGCTTGCCATGTCGGGCAGCTCGGCGCTGGTCGCGGTCAACGCGCTCCTGCTCAAGCGGACGCGGCTCGAAGGCATTGACGATGAAGGGAAGCAGTCCGCGCCGGAACGGCCAGTAGCGGCCTGACGCGGAGCAAGGAGAAAGACATCATGCAAGACCATCGACGCGATTCGCTGCGGCGCTTCTTCGCATCACCCACCAACCTCGTCCTTATCACCTTTCTCGCCGTCGGCGGCTTCTACATGATCGCCGAGCACTGGGCGCATGTGGTGGGGGCGGGGCCGCTGATCATGCTGCTCCTGCTCTGCGGCGGAATGCACCTTTTCATGCATGCGGGGCATGGAGGCCACGGCAGCCAAGGGTCCGGCCGCGGCGCGGAACATCCCCCGGAGCACCGCGACGATACCGCTGCGGGCGGCAGCAATCGGGCGGGCGACGACGAATGACCGAGACCGTCCCCGCCTACGGCCTCTGGCTGCTGGTCGTGCTCAACTCGGCGATCTTCATCCTGTTCGCATTCAGCTTCTTCAAGCCGCAGACGGTTCGCGACTGGCGCTCGTTCGGCGCGTTCAGCGCCTTCCTCGTGGCGCTTTTCGCCGAGATGTACGGCTTTCCGCTGACGATCTACCTGCTCTCGGGTTGGTTACAGAGCAGCTATCCCGGCATCGACTGGCTGTCGCACGACGCCGGCCACCTGCTCGAGATGCTGTTTGGCTGGGAGGCGAATCCGCATTTCGGACCGTTCCATCTGCTCAGCTTCGTCTTCATCGGCGGCGGCTTTGTCCTGATCTCGGCGGCCTGGAAGATCCTCTACGCGGCGCAGCAGCGGCGGACGCTGGCGACGACCGGTCCCTACGCCGCCCTGCGCCACCCGCAATATGTGGGCTTTGTGTCGGTGCTGTTCGGCTTCCTTCTGCAATGGCCGACGCTGCTGACGCTGACGATGTTCCCGGTACTGGTGGTGATGTACCTGCGCCTGGCACGCGCCGAGGAGCGCGAGGCGCTGACCGAGTTCGGTGCGGCCTACCGCGACTATGCCGCGCGAGTGCCGGCCTTCGTGCCGCACCTGTCGGCGATCCGCGGAACGCGGGTATGATGCCGAGACACGATCCTGCGGATCCCGACGCGACGCGGCGCAGCGCAGCGCAGGCCGTTGAGATCCGGCCGGGGAGCCCGCTTTCGCTCGGGGTCAGCGAAGAAGGCTGCGACGGGTTCAACTTCGCCGTCTTCTCGCGCCATGCGGAGCGCGTCGAGCTGCTGCTCTACGACCTTGTCGAGGCAGCCATCCCGACGCTCGTGCTCGATCTCGATCCCGTGCGGCACCGGACGGGCGACGTCTGGCACGTGTTCGTCGGCGGCATCGGTTGGGGCCAGTCCTTCGCCTGGCGTGTCCATGGGCCATGGGCGCCACGCCAAGGGCATTTGTTCGACGCGCGTCTGCAGCTCCTCGACCCCTATGCAACCGCTGTCGTGGAAACCGGGGCTTCGGACATTGCCCGGTTGACCCGGCGCAGCGAGGCCGCCGCCGATCAGCGGGGCGCGGCCCTTCCTGCCGTGCGGTCGCTGCTGGTGGACGGGCGGTTCGACTGGCAGGGGGTGGAGCGGCCCCGCCGGCCATGGTCGGAGACGGTGATCTACGAGACGCATGTGCGCGGTCTGACCATCCACCCCTCCTCCGGCGTCCGGGCAGCGGGCGGCTTTCTCGGCTTGATCGAGAAAATCCCGTACTTCCGAGACCTCGGGATCACCGCTCTGGAGCTGATGCCGGTGCAGGAGTTCAACAGCCGGGACGCCGGGCGCACGAATCCGGAGACTGGCATACCTCTCGCCAATTACTGGGGCTACGACACCGCAGCCTTCTTCGCTCCGAAGGAGAGCTATGGCAGCGGGAGCACTCCCGGCTGTCAGGTGGCCGAGTTCAAGACGATGGTACGCGAGCTGCACCGCGCTGGCATCGAGGTGATCCTCGACGTCGTCTTCAATCATACCGCCGAGGGCGGCGAGGACGGCCCTACCTCGAGCTTTCGCGGCTTCGACAACGCCATCTACTACCTGCTCGATCCGGACGGCGGCTACCTGAACTATTCCGGCTGCGGCAACACGGTGAACTGCAACCACCCGGTCGTGCGCGACACCATCATCGACTGCCTGCGCACTTGGGTTGCCGAGATGCATGTGGACGGGTTCCGCTTCGACCTCGCCTCGATCCTCGGACGGGGCGCGGGTGGCCAGCTGCTCGACAACCCGCCGCTGCTCGAGCGGATCGCCGAGGACCCGCTGCTGCGCGACGCCAAGCTGATCGCCGAGGCCTGGGACGCGGGCGGCGCGTTTCAGGTCGGTCGCTTTCCAGGCCAGCGATGGGCCGAATGGAACTGCCACTTCCGCGATGATGTCCGCCGCTTCTGGCGCGGAGATCCGGGTCTGCGGGGCGCCTTCGCCTCGCGGCTCTGCGGCAGCGCCGATCTCTACCAGCACGGGAAGTCGCCGCTCGGCAGCATCAATTTCGTCACCAGCCATGACGGCTTCACGCTGAACGATCTGGTGAGCTACGGCGGCAAGCACAACGAGGCCAATGGCGAGAACAACCGCGACGGCCCGGGGCAGGAGTTCAGCGCCAATCATGGCGTCGAGGGCGAGACCGGAGACCCCGCCATCAAGCGCATCCGGCTCCGGCAGATCAGGAACATGCTGGCGACGCTGCTGCTGTCGCGCGGCGTCCCGATGATCCTCGGCGGCGACGAGTTCCGCCGCACGCAGCGGGGCAACAGCAACGCATGGTGCCAGGACAACGAGGTGTCCTGGTACGACTGGCGCTTCGCCGACGGAAACGCGGGCCTCGTGCGCTTCGTGCGCGACCTCATCGACATCCGCCGACGCTTCCCGGCGCTGCGCTCGGACAGCTTCTACACCGACAGCGAGGTCGACTGGTTCGACCGTGACGGCCTCGCGCCGGATTGGGGCGGTAGGGGCGCGACGCTCGGCATGATGATCCACCCCGCCCGATCTGAGCCGCAGGACGAGTCCACGCTGTGCCTGATGTTCAATGCCGGCGATGAGCCGGCACACTTCACCTTGCCGGCATCGCCTGACGGCGGCTGGAGGCGCGTGCTCGACACGGCAAGATGCGCACCCGACGATGTGGCAATCCTCGAAACGCAAGAGCGCTTCCCGCCATCGCATGGCTGCCGGCTCGCGCCGCACTCGATGGTCCTGTTGCAAGGCGTTCGCGTAGGTCGCTCGCAGGCGCCACCATCGAACATGGCAGGCGACACCAACCCAGAAGACAGGAGAGAACCATGAACCAGCAATTGAAGACGCGCGTCGCGGTCAACGGCTACGGCGTGATCGGCAAGCGGGTCGCCGACGCGGTGGCGCTGCAGGACGACATGGAGTTGGCCGGCGTGGCCGACATCGCCGCCGATTGGCGGGCGCGGATCGTCACGCGCAAGGGCTTCAGCCTCTACGCCGCCACCGACGACCATGCCGGAGCGATGCGGGCCGCTGGGCTCGACGTCGCCGGCACGCTGGGCGACCTGCTCGGCGCGACCGACGTAGTCGTCGATTGCACGCCGAAGAAGGTCGCCGCGCAGAACGTCGAGACCTACCGTCAGCGCGGCATCAAGTTCATCCTGCAGGGCGGCGAGAAGCACGCGGTCACCGGCCATTCCTTCGTCGCCGAGGCGAACTACGACAGCGCCCTCGACCGCGACAGCACCCGCGTCGTCTCCTGCAACACCACCTCGACTGTGCGGACGCTGTTGGCGCTGAAGCGCGCCGGGCTGCTCGCCCGTGCCCGCGGCACCCTGCTCAGGCGCGCGACCGATCCGTGGGAGAGCCATCTCGGCGGCATCATGAACACGCTGGTGCCCGAGCCCGAGATCCCGAGCCACCAGGGGCCCGACGCGCAGAGCGTCGACCCCGAGCTCGACGTCGTGACGATGGCGGTGAAGGTTCCCGAGACGCTGGCGCACCTGCATTACTGGTCGGTGCAGATGACCCGAGAGGCGAGCAAGGACGAGGTGCTGGCGGCGTTCCGGGCCTCCTCCCGGATCGCGCTGATCGAGGTCGGCGAGGGGCTGACTGCGCTCAACGCCGTCAAGGAGATGATGGCCGATCTCGGGCGCCCGCATGACAACCTCTACGAGGTGGGGCTCTGGTCGGACATGCTGAAGGTGCAGGACGACGAGCTCTTCTACGCCTATATGGTCGACAATCAGGCGATCGTGATCCCCGAGACGATCGATGCGATCCGCGCGCTGACCGGACAGGTGCGCGAGGCCGAACGCTCGATGGCGGCGACGAACGCCTCGCTCGGGGTCGGCGCGGTCGCGGATGCGCTCGGCGGGCGCTGAGCGATGGCGCCGATCGACCCGTTTCTGGCGCGGCGGCGCGTGGCGTATTTCTCGATGGAGATTGCGCTGCGCCCCGAGATCCACACCTATTCCGGCGGCCTCGGCATCCTCGCCGGCGACACCGCACGCTCCGCGGCTGACCTCGACCTGCCGATGGTGTTCGTCACGCTCGCCAGCCGCGAAGGCTATCTGCGCCAAGAGATCGACGGCGAGGGCCGCCAGATCGACCACGCAGACCCATGGGACCCCTCCGAATGGGCGACGCCGCTCGGCGCGATGGTCGCGGTCACGATCGAGGGGCGGGCGGTCTGGATCCGGCCCTGGCTCTACGTCCTGACCTGCCCTGTCGGCCATTCGGTGCCGGTGCTCCTGCTCGACACGCAGCTGGCGCAGAACGCGCCCGGAGACCGCGGCATCACCGACCGGCTCTATGGCGGCGACAGCGCCTGGCGGCTCAAGCAGGAGATCGTGCTCGGGATCGGCGGCGAGATGCTCTTGCATGCGCTCGGGTTCGAGATCGAAACCTATCACCTGAACGAAGGCCATGCCGCGTTGCTTACGGCGGCTCTGCTGCGCCGTCATCCGCGCACGACTCACCTGGGCACGGGGGACGTTCTGCACTATGACGACGACCGGGTGCGCGAGGTCTGCGTCTTCACCACACATACTCCGATCGAGGCGGGGCACGACCACTTTCCCTATGATCTGGTGGAGCGGCAGCTTGCCGGAGTGATCCCGATCGGCCAGCTCCGCCTGCTCGCGGGCGAGGATCGGCTCAACATGACGCGGCTGGCGCTGAACCTCAGCGGCTTCGTCAACGGCGTCGCGATCCGGCATGCCGAGACCACCCGTAGCATGTTTCCCGGCTACACGATCAGGGCGGTGACCAACGGCGTGCATGTCCCGACCTGGACGCACCCCGCCTTCGCGCGCCTGTTCCAGCGCATTGCACCCGCCTGGGCTCACGATCCCGAACAGCTGGCGATCGCCGACACGCTCCCCGATGCTGATGTCTGGGAGGCGCATGGAGAGGCCAAGGCCGACCTTCTTGCCGAGGTGCAGGCACGCGCCGGCGTCGCGATGGATCCCGGCCTGCCGCTGATCGCCTTCGCGCGCCGGATGACCGGCTACAAGCGTGCCGACCTGATCTTCGCGGAGCTCGAGCGGCTTCGGGCGATCCACAGCGAGCGGCCGTTCCAGCTGGTGATGGCGGGCAAGGCGCATCCGCGCGACGACGGCGGCAAGGCGCTGATCCAGCGCATCCACGAGGTTATGCGCGAGATGCAGGGCAGCGTGCCGATGGCGTTCCTGCCCGACTACGACATGGCGCTCGCCAAGATCATGGTCGCGGGCGCAGACATCTGGCTCAACACGCCGCTGCCGCCGATGGAGGCCTCGGGCACGTCGGGCATGAAGGCGGCGGTGAACGGCGTGCTGAACCTCAGCGTGCTCGACGGCTGGTGGATCGAGGCTTGGATCGAGGGCGTCACCGGCTGGGCCGTGGGCCGCGACGACGGGCGGCACGAGGATGACGCCGCAGACCTCTACGACAAGCTGGAGCGCGTGGTCCTACCGCTTTACCACGACGACCGGCCGCGCTGGATCTGGATGATGAAACAGGCGATGAGCAAGATCGGCCCACGCTTCAACAGCCAGCGCATGATGCGCCGCTACGCCAGCGAGGCCTACCTACGATGAATGCGGGGACTGTCTGAAAAAACCCTAGCCGAAAACTCCAGTTCAGGGCGGTCCAGTTCTTAGGGGGCAGAGCAGGTGACCGACGCCACCGAAACCAGCGCCGCCTGATCAGGCCGCGTCACCCAGATTCAGCCATAGCTCACTGACCGACGACGCATTGCGCTATCACCGACGGCATTCACTGCGTATAATACATAATATACATTCCACGACGAAAAAGTGTACGCGCAAAGCTAAAACGTCACCCATGAGCAAAGCAGAAATGTCACTTTCGCCTGCGATCGGAACAGGCAGAGAGTTCGGGCATGGGATGGGTGATAATGAGCGAGCGCGAGTTGAACCGCGTGGAAGTATTGGCGCAGGTCCTGGACGGGCGGCTGACGGCCGAAGCCGCGGCAACCCTCCTGAATGTAACGAAGCGCCAAATATTCCGGCTCCTGCGAAGGTTTCGCGAGGTCGGTCCGTCAGGTATCCGGCACAAGGCCCGTGGGCGTGCCCCGAACAATCGGTTCCGCGACGCCAAGCGAGACTATGCGCTCGAGCTGATCCGCGAGAGCTATGCGGATTTCGGGCCGACGCTGGCGGCCGAGATGCTGGCCGAACACCATGGGTTCAAGGTGTCGCGCGAGACGGTCCGCAAATGGATAACTGAAGATGGGCTGTGGCTGTCGCGCAAGCAGCGCCGGACGTTCCACCAGCCGCGCCTGCGCCGGGAGTGCTACGGTGAACTGGTCCAGATCGATGGCTCCGACCACCGCTGGTTCGAGGACCGCGGCCCGGCCTGCACCCTTCTGGTGTTCATCGACGACGCGACCAGCACGCTCCTGCACCTGGAGTTCGTCACCTCCGAGAGCACGTTCAGCTATTTCGGCGCGCTGGAGACCTACTTGATCAGGCATGGCCGCCCCGTGGCCTTCTACTCGGACAAGCACACGGTGTTCCGGGTCGCGCAACAAGGAGCCAGAACGGGACATGGCATGACCCAGTTCGGTCGGGCCCTGAACGAGTTGAACATCGAGATCCTTTGCGCCAACAGCTTGCAGGCCAAGGGCCGCGTCGAACGCGCGAACCGCACGTTGCAGGACCGGCTGGTGAAGGAGCTGCGCCTCGCGGGCATCTCCGACATGGAAGCCGGGAACGCCTTCCTCCCGGGCTTCATCGAGCGCTACAACATCAAGTTCGCCAAGGCCCCGCGCCGTGCGGACAACGTGCATCGCGCGCTCAATGTCGAGCCGGACCGGCTGCGCGAGATCCTGTGCTATCGGGACGAGCGCTATGTCGGCAACCAACTGGCCTTCTCCTACGACCGCCGGCGGATCATCCTCGAGGAGAACGACGTCGCGCGCGACCTGCCTGGCAAGTATGTCGACAGCTACGAGTTCGCCGACGGGCGATTGGAGTTCCGATGGAAGGGCATGTCGCTTCCCTACTCCGCTTTCGACAAGGACCAGAGGGTCACCCACGCGGCGATCACTGAGAACAAGCGTTTGGGCGCTGTGCTGGAACACATCAAGGCAGAACAGGACAAGGCGCCGCCGAAGAAACGCCGGGCGGGCAAGCAGAGGACGGTCTACACGCCGACCGGTCGCAGGAACGATGGCTGGAACACTCTCGCCGACCGACGGGCGAAGGCAGCCCGCGCAGCCAGCCAGGGCTCCGATACTTGAGGTCTCCGCCCTGCCCGGCTGCGCTCCCTTGGGCGCGCCATGATGACATTTCTGCTTTGCAGGCCGGGTGACATTTCAGGATGGTTGCAACAAAAAGTGTACGCTGGCACATTCTAAACTGGCTGCGACAGACCCCCGATCCTTGGACAGGAACTGCCGGTCTCCCAGGCATGCAGGTAGACGCACTCATACTTTAGAGACCGTCAGAGCCACTTGATGAAAATGTTATCGAGGAAGCGCCCCTTGCCGTTCATGGCGATGCGCACGCCCTCCGGAGCCGAAGCGCGGATCGAGCCGCTTATTTTAATGCTTTTTTTACTTTGTTCGGGTTTGAAGAGGTTCGAATAGTGCGCTGTAGATTCTCTACTTTCTATACCGCGCGGCATTCTTAGGAAGAAAGAAATGAATGATACGTGGCTAAAAGAAGTTTTGCTGGACTGCGCTGAGTTTGCAAAACTTAATAGCATGAAGGAAATTGAAGCTGATCTACGGGCTGCTCTGCTTAAACTAGAGGGTGCTACTCTTGCTTCGAAAGAAGATAAAATTTCGTGCGCCAATTCTCTACCATTATAGCCTGACAAAGACGTTGATGATGTAACTCGCTTGATGGCATCATGCTTCAAACGATTGTGGAATCGATCACCACGTCGTCCAGAAGGTCGGCCACGTCGATGCCGCCCCCGCGGGTCACGCGCACCGTGTCCCCCGAGCCGAAATCGAACAGGATCGTGCCCGGGGACAGTTGCGAGGCGAAATCGTCCAGCACCTGCTGCACGGTCCGCGTCCCGGTCCACAGCGCCGCGTTGAAGACGAGCGTATCCACGTCGTCCTCGAACCCGACCACCGTGTCCATCCCGCAGCCCGGGGCGAAGACGAAGGTGTCGGCATCGGCCCCGCCCGAGATCAGGCCGTTGCCCGCACCGCCCATGATCAGGTCGCCCCCCCCCGGCGCCGGTGATCGTGTCGTTGCCGGCCCCGCCCTGCAGATCGTCGAGGCCGTTGCCCCCGGCGATCACGTCGTCGCCGGCCCCGCCCAGCAGAAGGTCGTCACCCGCCGCGCCGAAGATGGTGTCCCTGTCGTCGCCGCCGTCGACCGTGTCGTTGTTGCCGCCGCCGGACATCAGGTCGGCGCCGGCTCCACCCTGCAGATCGTCCCGACCGCCGCCGCCGAAGACGGTGTCGTTGCCCGCCCCGCCCGAGATCGTGTCGGCATCGTCCCCGCCCGACAGCGTGTCCAGACCGCCCAGACCGAAGATCAGATCCCGGCCCACGCCGCCCTCGGCACTGTCGTCGCCGGCGCCCGTGTTCAGCACGTTGTCGGCGTCGTTGCCAATTACGGTGTCGTTGCCCGACCCGGTTGTCGCGTTCTCGATCACGGTCCCGCGGGCGATGCCGATATTGCCGATCACGCCCTCGATGTCGGAATAGGTCTCCTCCAGCAGGGAGAGACGGTTGTTCGCCAAACTCGTGCGCAGGTTCAGAAGATCGGTTCCCCCGTCGTCGACGATCATGAAGGTGACCGAAATCCCCGAGGAAAGCGAATTGAGGGCATCGAGATAATTGTCGATGGTCGACCCGCCGCCATAGATGTCGTTGCCGGTGCGCAGGTCGCCCGCCGTACCGTAAAGGCTTTGCATCGCGACGAGGTCGGCCAACATCGGCGTCATGACATAGGCATATGAGGCATCGATGGTCGTATTCTCGATCTGGCTGAAATACGACATGACCGTCGCCTGCCAGCTGTCGTTCAGATAGGCGTTGTCCCCCGTCCCGTCGGTGGCATAGCCGGCGCTGCCGTTATAGGGGCCCCCATGGCCCAGCCTAGGGCGTGGCCGATTTCGTGGATGTAGGTCTGCATCGAGTAGGTGTTGATGATAGGGTCGCCGAACGAGTCGAGGTCGCCGGCGATCCAGCTTTCCGAGATATCGACGAAAGACTGGACGATGTTCCCGTTCGCGTCGGTCGTGGAATAGGCATAGGCCCACAAGGTGTCGCCCGGATCGGGCTGGCCATCGTCGCCGAACATGATGTCCGCCCCGGGTGACGAACTGAACTGGAACTCGATGCCCGTGGCATAGGTCCACGAGGCCAGGACCCAGGTGGCGAATTGCTGCCCCGCGGCGCTGAGCCCGTCGGTCAGGTAGCTGGCGATCTCGTCCACTGTCCAGGTTTCAGGTAGAGCCACGTCCGTTACCTCGATCTCGTACGTACCGGAGGCGCCGGAATATTCCAGCGCCGCGATCAGGTACTCGCCGGTATAATCGGCCTGAAACGTAAGCTCCGAGTTAAGGCCCAAGCCCCCGTCGTCGTCGTACGTGACGTAATTTCCGTACTGGTCGTAGAGATAGAGAAGCGGATCGGGCAGCGTCACGCCGGTCATGGAAATGGTGTAGGTCTGCCCGGCCACCACGTCGATCCGGATGCCGTCGCTGAAATCGGACCCGCCGAGGCTGCCGTGGAACGTGTCGCCCACCCCGATCACCTAAGGGGTGGCGAAGCTTTCAGGCGCGTCCGTGCCTTCGTAGACCTCGGCGGAAAGGGGGGCGGGGTGGGAAACATGCGGGGAGGTAATCGTGGCGGTCATGCTGAAACTCCTGGAAGGAATATGGACACGGGCAATGCGATCACTCGCGCGCCATCAGGACATTGGCCCGCAGGACGCCCGAGACGATACGGGGATAGAGGTCGGGACCGATCTCGCGGTCCATCACGCGAAAGAAGACCGCCTCCCCCTGGCGGCTTTCGCCGCCGGAGGTCCGGTCCAGGCGAAGCTCCATTCCAGTGGAGGTTTCCTCGACCACGACAAGGGTCAGGCGATCGCCTTCGGGGGCGGCATCGGGAGGGATGGCGGCCCGGAAGGCCTCGCACAGCGCCGCGGGCGCATTCCGGCAGTCCAGGTCCATCCGCGTCCCCCCCCTCGGCAGCGGCGGCAAACAGGATGGCGATGGCGGCCAGCCCCCCGAGACCGATCCAGGGAACCGGCGCCCCGGACCCGATGGCCCGCCCGGTTTGAAAAAGGTCAGAAAATATCGATCCACCGGTCCAGCCCCTCGATGTCCACGCCCGCCGCATTTATCAGTGTGGCCACATCCCCGCCCAGAGCGCATCGTCCAGGCGCAGGCGATCCGCGCCGGTGCCGCCGGTCAGACGGTCCGATCCCCCGGCGCCCAGGACTAGGTCGGGACCCACCCCGCCCAAGGCGATATCAGCGCCGCTTTCGGGACCAAGCTCGAACCGCAGGCCGGTGGCATAGCTCCAGGCCTCCATCGCCCACAGGGCGTATTGCTGCCCCGCCGCCGACATCCCGTCGATATGCACGCACAGCGCAGCACCCGGGGCCACGTCGAACGACCGCGCGGCGGCCCCCATGTCGGCCCAGTACCCCTCGGCCAGGTAGGCGGCGATCCGGTCCATGCTCCACAGTCCAGCGGATCGGGCTCGACCGGGGGCTCGGGGGCCGAGATCACCGCCAGCGTGTAGCTGCCGGCGCCGGCGTTGAAGGCCCCAGCCTCGACCAGGTAGGCCCCGGTCGCGGCCACGGTGAAGGTGATCTGGGAATCGAGTCCCGCGTGATCGTCGTTGACCGCGATCATGGCGCCGTCGGGGGCACGCAACGTCAGGACCGGATCGGCCAGCGTCCCGCCGGTCAGGGTCAGCGCGTATTCATGGCCTTCCTCGGCCTCGAACAGGATCGCGTCGGCAAGATCGATGTCCGACAGCGTGCCGTGGAACGTGTCGCCCGCGCCGATCCCGTAGGGGGTGGTCACGTCGCCCGGCGCATCGGTACCTTCGCGAAGGGCGCTGGCAGCGGTGGCGTCAAGGGGCGACGTTAACACTTTATTAATCCTCTGGTGAAACAAGCTGCACGGAAAACGGGGCCGACCGCCGTGCCGTTGCGGCGCCGAAATTGCGCCGGGCGTGCCTTGCCGGTCCGGAATATCGTGGCCGCGGGGCGTGACGCCGCCCCTTGCGACGGGAAGACGATCCCTGTCGCAGGCCTGGCCTGCCATGCAGGCTGCGCGGACCCGGTGGGCCTGCGGCGTCGGATGCCGGACCCGCGCATGCGCAAGGCCCGGGGCCGTCCGAAACCGCCGTCCATGCAGCAGCCCTTTCCGACCTCGGCCGCGCCCCACCCCGGAGGCGCACGCGACAGCGCACACAGCGTCGGCAACGAATGCCCCGCAGGCAGGGGGATCATCGGCATTGTCGATTCCAAAGGTCTGAATGACCTGAGGGAAAGGTTAGAAGATGTCTATGATTTGATCCAGATTGTTAATGTCGACACCGTTAACGTTCACCAGGCTAACGATATCGCCGTCGCCGAAATCGAAGCGGACGATCCCGGGCGAGACCTGGGTGGCGAACATGTTTACCACATCTTCCGCGCTCAGCGTGCCGGTCCAGAACGAGTCGTCGAATTTCAGGCGGTCCGCGCCGGTGTCGAAGCCACCCAGCAGATCGGCCTGCGATCCGGGCGCGAAGACGAAGGTATCCGCCCCCGATCCGCCGGTCAGGGTGTCGTTGCCGGCGCCGCCTTCCAGCGTGTCGTCGCCCGCGGCCCCCAGAAGCTGGTCGGCCCCGTCGCCACCCCGGACCACGTCGTTGCCGGTCCCGCCGGAGACGGTGTCATTCCCCGCGCCCCCGTCCAGGTCGTCGTCGAAGGCCGCGCCGTAGATCTCGTCGGCACCCTCGCCGCCCAGGATGGTATCCAGCCCGCCGCCGCCCGACATCACGTCGTCGCCCGCGTCGCCCGCCATCCAGTCGTTGCCGCCGCCACCCAGCACCAGGTCGTTGCCATCCCCGCCCGACAGACCGGTATCGTCGCCCGCCCCGGACGAGATCGTGTCGTTGCCTGCCCCGCCCGACAGCAGCGTGTCGTTGCCGGCGCCGCCGAAGATCAGGTCGTCGCCCAGACCACCCTCGATGGCGTCGACCCCGTTGCCGCCCGACAGGGTGTCGGCCTCGTCCCCGCCCAGAAGCGTGTCGTCGCCATCCTGTCCGAACAGGGTGTCGGATCCCGCGCCACCTTCCAGAAGGTCGTCGCCCGCGCGGCCCATCACCAGATCGGCGCCCCCCCGCCCCTCCAGCCGGTTGGCCGCCGCATCGCCGTAGATCGCGTCGGACCGGTCGGTGCCGATGAGATTCTCGATCCCCGAAAGGTGGTCGCCGGTGGAATGCACCACGCCCTTGGCCAGATCGGCGATCAGCGCGCCCGTCCCGCCGGCATAGCTGACCGTGTCCAGGCCCGCGCCGCCGTCGATCAGGTCGATCCCGGCCCCGTCGAGGATCAGATCGTCGCCCGCCCCGCCCCGCAGCGTGTCGTTGCCCGGGCCGCCGGCCAGCGTGTCGTTGCCGTCGCCGCCCAGAAGCGCGTCTTCGCCATCCTCACCGAACAGGGAATCGTGGCCCGTGCCGCCATAAAGCGTGTCGTGCCCCCTGCCGCCGAACAGCCGGTCGTCGCCCGCATTGCCGAAGATCGTGTCCTGGCCGTCGCCGCCGAACAGGCTGTCATTGCCGGGGACCGGGGGCGCGGCGCTCAGGGTCACCTGGCTTGTGACCGTGTCCCCGTTCGTGGTGACCAGCCGGGCCTCGATCAAGTCCTGGGCGCCGGGGGTCATTCCCGTCAGCACCGCGTCGAAGCGCAGGCCGAACGGCGTCTCGCGCAGCTCGGCGGGCAGAAGGGTCTGCCGGATCGTCCCGTTCACCAGGATTTCCAACCGGGCGACCTGGGACAGCGGCACGGCCGACGCCGTCAGCGCCGCCGTCAGTGCGGCCGGGTCGTCGGCCCGCTGGACCGATCCGTTGATCACCCCGTCATCGATCAGGTCCAGATCCGCCAAAGCGGCGTCCGAGCCTAGGCCAACGGCGCGGATCGTGGCGTCGATGCCCTGCGGATCGCGTAGCGCGATGGCCGCATCGAGGAACGAGTCCACGTCATGCTCTCCGTCCGAGACGAAGAAGACGCGGTTGTCCTCGCCGACAGCCCCCGACAGCACCCGCACGGCCTCGGTCAGGGCCGCCTCGAACGAGGTGGTGCCCATGGTCGTCAGCGAGCGTAGATAGGCCTCGACCCCGCCATCGACGGTGCCGGTGATTCCGGCGGTCGCGGTCGAAGCGAAAGGAATGACGGTAACGTTCGCGCCCGTCGGTCCGGCGTCAGCGATGAGGGCGTTCAGCGCCTCGAACGAGGCGATCAGGGCGTCCATCCCCTCGTCCGGGGTGCCGTTGCCGTTCAGATCGCCTACCGTGCCGGAGCCGAAGGGCAGCTTCATCGAATGCGAGACGTCGACCACGTAGACGATGTTGGTCTCGGCCATCCCGGCGGCCTCGCGCCCGACGAAGCCCGACACCTCGATCTCGGAACCGGCGGCCCCTTGGGGCGCGATCAGCGACAGCACCTGCCCGTCCGCCCCCTGCCCCGCCGAGGCGACCGTCAGCGGCCCGTCGCCCCACAGCCGGTCGTCGCCCGTATCGCCCTGGACCACGTCCGACCCGCCGCCGCCGTCGATCCGGTCATGCCCGGCGGCGCCCGTCAGCACGTCGTCCCCCGCAAGGCCCGACATCCGGTCGTCGCGGTCGGAGCCTTGCAGGAAATCCCCTTCCTCCGTGCCTTCGAGGGGGGCGGACGGCATGTCGAACTCGAACACCGACAGGCCGCGGTCGCTGGGGGAGCTGACGATCAGGAAGCGGTTGCCGCCGGAAGAGGCTTCGCTGACCCAGAGCGCGCCGTTGAGGTTCGTCTCGGCCGTGTCGGTCACCGTGGCGATCTGGGTCAGCTCGCCGTCGGCCCCCACCCGGAAACAGGTCAGTGCATCATCGAGCGCCGAGGTCACGGCGACGATGCTCTGGCCGTCCAGGTCGAACAGCTCGATGCCCGAGGGCACCCTGAGGTTCAGGGCGTCGTCGTCGGGCAGCTCGAAGACCAGGTCGAGCCCGCCCCCCTCGTCCAGACGGAACACCGCCAGCCCCGAATCTGACTGGCCGCTGACGATGACATAGGCGGTCCCGTCCACCGTCGCGATCCTGAGGTCTCGCGGCCCGTCGAACACCGTGTCGAAGGTGTCGACCTGGCTGCCGATGAAATGCAGGACCCCGTCGCCATCCAGTTCGAACACGTTGACCGCGTCGTCCACATGGCCCGCGATCACCACGAAGGTCCGATCGCCCAGCCGGATCGTGTCGGCCGCCGCCGCCCCGTTCAGACCCAGCTGGGGCGTGTCGGCGATGTTGCAGGTGACACTCAGAAGGCCCCCCGCGCCCAAACGGAACACGCTGACCCCGTCATCGAAATAACCGCCCACCACCAGGAACTGCTCTCCGCCGGCCTGGGCCACGGCCATGGTGTTGGCCGCGCCCGCAAGCTCCAGCGCGCCGGTGCCGTCGTCGCGGATCGTCTCGACCCGGGTCAGCGTGCCGTCGGGATTGACGCGGAACCCCACGACCGAGGCGGTGAACTGCGCATTGGCATAGATATAGTCCGCCCCGTCGATCCGCACGGTCGCGAAGCTGGCCACGCCGCCCAGGGGGGCGTTGTCGACCGTCCCCACAAGGACCAGCGCGCCGTCGGTCGTCAGCTCGAACGCCGTGATCTCGTCCGAGGAACTGCCGGCCACATAGACGAAGGTGCGCGCGCCCACGGTGACCGACGTCGTGCCCAGCACCCCGTCGAGCGAGGGCAGGTCGGCATATCCGACATTGAACCTGTTGACGAACTCTTCGGGCATCTTGCGTCCGGGATCGGAAACGAATGCCGTCCCTTCTGGGACATCGGCATTAAGATCTCGCTAAGATTGAACGGGCTAAGAGTGTACACGACCCACGCGCTTGCCCCGGCCGTGGTCCGGGGCTACCAGCAGGGTCCGTCCGCCGGGGACAGGCCGGGGACAGGAAGGAGACCCCCATGCAGTTCTTCGACGGCGCCACGCTGGTCTTCCTGGTGGTCTATCTGTGCGCCTTCCTCGTCTTCGCGCTGCTCAACCGCCGGGTCGAGATCGACTTCTTCTGGCTCTCGGGCGGGGTCTTCCTAGTCTATATCCTGCCCAAGCTTCTGACCTATCTCATCTCGGGCGACGACGTGTTCCTGCCCGGCAGCGCAAGGCTTGACCAGGCTTCGGCCAATGCCGCGATCATCTGCATCCTGGCCTTCATGTCGTCGATCCTGGTGGCCTATGCCGCGGCCCAGGTCCTGAGCCCGCGGCGCGCGCAGGAAAAGGCGGAGGGCGACCATTGGCAGGACCCCTGGCCAAACGGTCTTCCCGAGCGCGACCCCGACCTTCTGCGCGCGGTGGCGATCTGGATCTTCGTGCCGGTCTTCGTGCTGGTGCTGCCCGCCTACTGGACTGCCGCGGACATCTCGTTCGACAACCTCTTCGCAAAGCGCGAACTGGTCCAGGACGGGGAACGCACCTTCGCCTGGGCGTTGCAGAAGATCGCGCAGGTCGTGAAGGCGGGGTTCTATCTGCTGCTTCTGGCCACGCTGACCACGCGCGACAGCCGCTATCTGCGCCCGTTGCTGCTTCTGGCCGCGCTCAGCGCCATCGTCTACATGATCTCCAGCCAGCGCTCGGGGATCCTGATCCTGGCGCTCGAGACGGGCCTGGCGCTGCAGCTCGCGGGCGTGCTGCGCGCGCGCTACCTTTTGATCCTCGCGGGGGGGTTCGCGCTTCTCAACATCGCTATCCTCAGCGCGCGGGCGGCCGAGACGGCGCAGTCGCTCTACTGGACCGACCTGATCTATCGCCGCTACTTCTTCGACCTCGAGAAGATCGCGGCGCTGATCGAGTATTTCGTCGCCGATCCGCTCTACCGGTTCGAAAGCTTCGGCATCCTCGCGTCGGGGGCGGCGGATATCGACATCACCTATTCCTCGCATTTCTTCCTGGCCGACCAGGTCTTCGGCATCGGCGGCGGCGTTCCTCCGTCGATTCTGGGCGAGATGATCATCTACGCGGGTCCGGTCTGGATCGTGCCGCTGACGCTGTGCCTGACCGCGGGCCTCATCGCCTGCGAAAGGCTGGCGCAGGACGCGCATAGACCGCTGATGCAGCTGATCCTCGTGGTGATCCTGTCGAAGCTCTATTTCCTGACGCTGAATTCGGACACGCTGTCCTCTATCAACCGGATCGTGCTGGATCTGGTCCTGCTCTGGGCCGGTCTGGCCGCCTACGCGGTCTTCGCCGGAATCGCCCGCGTGCGTGCGGACATCTGATGTCCAAGGTCGCGCCGTGAGACGACAGGCCCTTCTTGTCCCCCTTCTCAGCCTTCTGGGCCTCGTCATGGGATTCGGGCGCGAGATCGTCCTGGCCGCGCTTTACGGCACCTCGGCCGAGATCGAGGTTTTCCGCATCGCCTTCGGCCTGCCGATGGTGCTGGCCGACGGGGCGGCGGTATCGGTGGTGTCGGTGCTTGTGCCCTTCCTCGTGGCCTCGCGCGCGGGAATGTCGGCACCCCGGGTGGGGGCGGCGGGCACCACGATGGCGGCGATGGCGTGCGCCCTTGGACTGATCGGCGTGTTGACCATGCCATGGCAGGCCACGCTTCTGGGGCCGGGCTTCACCGGGCCTGCGCGGGACGACCTGATCCTGCTGGGGCGGATCTGCTGGGCGGGCTTCGTCCTCGTGACCCTGTCGCTCCCGCTGCGCGGAGTGCTGGCCGCGCGCGGGGCGGTCTGGCCCAATGCGGGGCTGCAGCTGATGCGCTCGGGCGGGTTCGTGGGTGCATTGCTGCTGGGCCTGCTGGCCTGGGGCACGGGGCTTTGGGCGCTGGCCCTGGCGGCGCTGGGGTCGGGCGCGGGGGTGCTGGCCATCCACATCGCCGCCCTGGGCGGGCGG
>Ga0114903_1000419_pt1 | contig 25210 bp, 22 predicted proteins | sample MalvirDeepMed_s2_FD_87289 | JGI IMG/M metagenome (GOLD analysis project Ga0114903, IMG submission 87289) | Marine viral communities from the Global Malaspina Expedition - Malaspina viral metaG DeepMed_s2 | ecosystem: Environmental > Aquatic > Marine > Oceanic | place: Mediterranean Sea... | reverse complement strand
GCTGACGGGCCGGCCCGGCCCGGTGGTCATCGCCTTGCCCGAGGACATGCTGAGCGCGGCCACGGACGTCCCTGCGCTGACCGGTCCGGCGGACTATCCCGAACCCGCCCCCTCGGCGGCGGCCATGAAGGCGGCACCGCCCTCGTGCCGGCAGTTGACGAAATCGAGCCGACCGCCGGTGTCGTGCAGCGCGTCGAGCACCGCCAGATAGCTTTCCCCCGGCACGCCGAAGGCCTGCCGCGCGCCCAGCGCCACAAGGCATTCGACCAAGAGTTGTCCGCCATGTCGTGTCATGCGAAATGTCCCGTTCCGTCTCTTCAACGCGACTCCGGCCATCGCGGGCGGCGCCGTGCGGCGCACCAAGCACGATCCCCGGCGCGGTGCAAGCAGGCCGGAGAATAGAAGCCGACCGCGCGCTGCGCTGGCGACCGCCTGTCAAAGGTCGGCCGGGACCGCGGCCCCGGCCGCCGGTCTCAGAAGGTTTTCGTGAGCGAGACCTTGAAGGTCCGCCCCGGCGCTTTCCGGGTAGCGGATGACAGGTGCCCCACGTAATCGGCGTCCAGCACGTTTTCGACGCCGAAGCGCATCTCGCTGCCTTCGAGCCAGCCTTGCGTGTCGGGCTTCCAGGTCGCACGCAGGTTGTGCATCGTGCTGTCGGGCAGATCGTCGCCAAGCGCGTCACGCCGGTCGACCGCGTGGACCATTTCCCAGCTCAAATCGAGCCGGTCGCCGAATTTCCGGCCCAGGGTCAGCTGCGCCCGATCCGCCGGGCTGTTGCGCCAGGTCGTGTCGCTGCCGTCGGGGTTGTATTCCGTCGCCTCGCCCAGATGCCCGGCGACATCCAGATAAAGCCCGTTCGCCATCCCGTAGGACGCTTCGAGTTCGAAGCCCCTCGACTCCACGCGCTCGAGATCCTGCGTCGTCGAGCCCGGCACGGTGTAGCTGGTGATGTCCCAGAGTTTCGTCTGGTACAGGTTGCCGCGGATCGAGAACGTATCGCCATCGGCGAAGACATCGACGCCGGTGTATTCGGCGCCCAGTTCCAGCGTGCGGGATTTCTCGGACATGTCGAGGCGCCGGACCGAATTGGCCCCGGTGCCAAGATCGTCGATGATCGGCAGGCCCTCGGTATAGGCCGCCGAGCCGAAGACCGACAGGCCGTTGCCGAAATCGTAGGCCAGCGCCAGTCCGCCCATCAGCGCGTCATCCTCGTAGCTGTCAGGCACGCCCGCCAGGGATTCCGAGCTTTCCAGCCGGGATGTCTCGTACCGCAACGCCGGCGTGAGCGTGACTTGCCCGAGGGTCATCTCGTCCACGACGAAAAGCGCGAAACGGTCGTTCCTGCCGCCCGGCGCTCCGGCAGCGGTATTGTCGGCACGGATGCGCCGTTGCGCCTCGACCCCCGCCAGCATGTCGTGCGCCACCGCGCCGGTGTCGAAGAGCGCCCGGTTGGTCAGGGTCAGCTTGGTGGTCTCGTAGCGCTGGTCGGCGTTCACCGTGTCGAGGAGAAACGGAAAGGTCGGCGTCCCCTCGAGCGATGAGGATCCGGGGATGTAGTCGTATTCGATCTTCTGGTCGGCGTAGGACAGGTTCGCACGCAGGTCGATCAGGTCGCTGGCCGGGTTGTACCGGTATTCAAGAACGGTCTGCGCCGTCTCGGTCAGACGGTCGACATTGCCGAACGACCCGCCGGTCGTGTCGAACTGGTCATAGGGCACGTCCTTGTCGTCTGCCACGGTGCTGGAATGGCTGAAGGTCAGCGAATGGGCATCGTCCTGTCCGAAGATGAACCGGCCCTTGGCCAGGTAGGACGGCGTGCGGAAGGCGCTGTTGCCGATGGTCGACCCGTCGCCCGCTGTCAGGTTGTCCTGGTCCCGCAAGGAGTAGTTGAGCAGGAATTCGGCGCCTTCGGCAGGCATCCAGGCAAGGTTCGTGGAGCTGACCCAGCCGTCGCCGTTCGAACTGTATTCGAAGGTCTGGGACCCGCCGAAGCCGGGCAGGCCACCGGTGAAATCCGACGCGTCCTTGGTCTCCAGCTTCACCACGCCGCCGACGATGCCCGAGCCATAGGCAAAGCTGCCGATGGTGCCGCGCAGAACCTCGACCTCGCGGTAGAGCAGCGGGTCGGTGAAGAGTTGCGTTCCGATGCGGTACAACTCTTCCGAGCCGACAGAGGCGCCGTCGATCTGCACCGCGATCTTCTGGTCCGTGCCGAAGGTCGTGTTGGCGCCGAAGCCGCGGATGTTGATGCCCGAGCCCTGCGGCGTCGTGCCGTTCACCAGCGTAACGCCGGGCACCGAGTCGATAAGCTGTGCCACGGTGCTGGCCTGCCGGTCCTGGATCTCCTCTTCGCCGACCACGGTGCGCGACAGCGCCGTGCCGAAGCTGAGGTCGCGTTTGCCGCCGGTCAGAACCAGCGTGCCGAGGAACCCGGGATCGGTGTCCTGTGCCGCGGCCGGCAAAGCCAGCGACAGGCAGACGAGCGCGGTCGTGCCGCGCAGGGTGGAGGTAAGCATGTGCGCCATCCTTGATGCATGTCTTGCCGTAGCTCGCGAAGGCTGGCGCGGCGGATTTCGGTGATTTTTCGTTGCGAGGGATCGCAATGGGTTGCAGCGTTACCTGTATCAGACTAATTTAGTCAAGTAATAAGAGACAGCCACGCACCGCTTCCCTCCGGGCGCAGCCATCGGACAACAGACCACACTCCGAGGATGCCCATGATGCTGCAGAGCGCTGTCCCCCCTTCCGAGATCCGTGCCTTTCTGGCCGAAAACCCGAAACGGCGCGCCCGCGATGCGGCCGACGCCCTGGGCATCGCCGAGGCGCAATTGGTGGCCGCCGGGATCGGTCACGGCACGACCCGAATCGCCGCCCATCCCGACGGAATCATTCCCGCCGCCGAGCGACTGGGCGAGGTCATGGCGCTGACCCGCGTCGACGCCTGCGTGCATGAAAAGGTGGGGACCTACAGCGATTACCACCCGGGCGAACATGCCGCGATGACGCTGGCCGAGAACATCGACCTGCGTATCTTCCCGTCGCACTGGGTGCACGCCTTCGCGGTGGAAACCGAAACCGAACAGGGCCCGCGCCGGTCTTTGCAGATCTTCGATGCCGCGGGCGACGCGGTACACAAGATCCACCTGCGGGACGGGTCGACCCATGATGCCTGGGGAACGATCGTCGCGGATCTGGCCGTCGCGGACCAAGGCGACACCCAGCCCGTCGAGGCCCGCAAGCCCGTCGAAGGCGCGAAATCCCGCACCGACAAGGCCGATGCGCTGCGCGACGAATGGGCGCGGCTCACCGATACGCATCAGTTCCTGCGGCTCTGCACCCGTCTCAAGATGAACCGCCTCGGTGCCTACCGGATCGCCGGCGCGCCCTGGGTGCGTCCTCTGACGCCCGACGCCGCCGATGCGATGCTTCAGGCAGTGCAGCGCGCCGGGATCGAGGTGATGGTCTTCGTCGGCAACCGGGGGTGCATCCAGATCCACACCGGTCCGGTCCAGACCTTGAAACCCATGGGACCGTGGCAGAACGTGATGGACCCCGGCTTCAACCTGCACCTGCGGCTCGACAAGGTCGCCGAGGTCTGGGCGGTGGAAAAACCCACGCAACGCGGCCCCGCCGTGTCGGTCGAAGCCTTCGATGCGGAAGGCGGCCTGATCTTCCAGGTCTTCGGCGTCGGCAAGGAAGGCCGCGATTCGCGCGCGGACTGGACCCGGATCGTCGAGGCTCTGCCCACGCGCGCGGAAGTTGCGGCATGAGGCTTTGCACCCGCACGTCCGGCCAGCTTGCCGCGCTCTTGACGGCGATGTTCGGCGCCTTCGTCGCCCTGACCGTCAGCGCGCAGCAGAACGCCGCGCCGGTCAGCCCCCACGCCGACGTGCTGTCCCTCGGCGGATCGGTGACCGAGATCGTCGCAGCCCTGGGACAGCAGCACCGGCTGAAGGCGCGCGACAGCACCTCCAGCTACCCGCCCGGCGTCACCGACCTGCCCGACGTGGGCTATGTCCGGTCGCTGTCGCCCGAAGGCGTGCTGTCGGTCGGCCCGTCGCTGATCCTGTCCGAAGAAGGCGCCGGTCCGCCCGAGGCGCTCGACGTGATCCGCGCCGCCGACGTGGACTTTGTCGAGGTGCCGGATGCGCTGACCACCGAAGGCATCCTGCGCAAGATCGAGGTCATCGGCGACGCTTTGGGTGTCGCCGACCGGGCAGACGGGCTGGCCGCCGAGGTCGAAACCGCTCTGTCCGCGGCGATGGCCGATGCGGAGCGGCCCGAGGCCGACAAGAAACGCGTGCTCTTCGTCCTCTCGACCCAGGGCGGCAGGATCAACGCCTCGGGCGCGGGCACCGCCGCCGACGCGCTGATCCGCATGGCCGGGGGCGTGAACGCGGTGTCGGAGTTCGAAGGCTACAAGCAGATCACCGACGAGGCGGTCGGGCTGGCGGCACCTGACATGATCCTGATGATGGACCGGGGCGGCGATCATGGGCTGGCGGATGACGAGTTGTTCGATATGCCGTCGATCCGCATGACACCCGCGGCGCAGACGCGGTCGGTCGTGCGGATGGACGGATTGCTGATGCTGGGATTCGGCCCCCGCACCGCCGACGCCGTGCGCCAGCTGAACGATGCGCTCTACGGTCAGGGAGCCTGATCCTTGGCCGCCCTTTCGGAAATCGAGACCGCCCCGCGCGACCGGCTGTCCCGCGCCCGGGCCTTGCACTGGGGTCTGGCCGGGGCGCTCGGGCTGGCCTGCATCGTCAGCCTCCAGGTCGGCGCGACGGATGTGACCCTTCTGGCAATGCTGGCCAAGCTCGCCCAGGGCGAGGCGCTGAGCCAGATGGAGCGCGTGGTGCTCTTCGACATTCGCCTGCCGCGTCTTGCCATGGGGATGCTGGTGGGCGCCGCGCTGGCGGTGTCGGGGGCGGCGATGCAGGGGCTTTTCCGCAATCCGCTGGCCGATCCGGGCATCGTCGGGGTCGGCGCCGGGGCGGGCCTTGGTGCGATCCTCGCCATCGTGCTGGGCGGACTGCTGCCCGCCGCGATGATCGACCTCATCGGCAACCAGCTTGTACCCGTCGCGGCCTTCCTCGGCGGCTGGGGCTCGACGCTGCTGCTTTACCGCGTCTCGACCCGGCACGGCAGCACGTCCGTCGCGACCATGCTGCTCGCGGGCATCGCGCTCGGCGCGCTGGCCGGGGCGCTGTCGGGCATCCTCGTCTACATGGCCGACGACCGGCAACTGCGCGACCTGACCTTCTGGGGCCTCGGGTCGCTGGCCGGGGCCAGCTGGGACAAGGTGATCTCTGCCGGACCGCTGATCGGGCTGTCCATCGGCGCCGCCCTGATGCTCGGCCGGGGCCTCAACGGGTTGGCGCTGGGCGAGGCGACCGCGGCGCATATCGGCATCGACGTGCAGCGGATGAAATCCATCGCCATCCTCGCCGTTGCGGGCGCCACAGGCGCCGCCGTCGCGGTCTCGGGCGGGATCGGCTTCATCGGCATCGTCGTGCCGCACCTGCTGCGCCTCGCCTCCGGTCCGGATCATCGCACGCTGCTGCTCAATTCGGCGCTGCTGGGCGCGATCCTGCTGGTCCTCGCCGACGTGATCGCCCGCGTGGTCATCGCGCCCGCGGAACTGCCCATCGGGATCGTGACCGCCGTGCTTGGCGCGCCGGTCTTCCTGTGGATCCTCCTGAAACGCCGGGGGCTGGTCGAGACATGAGCCTGATCGCCGAAGACATCCGCGTCTCCTACGGCCGGCGCACCGCGCTGCGCGGCGTCAGCCTGACCGCCCGGCCTGGCGAGGTCACCGCCATCGTCGGCCCCAACGGATCGGGCAAATCGACCCTGCTCGGGGCGATCACGGCCTCCCTGCCCTTCGACGGCGCGGTGACCCTGAACGGGCGGGACATCGGCGCCATGAAACCCTGGGAACTCGCCGCGCAACGCGCGGTCCTGCCGCAGGCGTCGCGGCTGGCCTTTCCCTTTACCGTGATCGAGGTGGTCCGGCTGGGCCTGCAATCGGGCACCGCCGGAGACAGCCCCGATGTGCCGATGCGGGCGCTGGCCCGCGTCGGGCTGGCCCATTACGCCGACCGGATCTTCCAGGAGTTGTCCGGGGGCGAGGCGCAGCGGGTCATGCTGGCCCGGGTCCTCGCGCAGGTCTGGACGCCGGTCGCGGACGGCCGGCCGCACTGGCTGCTGCTGGACGAACCGGTGTCCAGCCTCGATATCGCGCATCAGTTGCAGGTCATGGACATCGCCCGGAGCTTTGCCCGCGCCGGCGGCGGCGTCATCGCCGTCATGCATGACCTCAACCTGACCGCGCTGTTCGCCGACCGCGTCGCGGTGCTGGCCGAGGGACAGTGTCTTGCCTTCGGTACACCGGGCGAGGTGCTGACCGACGACATCCTGTCGCGCGCCTATGGCTGCGCCTTGCGCGTCTCCGCGCCGCCGCCCGCGGGCATCCCCTATATCCTGCCGCACGCGGCAACTGCGTGAGAGGCGCGCCGTGCCATGGCAGGAGCCAGCCGCCGCGCATCCGCGACCCGGACCCGCGGTCAATGCGCTCGCGATGCCGATACCGGAAATCTGGATGCTGCTCTCGGTTTTGTTCAAGCAGACACCTATGTTCTGTTCGACGAGCTTCACACCGTCCCGGTTTGGAAATGGGACGCTCCCTGCCACTCCCTGACACCCAATTGAGGAGACAAAGATGTACCTTGCGATGAACCGCTTCACCGTGCCGCTGGAAAACGCCGCCGACTTCGAAGAGCTGTGGCTGTCGCGCGAAAGCCGGCTGCAGGACATGGACGGGTTCGTGTCCTTCCACATGCTGAAAGGCCCCGAGACCGACGGGTGCATCCTCTATGCCTCGCACACGGTCTGGCAGTCCGAGCAGCATTTCCGCGCCTGGACGACCAGCGACGCTTTCCGCGCCTCTCATGCCCGCGCCGGCGAGACGCGCAAGCTGCACGAGGGCGCGCCGCAATTCGAAGGCTTCACCGCGATCCAGCATATCGACGCGCTGCAGGACTCATGACACCCGAAGTCACCCGGTCGGCGCCGGTCTTCCGCAGCTTCGATGAAGCCAAGGCGCGGGAATTCTACGTGGACTGGCTGGGATTCGACTGGACCGGAGAGCACCGATTTCACCCCGGCGCGCCCCTCTACGCCTTTCTCAGGCTGGGGGCGTTTCACCTGCACCTGAGCGAACATCACGGCGATGCCACGCCCGGCTCGACCGCCATCGTTTTCGTCACCGGCCTGCGCGATTGGCACGCCGCGTTGCCGCCCTACCCGAACATGCGCCCCGGCGTCGAAACCCAGCCCTGGGGCGCAGAGATGGTGGTCTGGGACCCGTTCGGAAACCGGCTGCGGTTCCTCGACCAATCCGGGGAGGCGTGATCGTCCAGATCACCGGTGCGTCGCACCACCTCCATTCTTGACAAAAAATATCGGAATAATCTAAGCAGGGGTAAATCCCGACTCGTTTAGTCGGAAAATTTCGTGCATCCACGCGATGCGATCCCAGCCACCGTGACAGGCAGCCCGGACGTCAACACAAAGGAGCAGAACGTGATGACACCCGAGGCCCAGACACAGACACGCGCCCCCGCGATGGCCAGCAACACCTGGCGCGAACTGCTTGTATCCGGCGAGCCCGCCCATATCGACGGCTTCGCGCTCGAACACCTGATCGACCTGCAAAGGGACCGCCTGCGCTCGGCCGGAGAAGGACGATGAGCCTGATGCAGAACCTGCCGACCCCCGCCTCCGTGGACCGGTCCGACGACACCGCGACCTTCGACGCGCGCGAGCTGATCCGCAACGGCGTCAAGGCCGAGATCGTGCTGGACGGCCAGACCTATACCCTGCGCATCACCCGCGCCGGCAAGCTGATTCTGACCAAATGACGGCTGTTGCGCAGACCGTTGGCGCCAGCGTCGTTGGGCGGCTGACCGATATCGCGCCCTGGGAAGCCGAGCTGATCCTGTCGATGCGGTTCTGGATGGACGGCCCGGAGGGTCAGGCAGCGGTCTGGAACGGCTTTGCCCGGACGCTCGGCGCCACCGAGGGACGCGTCGCACTGCGCGGCTTCGAGAGGCTGCTGTCCGACCTCTGCACCTTCGCACGCAGGCCGCTTGTCCGCCATGGCCCCGGCTGCACCTGCATCGGGTCCGACGAGGCGCTATTGCAGACCCTGGTCCGCGAGGCGGCGCGCGGCGACCATGCGGAGGCGGTGATGATCGCAAGCCTGCTTGTCCCGGCGCGCCACGCGGAACCGATCGCGGTGCTCGCGGCCCGCGTCGGCAAGGCAATGCGGCAGGTGGCGCAAAGGGCACCGCGTCTGCAACAGGACAGCCCGCCGCCCGAGCCCCGCACCCTTCATTGACCGACGCCCCCAGCCAGACCGGGACCTGAGCCCGAAACGCCAGCGAGGATGCCATGCCAAAAGTTCCCAGCCCCTGTATCAGCGTCTGCAAGTTCAAACGCGAAGGACACTGCATCGGGTGCTCCATGACCAAGGCGCAGAAATCCACGTTCAAGGCGCTGAAGAAGGACAAGCACCGCGAAGCCTTCGTGGAGCTTGTCGTCGCCCAGCAGTCCGCGATGGGCCGCTACACCCACTGGAAGCTGGCCTACGAAAAGCGGTGCCGGAAGAAGAAAGTCGCCCTGACGGTGCTGGACGGCGGCAAGGCCGCCTGATCGCGATGCCCATCGACCACCCCACGACCAAGGACAGGACCAGATGACCGCAGCCGTACGCCCGATCGGATTCGAAGACGCGCCCGCGCGCGCCGCCACCACATCGGGGCACGCCTTGATCGACCACCTGCGCGATGCCGCCCGCACCAGCCGGTGCAAGGAATACATCGACCTTTTCGGCGCCTGCGCGTCGCTGTCCGGCAACCGCGATGTCGCCCGGCATGCCGCCTCCGAAGTGCTGGTCCGGTGCCTGTCGCAGGCCCTGGGCCGCCGCCCGGTCCTCTACCGGGTCGGCGAGGCGGACACCTCTTTCGATGAAAAGTGGCTGATCGCCCTGGCGCGCAGCCTGAAGACCGGGGACGAGGCCAGCGCCACCTTCCTGCTGCACTCACGCGTCGCAACCCACGCACGGCGGAACCTGGTGTTCCTTCTGCGCGGCGTGGCTGACTGTTTCTCTCGGATTTAGAAAAGTTCTAAAGTGGCTTGCCGCGTCGACAACAGCGGCCTATTTAAAAATGGCAAGCCAGCCAGATGCCAGCCAGCGCCAGATTTTCCGTGTTGCAGGAGGCTCCCTTGACCCAGACCGCCCAGACCCTTTCCACCGACGCCACCGCCCAGATCGCCGAGGCGCTCAACCAGTGCGTCGCAGAAACCGCCGTGACCACCATGCTGGCCCAGAATTTTCACTGGAACGTGACGGGCATGGCCTTCGGTCCGCTGCACGACCTGTTCCAGAAGATCTACGAAGACCATTTTGTGGCTCAGGACGATCTCGCCGAACGGATCAAGGCGCTCGACGCCCATGCCGAAGGCACCCTCGCGGGGATGCTCAAGCGGTCCAAGGTCGCCGAAGTGACGGGCGTGCCCACGGCCGAAGAGATGATCCGCCTGATGAAGGACGCGCAGGAAACGCTGGCCGAAACCATCGCCGGCGCCGGTGAACTTGCCGCAGGCCATGGCGACACGCTGACCGAGGATCTGTGCATCGCGCGCGGTCAGACCCACGAAAAATTCGCCTGGATGCTGCGCGCGCATCTCGCGTGAGTCCGCGCCGTCGTCCGCGTTGCCGCTTGGCGGCCTGATGTCGGATCGATGTCCACCCGATCATGAAGGCGGTCCGTCTGGATGGTATCGAACTGACGTCCGGCCGGGGGCCGCTTTTCGAGCCGGAGAGCCCGTCGGGGACATCGCAGGCTGACGGCGAGTTCAATGCCATCGCATTGCCCCAGCGCCAATAACCGTGCCGCCCGTTTGCCACGCGGCCCCGTCATCGCGCGCGACGATCAAGGCGCATGCGTCCATCGAAATGAACGCGGCGGATCAGGTCGACGACGCCTGCCGGGGCGCGGCGCAGCGTTTCGAACCGGTTCCAGGGAACCTTGCACCGGCCTCCGCCAACTGTCCGGCGTGGTCTACGATCACGCGCCGGACACACCACGAGTCGAGAGATTTTCGCTCCGCGGCTCCATGCGCTGCGTCTTTCGGAGAGCGCAGGGGCAGACCATCATGTCTTTAAATTCCGCTACCGAGGCCGGCCGGCCCGACCCGCGAAAGGCGACTTTCGGGACAAAAGCGCTTTCGGAAGGCGAGCTTGGCACAGGGAAAATTTCCCTGTTTTGCCCGGCAAACGTGCAAAAATGCGGATGCTTGTACTGATCTGACAGCGAATTTGACGCATTTGCAGGTTGGCATTGACTTCAAATAGCCATCCCGAAACGCTGGGACAGAGCCGCGAGGACATTCCGCAGTCGCGGCACGCATCGGTCTTCGCCGCGGCCTGCGCTGTAGCGAAGCGTCAAAATCAAGGAGCATCACATGTCTTACACAAAACTCGCGGCCACCGGCGTTCTGGCGCTGTTGATGAGTTCGGGCGCGGTCATGGCAGACACATGGCGCTACGCGTTCGAAGAGGCACTGGAAGAGGTCCAGGGCAAGTTCGCGCAGAAATTCAAGGAAGAGGTCGAGGCCAATTCCGATCACTCGGTCCAGCTTTTCCCGTTCGGCACGCTGGGCGAATCCGACTCGATCCTCGAACAGACGCAATCCGGCATCCTCCAGTTCGTCGACCAGTCGCCCGGCTTTACCGGGGCGCTGATCCCCGAGGCGCAGGTGTTCTTCGTGCCCTACCTGCTGCCGCAGGACGAAGAGACTCTGGCCACCTTCTTCGAGGAATCGAAGGCCATCAACGAGATGTTCCCGCCGCTTTACGCGGAACAGGGTCTGGAACTGCTGACCATGTTCCCCGAGGGCGAAGTGATGATGACCACGACCGAACCGGTCGAGGGGCCGGCGGACCTCAACGAGGTCAAGTTCCGCGTGATGACCAACCCGCTGCTTGTGGAAAGCTACCAGGCCTTCGGCGCCACGCCGACGCCGCTGCCCTGGGGCGAGGTCTACGGCGCGCTGCAGACCGGCATCATCCAGGGACAGGAGAACCCCGCCTTCTTCATCGAGTCGACCAAGATGTACGAGGTGACCGATCACATCACCCGCGCGGGCCACAACAACTTCACCACCGCTGTCATGGCCAACAAGGAGTTCTATGACGGGCTGTCCGACGAGGACAGGACGGTGGTCGACAATGCCATCGACGTGGCCTTCGACTACATCATCGACTACCAGGACGGGCTGACCGAAGAGTCCCTTGAAAAGATCAAGGAAGCCAAGCCGTCGATGACGATCACCACCCTGACCGAAGAGCAACGCCAGCCGTTCATGGACACGGCGGACTCGGTCGAGCAGGAGTTCCTCGAGATCGGCGGCGACCAGGCGCAGGCGATCCTCGACCAGCTCAAGGCCGACCTCGAAGCGGTTTCGTCGCAATAACCACCGGTTTGCACACCTGCGGTACACCGTTTTCGGCCGCCGCAGGTGATGACCTACCCTGAACGCGGGCCGCTTTGGCATGGCCCGCGTACACCGCCAGCCCAAGAAGATCACAAGGAGAATGGCGATGCGATCGGAACAGCAAGACCACGAGAAGGTCGATCCCGACGTACTGGCCCGCGCCCAGGCCCCGGCCCTCGACGAAGACGACATCGACGATTCCAAGTATGTCTCGGGCCTTCCCGGCGTGCTGGGCGTGGTGGACGTGGCCATCGCCCGGATCGAGGCGATCCTGCTGGCGGTGGGCGTGCTTGCCATGGCGGTCAACACCATGGCCAACGTCGTCGGACGCTTCATGCTGGGCCAGAGCCTGTTCTTTTCCGAGGAAGTGAACCGCGCGCTGATCATTCTGATCACCTTCGCGGGCATCTCCTACGCCGCACGGCATGGCCGGCACATCCGCATGTCGGCCTTCTTCGACATCATGCCGCCGCCGATGCGCAAGTTGCTGATGATCGTCATCGCGCTGGTCACCGCCGCGGCGATGTTCCTGCTGACCTGGTACTCGGTCGATTACGTGCTGGCCCAGGCGTCGCGCGGGCGGCTCTTGCCGGCGCTGCAGGTGCCAGTCTGGTGGATCATCGTCTGGGCGCCGCTGGGCTTCTTCCTCACCGGGCTGCAATACGCGCTGACAGCAATCAAGAACATGATCCACAAGGATATCTGGCTCTCGACAAGCACGCTCGAGGGGTATGACGACACCCCGGCAGAGGAGGTCTGACCCATGGCCCTCGCAATCTTTTCCGTGATGATCGTCCTGCTGCTTCTGGGCTTTCCGATGATGGTGCCGCTGATCGCGGGATCGCTGATCGGCTTCGTGTCGCTCTTCGGCGGGGTCGGCCAGCTCGATACGATGGTGCAGCAGATCCTGGGAGGCATCCAGCCCGCGAGCCTGATCGCCGTGCCGATGTTCATCTTCGCCGCCGACATCATGACCCGCGGTCAGTCCGCAAACCGGCTGATCGACCTGGTGATGGCCTTCGTCGGGCATCTCAAAGGCGGGCTTGCGGTGTCGACCGCCACTGCCTGCACACTCTTCGGCGCCGTCTCGGGCTCGACCCAGGCGACGGTCGTCGCCGTCGGCGGGCCGCTCCGCCCGCGCATGCTCAAGGCGGGATACAAGGACAGTTTCGTGCTGGCGCTCGTCGTCAACTCTTCCGACATCGCCTTCCTGATCCCGCCCTCCATCGGCATGATCATCTACGGCGTGGTGTCGGGCACGTCGATTTCCGAACTGTTCATCGCCGGCATCGGGCCCGGCCTGCTGATCCTGGTGATGTTCTCGATCTACTCTTACATCTACGCGATCCGGCACAACGTGCCGACCGAACCAAAGACCTCCTGGCGCGACCGCGCCGGCGCCATCCAGCGCGCGCTCTGGCCGCTGGGGTTTCCGGTGATCATCGTCGGCGGCATTTACGGCGGGGTCTTTTCGCCCACTGAAGCCGCGGCCGCCTGCGTGCTGTACGCACTGCTGCTCGAGATGGTGGTGTTCCGCGAAATGAGCCTGAAAGAGCTGTATTCGACCGCCAAATCGACAGGGCTCATCACCGCGGTGGTGTTCATCCTCGTGGGCGCGGGGGCGGCGTTTTCCTACGTCATCAGCTTTGCCCAGATCCCGCAGCAGATCCTCGGCGGCATCGGCATCGACGACATGGGGCAGTACGGCGTGCTGTTCACGATCTCGATCGCCTTCTTCGTCGGCTGCATGTTCGTCGACCCGATCGTGGTGATCCTGATCCTTGTGCCGATCTTCGCGCCGGTGGTGGATTCGGTGGGCCTCGACCCGGTGCTGGTCGGCACGATCATCACGCTGCAAGTGGCCATCGGCAGCGCCACACCGCCCTTCGGCTGCGATATCTTCACCGCCATCGCGGTGTTCAAACGCCCCTATACCGAGGTCGTGCGCGGCACGCCGCCATTCATCCTCATGCTGCTGACCGTGGCGGTGCTGCTGATCTTCTTCCCGCAGATCGCGCTGTTCCTGCGCGACCTGGCATTCGACAAGTGAGGAGGCGATGCGATGTTCAACAAGATCCTGCTAGCCTACGACGGCTCCAAGGGGGCGGATGCGGCGCTGACCAAGGCGGCGGATCTCTGCAAGCTGACCGGCGGCACGCTGACCGTACTGACGGTCTATCGGCACCACTCCATGCTCGAAGCGTCCCTGTCGATGGTGCGCGGATCGACCGACCGGGGCGGGAGCCTCGACGACGCCCTGCGCGAGGCGTCGCGCGAGGCGGCGGAATACGCCAAGACCCGGTGCATCGACCTGGGCGTTCCCGAGGTGCATGCCTTCATCAAGGGCGGGCAGACCTCGCGCACGATCGTGTCCTTTGCCGACGACCAGGCCTCCGACCTGATCGTGCTCGGGTCGCGCGGTCTGGGGGCGTCGGAAAGCTACATGCTGGGGTCGGTGAGCCACAAGGTCACCAGCCTGACGGACGTTCCGGTACTGGTGGTCTGACCGTCCGGTCCGGCGCCGATTGCCGACGCCTCAGATATTGTCCGGCCGGAACCCCAGCGCCTTCTGCTGCCGGCGCGCGCGGCGCACCGTGTCGGCGCGGCGCTTGCGGCCCCGCCGTTCGGAGCGTGCCTGCGCCACATTGCGTAAAAGTTCTGCCAGTGGCCCCGGCAGGCGTCCGGGCCAGCGCAGGCTGATCCGTTCCAGAAGGCGCACAAGGCCGGGTGCCATGTCCTGGAACACTGCATCCTCGAGCGACACATAGGCCGCGGCGCTGCCGCGCTGGCCCTGCCGCCCGGTGCGGCCGATAAGCTGCCGGTCGATGCGCGACGAACCGTGGAACTCGGTCACGATGACATGCAGACCGCCCTTGCGCTCGACCTCTGCCGGCACCGGGATATCGGTGCCACGCCCGGCCATGTTGGTGGCCACCGTGATCCGCCCGGGCTGCCCGGCTTCGGCGACGACAGTGGCCTCGTCCGCATCCTGGCGGGCATTGAGCACCACCGGCGACTCTCCGGCGGCGCGAAGCCGGGCGGCGATGTCTTCCGAGGCGGCGACCGACCGCGTGCCGATAAGCACCGGCCGTCCCCGCGCCGCCATGCGCGCGGCATCCCGCGCCACAGCGGCCCACCGCCGCTCCGACGCGCCATAAAGCCGGGTGCGCGCCAGCCGCCGCCGCACCCGCCGGTGGGTCGGTAGGCGCAGCACCGCGCGCCCGTGGCTCAGTCGCAGTTCGCGCGCCACCTCTGCCGCCGTGCCGGTCATGCCCGCGAACCAGAGGTAGCGCGCAAAGAAGGTCTGGTAGGTGATCTGCGCCAGCGTCTCGCGGGTGGCCGACCGCTCCACCCGTTCCTTGGCCTCGACCATCTGGTGCAGACCGCTCTGCCACTGCCGGTCGGCCATCACCCGCCCGGTGAATTCATCCACCAGCGCCAGACCGTCCTCGGTGAGGATGTAATGTTCGTCGCGCTGGTAGAGAAACAGCGCCGACAGCGCCTGCACCATCGCCTCGCGCCGGGCCACCTCGGGGATCAGCGCCGGGATCGGCGGCACCAGCCCGGCGAGGATGTCGTCGACCGGCGGCAGCAGGCGCACCGACCGCGCCTTGCGGTCGAGCCGGTAGTGCGTCCCCTCCTCCAGCGTCGCGGCCAGCGCCAGCATCGCCTCGTCCGCGGCCCGCGCCGCATCGCCGCCGGGGCGTTCGGCGGTGATGATCAGCGGCGTCTGCGCCTCGTCGATCAGGATGCTGTCGACCTCGTCGATCACCGCAAAGCCCAGGCCCCGCGTGACGATCCGCGCCGCGTCCCGCCCGCCGCCAGCGCCCAGCGTCCGCCGCGCGATACTTGCCAGGGCCGAGCGTTCGCGCCCCATCGCCAGCCGGTCGCGCAGGTAGTCGAAGGCGACGTCGGAATTGGTCGAGAACACGATGTCGCTGTCATAGATGCCGGGGCGCAGATGGTGTTCGGTCGCGTCGGTGATCACCCCGTGGCTGAGTCCCAGCGCGTCGAGCACCGGCGCCAGGGTTTCGGCATCCCGCGCGGCGAGATAGCTGTTGACGGTAATGACATGGACCGGCGTGCCGGTCAGCGCCACCAGCACCGCCGGGATCAGCGTGGTGATGGTCTTGCCCTCGCCGGTGGCCATCTCGACGATCCGCCCGCGTGCCAGCGCCAGCCCGCCGGCGACCTGCACCGGGTGGTGGCGCATCCTGAGCCTGCGAAAGGTCATCTCGCGCACGCCCGCCGCCGCCAGCCGCAGCGGGTGGCCCCGCAACCCCCGCGACAGCAGGGCCGGGGCCTGGTCGCGGATGGTCCGGACCAGCGCGTCGTCCTCCAGCCTTGCCAGACGCCGGCCCAACCGCAGCACCTCGCGGGTCTCGAGCCAGGTCAGCGGACCGGGCCGGGTGCTGGCGCGGCGCAGGTAGGACAGCGCCGTGCGCACCACCTCGTCCGAGCGGCGCGGCTCCGACGGCCGGCGCTCGGGTTCCGCGGTGTCGGCCCGGTCCGGCGCGGTCCAGGGACGCGCCGCGTCAGACATCGAAGGCCCGCAGGAACAGCGCCCGGACCTCGCGCCCGACCCGCACCGCCAACGGTTTCGGCGCGAAGGCAAAGCGCACATGCGCGCGCATCCCGTAGGCCGGGCGCGGCGCGTCCACCGGCAGCCGCAGATCGAGCTGGAAAAGCTGCGTCACGGCGCGCAGCGGGCCCTCGCCCCCCGGCAGCGTGGCAAAGGGGCCGCCGCCGTCCAGCGCCAGCACCGGCGACGGCAGCACGTCACCCCCCGCGGGCACAACGCGCAGGATCTCGGCGGGCAGCACATGCTCGGGGGCGGCGGCAAAGCGCAGGGCGATGGCACGGGTCTCCCGCGTCACCAGCGCCGCCAGCGCCTGCGGCACCGCAAGGCGCACCACCGGGACGCCTTCGGGCAGGACGTGGCCGATGATGTCGCCGCGGGCGAAGAACCGCCCCTCGAGCGCGGTCGTGTCCGGCAGGTCGAGCCGTCCGGGCAAAGCCGCGCGCATCTCGAGCTGCGCCAGCCGCGTCTGCACATCGGCGACGGCGGTCTGCGCCTCGGTGACGCGGCTGCGGACCTGTGCGGCGTCGGCCTGCCCTTCGGCGCGGGCGGCGGCATATTGCGCCTCGGCCCGCGCCAGCCGCGCGGCGCGCACCCGCGCCTCGGCCGCGAGTTCGGGTGCCGAAACGGTGAAAAGCGGCGTCCCTGGCGACACCGCCGCGCCCTGCTCCGCATGCTGCGCCGCGATCCGCCCGGCCTGCGGCGCGCGCAGCAGCGCCTCGTCGGGCAGCCAGACGACGCCCTGCACCACCGCGTAATGCGGCAGCGGCACCAGGAACAGCAGCACGGCCAGCGCCCCCGCCGCCCCCGCCGCCCCGAGCACGGCGCGCTGCCCGACACGCTGGATGCGTGGATCGGTCAGCCCCTTGTGCGCGGTCTTGAGCGTCGGCCAGACCAGCATCAGCGACACCGACCAGAGCGCCAGCAGGACCCCCGCCAGCCGGTAAGTCGTGGCGACGAAAAGCGCGATGGTGACCGAGATGAAGATCCGGTAGGCAAAGGCCGCCGGCGGGTAGAGCGCGAACCAGAGCCTTTCCCACGCCACGGTCTGCATGCGCGTGCGTCGGCGCTCACCGGTGCCCAGGATGTGGACGCGCACCATCTCGCCCCACCAGTCGTTGCCGCGCTTGGCCATGTTGGGGATCTCGATCGCATCGCAGAGCGCATGGTATCCGTCGAATTTCAGCAGCGGGTTGCCGTTGACCGCCAGCGTCGACAGGCCCGAGATCACCATGGTGTTGAAGAGGATGGTACGCACCGTACCCGGCTCCGCCCCGATCCAGAGGAAGAACGCCAGCGACGCGATGACCAGTTCGACGATCACCCCGGCGGCGGCGACGGCGGCGCGGTCCCACTTGTTGGGAAAGGCCAGCGACGCCGAGGCTTCGACGTAAGGAATGGGGTAGAAGGCGATGAACATCAGCCCCATCTCGTGCACCTCGCCGCCGCGGCTGCGGACGGCGATGCCGTGGCCCAGTTCGTGGATCGCCTTCACCACCGGGTAGATCAGCGCGATCAGCGCCAGGTTCTCGAGGTCGAGAAAACCTTCGAGCCCGCGCGCCGTCAGCGCCGGCCAGTGCAGCGGCAGCAGCGCCAGCGCGGTGGCGACGATGGCCAGCGCCGCCAGCCACCACATCGCCCGCGGCACCACGCCCATGACCCGCGACAGCACGATCAGAACCCGGTCGGGATCGACCAGCGGCACTGTCACCGACAGCGGATTCAGGAACAGTTTCTTCCACTTCTGCAACCGGTCCTTGTCGCGCCGCTCCAGCAGGTCGTCGAGAACCGGCGTGTCGGCATTGTCCAGCAGGTCGGACTGGTGCAGCTGCGACAGCAGGCGCACGATCTCGTCCTGGGTCGGCGCATCCTCGGCCAGACGGTCGGTGAGGTCGGTCCAGATCTCCTCGATGCTGCGCCGCCCGTCGAGCCGCCCGGCCACCTCCTGCGCCGCCGGGGTGAGGCGGTGCACCTTGGTGCCGGTGCGGTCGGCCAGCACATACCAGGGCTGGCCAAGGTAGACATGCCGGATCACACGCACATCGCGGCGCAGGCGCGGGCGCGCGGCGCTGATGCGATACCATTCGGCGGATCGGTGCGTGTCGCTCATGCTCAGGGCACCCAGCGCCAGAGCAGCAGTTTCAGCCGCACGAGGGTGCCACGCAGCCAGGATCGCGCCAGCGAGGTTTCGCCCGCGGTGATCTTGGCCACGCCCTGCAGGCCCGGGCGCAACCCGGCAGGCGGATCGGTGACCCGCGCCTCGACCCGAAAGCGGTTCTCGCCCTCGCCGGGGTCCGAGACGCTGGCGATGGTCCGCACCTCAAAGGGCACCGGATCGTCCGGCAGGCCCGCCAGCACCGCCTGCCCGGTCTGGCCCGGCTGCACCAGCCCGAGGTCGTATTCGCTGACGTCGATGCGCAGCCGCCAGCCGTCCTGCCGGGCCACCTCGAACAGGGTCTCGCCACGGCTGACCGGCGCGCCGATGCGCTGGCTCAGGTCGCCCGAGACGATCAGCCCGTCCATCGGCGCGGTGATGGTGAGCCGCGCCAGCCGCGCCGCGGTCAGGTCGGCAGAGGCGCGGGCCTCGTCCAGGTCGGCATCGGCCACGGCGGCGGCGGCGCGGTCGCCCTCGGCCAGAGCCACGCGGAGGGCCTGGCGCGCCTCGGCGATGCGGGCCTCGGCGGCGGCGGCTTCGAGCTCCAGGTCGGCGCTGTCGAGCCGGGCCAGCAGCTCGCCCGCGGTGACCTCCTGCCCGGCGCGCGCCGGGGCCTCGGCAAGGAAGCCGTCGACCGGGGCGACGGCGGCCTGCTGCAAGGCGCCCTCGACCGTGGCGTCGGCCCGCACGCGCAGGTCGGTGGGAATGACGAAGGGCAGCGCCAGCGCGACGGCAAGGGCCAGAGCGCCGAGGGCGATGGCCGGGCGGCGGCCGAAAACGGCAGTCAGCCCGCGGCCGGTCCAGTCGCGCAGCCGCCCCGACACCAGGCGGCGCGCGTCGTGCTTGGCCTTGAGCAGTGGCGCCAGGGCGGCCGCGATCAGCCGCAGGTCGTCCAGCGTGTCGGCGGCCAGCGTCACCCCCGCATCGCCGCTGCGCGCCCGCTCCAGCAGCAGCACGCCTTCGGGCCTGCCGCGCACCAGCAGCGGCGTCGACACCAGCGCCCCGGCCCCCAGTTCCTGTGCAAGGCTGCGGTGGGCCGCGTCGATCATCTGGCGCCCGTCGGGCCGCACCGGCCAGGCAACCGTGTCGCCCTGGGCCAGCGCCTCGTCCATCGCCGCCTCGTAGGCGCCGACGCGTTCGGTCTTGCCGCCAAAGGCCGCGACCCGGCTCAGCGCCTCGAGCCGGACGCGGCCGCGCCGCAGCATGCCGATGGCGGCGATGTCGAAGCCGGTGAGGTCGGGGATGGCGTTCACCAGCGCCAGCGCCGCACCGTCGAACCGCTCGTGCGCCTCGCAGGCCGCCAGCAGTTCGGTCAGCAGCTGCGCGCGGCCCGCCTGCTTGCGCCCCAGCGCCGCCTCGCCCTGCTTGAGCCGCGCCTCGATCCAGCCGCAGGACCAGTGCAACTCGCGCATCATGCCGCGCATGGCCGGGCCGTTGGGATGCCGCGCGAGGGACAGCACGAGGATGCCTTGCACCGCCCCGCCGCTGTCGATGGGATAGCCCAGCAGCGTGTCGCTTTCGCCGCGCTGGAGCAGGGGTTCGGGCTTGCGCAGCACCGCCTCGGCCAGGGTCACGAAGCGGTCGGTGTCCTCTGCGCCGAGATGCCAGAGCGCCGCGATCCCCAGCCGCCCGGCATCGCCGCGCAGGAACAGCACCCCGGCCTGCGCCGAGGCGATCCGGTCCCCGGCGATGGCGAGCCAGCCGGCAAGGAAAGCCGACCCGTCATCGGGATCCAGAAACGCACGCCATGGATCGGCTGTGGTCCGGACGGCCGGCGTCTCCGTCCGCTCATCCGCGGCCGCGGTGCTGTCCTGCGATGTGGTCCGTCCGTCCAAACGGCATCAGTCCTTCAGCGGGCCGTGGCGCGCTTCGTAGGTTTCGATCAGCTCGTCGAGCACCTCGCGCAGCTTGGCGGCGGCATGGGGGCTCATGATCACGCGGTGCTGGATCTCGATCTCGAGGTCGCCGTCGCTGCGGTCCCAGCTCTGGTTGAGGCCGAAGTTGATCACCACCTCCTCGCGCGTGCTGGTGGCGTTGCAGACGTTGCAATAGGAGCTTTTCATCTGCCGGGTGTCGAGCTTGACCCGCCGTTCCTGCTGCGGGGGCGTGGCCGGCTCTGCCGCGGGCGACGCGGCTTTCCTGCGTCCGTTCTTTTCGGTCATTCAGAAGTCCTGTCCCGATTCGGTCATGTCCGACAGCAGGATAGCACGGCGCGCGCCTTTCGATCCCGCACCGCCGCGTCGGTCGGCGGCACGGGCGGGCACGGCGGCGCTCAACAGGGCCAGCGCCGTGAAGGGCGACATGGACGGGCCGGTCTCCGGCGCGAACTGCAGGGCTGCACCATCGTTTTCGCGGGCGCCGGTTGCGGCGTCTTCCGGGGAGTCGAAGGCGTCCGCTTCGACCGGTTCGAAGCACATCCGGTGCTGCATCGGCAGATTGCCGGCGGCGGCGGCCTCGACCTCGATCCCCTTGGGCAGCGGCGTCATGCGGAAAATGTCGCCTTCCTCCGCGCCGTCCGGCAGCGCGCCGTCGACGCAGACCGGGCCGTCCTCCGCGGACGCGGACTCGCCGGCCTCGGCGGGCGAGACGGCGGCGATGCCGCTCAGGCGCCAGAGCTGATCGGGGTCGGAGAGATCCGCGGGCAACCCGTCGAAGCAGAGCCCGGCGCGGGCCGCCTGTGTCAGGGTCGTCCGGTCGTCCGCGGCGCCCTCGGGCACGAGGCAGAGCGGCACGGGAGTGCTGTAATGCAGGTACAGAAGCCGGTCGCTGCGGCCGCTGTCCTCGATGGGCTGCGCGGCGTCTATCAGCGACCGTGCGCCAAGGCCGCCGATCACGGCGCTGCCACGGAAGGCGGCCTGACCGAAGCCTTCGGCACTCGCGCCGATCCGGCGCGCGCCGCCGCCCGCTTCACCGCCAACCGGCGGCGCGGGATCGGGCGGCAGGGGGCGCAGCAAGTTGGGGTCGATGAAGGACCAGGCATCGAGGCCGATCAGCGCAGTCCTCGGGATCTCGGCGAATCGCGCCAGATCCGACTGCGTCGTGACACCATCGCCGTCGGCATCGCCGCGGCGCGCCACCAGCGTCAGGCCGCGGGCCTCGGGCGCGGCGGTGGCGCTGGAAAAGGCCACCGAGCCGACCGCGGCAAGGCGGCCTGCCGAGACAATGTTTCCGTCTGCTGCGCCGAAGGGCTGTACCCCCTGCGCGACGCCGTTGATCTCGATCACCTGCACCCGCAGCGGCGTGCCCGAGCTGCCATAGGCGGCGTCGGCGTGCATCTGCCCCATAAGTCGGCCCAGTTCCAGCATGCCCGCGGCGGGCGGGGTGGCAAAGGCGATGCGATAGGTCGCCTGGCCCGGGAACAGGCCCGGATCGGTGCGCGTGACCGTGACGCCCGGCAGCGACGACAGCAGGCCTGTGACCGACATCATGTCGGCGTCCCAGCTCACCTGCACGCGCAGGCTGCGCAGCCCGCCGGACTGGTTCATGCCGATGGCAAGGCCGTCGCCGCGGTTCCCCAGCGCCTCGCCGGGGGTCTGCACCGCGTCCTGAAGCGCCAGCCGGACGGGCGCGTCCTGAATGGTAATCACACGCTCTTCGTAGCCCTGCGGGCCGGCCTCGAGCAGGTCCCAGCGGCTGCGCCATCCCAGGTCGTCCGAAACCAGCCGCAGCCGGTATTCGCCCGGCGGCAGGGCGTCGGCGCTGACCAGGAAGGTGAAGCCCTGCCCGTCCGCATCCGGCACCAGCGAGCCGCGCACCGGCTTGCCTTTTGCATCCAGCAGCATGACGTCCACGGGTTCGCCGGCACGCGACGCCAGCCGGTAGGGGTTCGGCAGGCCGGTATCCACCGGGACGTTGAAGCGCACGTTGACGCCCCAGTCGCCCGAGGTGACCTGCGTCACCCGCAGGCCCGGAGAGACGACCTCGACCAGTTTGCGAGTGATCGCTTCGGCCCCATCCTTGTCCGTCGCGCGCAGCGAGACCGAGAACTGGCCCAGCCGGTCGTAGCTGTGCGACGCCGTCGTCGTGCCCGGCGCCAGCTGCTCCTGCGTGCCGTCGCCCCAGTCAATGGAGAAGGGACCGACGGCGTCGCCACCGGGATCCAGCGCCGCAATGCTCACGACGAGCGGCGTTTCGACGACGTTGATGCCGGGCGCGTCCAGGGTCAGACGCGGGGCGGCGTTCTCGACACGCACGGTCAGCGTCTGTCGCGCGGTGCCGCCCTGCCCGTCCTCGGCGAGGATGCGGAAGATGCGGTCCACCGGGCCGTCCACGGCGGCGGTCCAGCGCAGCAAGCCGTCGCTGTCGATCGTGGCGCCGGGGGCACCGCTTTCGATGCTCCAGGTGATCGGGTCGCGTTCGGGGTCCACCGCGGTCAGTTGCAGGACCAGCCGGTCGCCTTCGCGCACCGTGGCGCTGCCCGTGGCGGCCAGCACCGGCGCGTCGTTCACCGGGGTCACGATCAGCGCGAGCTCCACCGGCAGGGCCCGCAGGTCGCCGTCGCTGGCGGTAAAGCGCAAGGAGTCGCGGCCCGAGAAATCCGGCCCCGGCGTATAGCGCCAGACGCCCGGTTCGACCGCGACGAGCGTACCATGCTGCGGCTCCGCGGTGATCTCGTAGACCAGCGGATCGCCTTCGGCATCGGTGGCCAGCCCGCGCAGGTCGACCAGCGCCGAGGTATCCTCGTCGAGCGTCACCGATGCGCCGCTGGTCAGGACCGGCGCGGTGTTGACCGGCTCCACGGTCACGGGGCGCACGATCAGGTCCAGCGTCACCGGATCGGGACGGGAGGTGCCGTCGCTGGCGGTGAAGCGCAGCTGATCGTTGCCCGCGAAATCGGCATTCGGCGTGTAGCGCCAGACCCCCGGCTCGACCGCCACCAGCGTCCCCTGCTCCGGCTGCAGGGTGATCTCGAAGGTCAGCGGGTCGCCTTCGGCATCCGAGACCAGACCGCGCAGGTCGACCAGCGCCGAGGTGTTGGCGTCCAGGGTCACGGAGGCTTCGCCGGTGAGCACCGGCGCATCGTTGACCGGTTCCACCACGAGGGTCAGCCCGACCGGCTGCGGGCGGAAGACGCCGTCGCTGGCGGTGAAGCGCAGCCCGTCCGTGCCCGAGAATTCCGCATCCGGCGTGTAGCGCCACACGCCCGGTTCGACCGCGACCAGCGTTCCGTGCAGCGGCGGCACCGCGATCTCGTAGGTCAGCGGCCCGCCTTCGGCATCGCTGACCAGCCCGCGCAGATCAACCAGGGTCGAGGTGTCTTCGGTCAGCGTCAGCGTCGTGCCATCGGTCAGCACCGGCGGCGTGTTGTTCAGGGTCGAGGGCACGTCGAACTTGAGCTCGGTGAACTGCACCGACGACAGCTGCTCTCCGAACCCGACGAGGTCGAGCGACAGCGCCAGCCGCGCAGGATCGCCGATCGCCGCAAGGTCGACGGTGATCAGCCGCGTCGCCCGCCCCGCATCGTCGATCGTCACCGGCCCGGCGGTGACACCTGGCGCAAGGCGCAGCCGCCCGTCGGGCTGCAGGTTCAGCGCCGCATCGGTGCCCGCCAGCCCGGCGATTCGGGTCAGGGCGGCGCCGTTGGCGTCCAGCAGCGCCATCTCGAAGGCGTCGGGCGGCGCGAAATCGGTCACCGGCAGCGTGGTGCGCAGGGTAAAGCTCAGCGTGGACGCGTTGGCCGGAACCAGCAGGGCGCGGTAGGCCGAGGTACGGCTGACGCCGGCTTCGACGAATTGCAGGCCGTTGCCGTCGCTGGTCTGCACATCTCCGAGGATCTGCCAGCCGGTGTCGAGCAACGGCCGGGCGCCGACCGGTGGCGCGAAGAGATAATCGCGGCCGCCCTCGTCGTCGTCGCCCAGCACATTCGCATCCCGCGCGGTGCGCAGCATCTCGTAGATCGCGGAAAGGTCCGCGGCGCGGGTCGCTTCGGGGTTGTCCGAGGCGAATGCGATCACCCCCTTCAGCGCGTCGGTCAGGGTAAAGTCGTTGCGTTCGCCCATCAGGCCCGCGCCGGGCAGGGCTTTGCCGGTCTCGAAGTCGTAGAGATCGGGTAGGCCCAGCGTGTGGGCGATCTCGTGCGCATAGGTCCAGGACAGCACTTCTGCCAGCGCCGCGGCGGCGTCGAAGCCGTCCGTGCGCGATCCCGCGCGCAGGGTCTCGAACAGGGTCGCCACGTCGATGACCACCCGGTCGCCATGATGCGTGGTGTTGAAGAGCGCGTCGAGCCGGAATCGCTGCTGCGCTTCGGTCAGCAGGATGTCGACATCGTCGCCCAGCAGCTTCTGCAGCTCTGCCGACGGTGTCCCCTCGACACCGGAGCCGGCGAAATCGAAGCTGGCGAAACCGGGCCGCGTGCCGGCGGTGATCTCGGCCACTTCACGGATGATCTCTTCGAGCTGTTCTGCGCTGTCCTCCTCGACCTCTTCGACTTTTTCCAGCGTCATGGCGGCCGCTTCGTCGGCGCGGGCGGTGGTGTCCGCCAGTTCGGCCTTGAGCGCTTCGGCACCCGCCGTGTCGCCGGGCTCCAGCGCCGCGATCCGCTCCAGGATCCCGCGCATGTCTCCGAGCAGGCCCGAGAGCGCCTCGCCCTGCGCCGCCAGCTCTCCGAGATTGGTGGTCAGGATGCCGTCCAGCGCCGACAGCGCGCCGGCGGCCCCGGCACCAGCGGCATCCGCAGCATCGCGCACGCCCTTGAGACGCTGTTCGTTGAGCGTGAGCTGCGCCTCTGACCGGCCCCAGGCCGCATCGACGGCGACGAACTTGCCCGAGAGGGTGCGCAGGCCGCGCGGGTCGGGCTCCCGTCCCGCGGCCAGCCGATCGAGCATGCCGGCGCCGCCGGTGTTGATGTCCCGGAAGATGTCGCCCAGGCCGGCCAACGGCGTTTTCGACTCGCCGAACAGCTCGGAAAT
>Ga0114903_1000413_pt1 | contig 25401 bp, 21 predicted proteins | sample MalvirDeepMed_s2_FD_87289 | JGI IMG/M metagenome (GOLD analysis project Ga0114903, IMG submission 87289) | Marine viral communities from the Global Malaspina Expedition - Malaspina viral metaG DeepMed_s2 | ecosystem: Environmental > Aquatic > Marine > Oceanic | place: Mediterranean Sea... | reverse complement strand
GCCATGGCCTTTGTCGCCACCGGCTGCCCAGGGTTCGACGCGGCAGTGCATGCGCTGGCCAGGGCCGCACGCTGCCCGGTCAATGTCGTGGATCGGCCGGACCTGTGCGACATCACCACGCCGGCCATCGTCGACCGCGACCCGATCGTCGTGGCCATCGGTACCGAAGGCACGGCGCCTGTTCTTGCCCGCGACATCAAGACCCGGCTGGAGCAGATGCTGCCCCAGTCCCTCGGCGGTCTCGCCGCGCTGGCCGGGCGCTTGCGGCCGGCCGTCGCGCGCCACGTCCCGCGCGCGCAGCGCCGCGCGCTTTGGGCCTGGGTCTTCAAGGGCGCGCCCCACGACCTCTGGACCCGCGGCGCGGAGCGCGACGCCGCGCGCGAGATCAAGGATGCCATCGCAGCCGGCTGCCCGCCGCAGACCGGGGCCGCCGGACACATCGCGCTGGTCGGCGCGGGGCCGGGCGCCCGCGATCTGCTGACCCTGCGCGCGGTGCAGCGCCTGCAGGAGGCCGACGTGATCTTCTACGACCGGCTGGTCGATGGCGAGGTGCTGGAACTGGCGCGCCGCGATGCCGAACGGGTGTTCGTGGGCAAGCATGTGGGCGCCCACAGCTGGCCGCAGGACCGGATCAACCGGGTGATCGTCGCCGAGGCGCAGAAGGGGCGCCGCGTCGTGCGCCTGAAATCCGGCGATCCCGGCGTGTTCGGGCGCGCGACCGAGGAACTGGACGCGGCCCGCGCGGCCGGCATCGAGATCGAGATCGTGCCCGGCGTGACCGCCGCCTGCGCCGCCGGGGCCGCATTGGGGCGCAGCCTGACGCAGCGCGATGTGTCGGACACGCTCGTTCTGGCGACCGGGACCGGAAGCCTCAGCGATCCGTTCCCCGACAGCACCCGGCTGTCAGGGCCGGGCACGACCACGGCGTTCTACATGGCGGCGCGCCATGCCGGCCGACTGGCGCAGGATCTGACAGGCCGCGGTCTGCCGGCTACGGCCCCCGTCGATATCGCGGTGGACGTGTCCAAGCCCACGCAGCGCCACGTCGCGGCGACGGTCGGGACACTTGCCGACACGTTCGCAAGGGAAGGGATCACGGGCTGCGCGATCCTTCTTGTGACCTGGCCCAAGACCCTGGCCGCGCCGTCTGTATGCGTCGGCGGGTTCGCGGATGCCGTCCCCATGGAGGGCGCAAGACGATAACCGGGTGCTCCGCAGCCAGGCGAACCCGCTCCGGCGACCCGAGTATGTCGGACCGACGTCTTTCCTTTGGCTGTCGCGCGCCCGAGGTCACACACCATATCGCCGTGACGCGATCCGACTGACCGGGCGGGACGGGACACATCGGGCTATCCTGCCAGCGGCCAGATCAACGGGATGACCAGCACGGTCACGGCACCGATCAGAATGTTCATCGGCACACCGATCCTCATGAAGTCGAGGAACCGGTAGCCGCCGGCGCTGTAGACGAGCGTGTTCGTCTGGTACCCGATCGGCGTTGCAAAGCTTGCGCTCGCGCCGAACATCACCGCGACGACGAAGGGGCGCGGGTCCAGGCCAAGCTGCAAGGCAACGCCCGCAGCGATCGGTGCCATCAGGACAGCGACCGCATTGTTGGTCACCAGCTCCGTCAGGATCGACGTCAGCATATACACGAGCAGCAGCGCCAGGATCGGCCGTACGCTCGCCAACAGCGGCGCGATGCTGTCGATGATCAGCGTGAGCGCCCCGGATTGCTCGAGAGCGCTGCCCAGGGTCAGCATCGACACGATCAGCAAAAGCAGGCGGCCGTCGATGGCCCCGATCCCTTCGTCCGCGTCGATGCATTTTGTCAGGAACACGATCGCCACCCCGACCAGGGCGAGCGTCAGGATCGGCGCGACGTTCAATGCCGCCAGACCGACGACCGCCGCCATGGTGCCGATGGCGATGGGGGCCCGCGACCGGCGAAAGGCCCGCGCCGCGACCGGCGACAGCATGATCAGGTGCTCTTCGTCCACCAGCCGGGCGATGTCGTCGGGCGTGCCGTCCAGCAACAGTGTGTCGCCCACCGCGAGACGCATCACCGACAGGCGCATGTCGCGCGCCGTGCCGCCTCGGTGCAGTGCCATCGGATAGACACCAAAGCGCCGTCGCCAATGCAGCCGGCCGATCATGCGGTGAAGCGCGCGGGTGTTCGGACCGACCATGACCTCGACCACGGTGGTGCGCCGGGCCGTCGACGGCTCGGTGCCGGCGATCGCCTTGCCCGCCACCGTCCCGTCCCGAAAGCCCATCAGCTCGGCTTCGCGCGTGGCCAGCACGACGATGTCGCCCGCTTGGAGACCGGTGTCGTCCAGCGCCTGGCGCAGAGAAACATCTCCGCGGACAAGATCGACCACACGGCTCCCGCCTGCACCAAAGGCCGCGACCTTGCCGGGCGGCATGCCGATCAAGGGAGAATCGGCCGGAATGAACAGCTCCACCAGCCATCTGCGCTGGTCCCTCTCGGGCAGACTGGATCCGACAGTCTGTCGAACCGGAAGAAGGCGCGGGGCCGCAAGCGCCAGGAAGGCCGCTCCGGCCAGGGCGACGACGATCCCCAGCGGCGCGATCTCGAAGATGCCGAACGGCGGCAGTCCCAGATCCCGCGCGACCCCGTCGACAAGCAGGTTCGTGGAGGTCCCGATAAGCGAACAGGTGCCACCGAGGATCACCATGTAGGACAGCGGGATCAGCAGATGCGATGCCGCGATCTTCATCTCGCGGGCCAGCGTGATGACGACCGGAATCAGCACCATGACCACCGGCGTATTGTTCATGAAGGCCGAGGCGATGGCAGCAGAGGCGAAGAAGAGGCCGACCGTCAGTCCGGGATAGTCCGACGAATAGCGCCCGAGAATGCCGCTGACGGATTCCAGAACGCCGGTCCGCACCAGAGCCGCGCTGAGGACGAACATCGCCCCGATGGTGGCCGGTGCCGGATTGGCCAGCGACGCCAGCACGTCATCCGGGCCGACCAGTCCTATCGCAAGTGCCGTGACCGCGCCGCAGAATGCGACAATTTCGGGCGGTTGGATTTCCAACGCGAACGCGATGAAGATCGCCAAGAGCAGTAAGAGTGTTGCGTAGGGTGCAAGACCGATCAGGTCGAGAGGCATGCTTTGGACTCACTCCATTCAAGCAATGATCGAGGAGACGTGTATCTGCAGGCGCAGGCGCCGCCTTATTCGCGCGCTGTCCGGATCGGGTGGGATTGCGGCCAGGTTGAAATCGGGACGTTGCCTGTGAGGGAGCATGCGTTGTCCCGTGACTGGGGTGTCCGTGAACGGCAGGGCGAATTGCGTCGGGAGCGCCGCGTCTCCGGGCGCGATCTTCGCCCGGGCGCAACCGATCACGCTGAGGCCGGTCGACAAGCGCGGGATCGCCCTGCGTCTGGCGATGCCGAAACTTCCGCACGCCAGCGCAGCGCCGCCGCAGAACAGACCGGCCAGGCCGCCAATCAACCGAAGATAATCCACGAAGAACGCCCCGCGAAGGCATTCGATCCGCCTTCGGTACCGAAGTGCGTATCGACGGAGTCGGCGGCAAGATGTGGTAGAAAATAAAGTTGGTTGCGACGTCAGCCGAGCGGATAGAATGCGCGCAGGCGCCGTCTTATGCGCGCGCTCTCGACACGAAATGTCGGGATTGGTAGCGAGGAGCAAACCCCCGAAGCGCGACCGGTAAAACCCGGCCCGTTCGAATGGGGTTCAGCAGGAGGCAGCGGGTCACCGTCATGGGTTCATCATCGAAGGGCGCACCGTCCGCCGGGGGCAGCGGCAATCCGCTCCGCCTTGCGTACTTCGATTGCCGCCGGGCGATGATCGACGGGTTCGTGGCACGGCATTTCACCTGGCCCGGCACATTGCGGCTTCATCGCGCGGCCTTCGGATGGGATATGCTTCGCGCCCCTGTCAACGTGGCCTTGTCGCCGGTCCTCCTGCTGACCCGCATCGCCGCATACCTCTTTCGGCGCGCGGGCCGGAGGGGACTCGCAGATTGGCTGTCCCGCCGGCGCATCCTCTTGCGTACCGCCGTGGCGCGGCGGCTCGAGATGCTCATCGTGACCGACCTTCTGGACGTGCCTCCGGACACGGCGGCTGCGGACCGTGATCCATCGGCCCCGGCGCGCGCCGTCTTTGCAGCGCCGGAGTTTCGCGAGATGCTCCGAACACGGGACAGCGCCGTGCAGGACGATGCCCTGGTCTGGCGGATTTCACAGGCTCTGAGCGAATACGCGGGCGTTCGATCCGCGGTCGCTGAGATGACCACGACGCTGTGCGTTCTCGTTGTCGGCGCCCTGGTGTTTCAAATGCTCACGCCGGGCATGATCTCTATGGCGCCCAGCGTCGCGGACGCCATGGCCCGAAGCACCGCCATCGCGTCCTTCCCGCTCGGTCAGACGCTTGGCGGCATGTGGTACGGCGTGTTTTCGGCGGTTGCCTCTCCGTGGCTGGTCGGCGCGACAGTCGTGGGGCTGGTAATGACAGGCTCTGCCGTTGCCGCCTTTTCAGGCGTGCTGGCCGATCCGGTGCAAAGCCGCCTTGGTGTGCATAGCCGCCGCCTTCGCCGCCTGCTGGACACGGTGGAGGCAGAGGTTCTGGGACGGAGTGACAGACCTTTCGTCGCGCGCGAGCACCTCTATGCCCGCCTGCTCGATCTGTTCGACGCTGCCGCCAGCGCCTTGCGCATATTCAGGAACTAGCGGCTTCTGCGTCTGACGTGAAACGAGTTGCATCGGTTAACGCGTTGAAATCTTTTATTTCAGACAGAATTAAGGTGCCCTTTTCACACTCCTTCCGAACCCGATCCAAGTGCAGCCTTGGCGGATCGGTAGCGCGACGGCGCCGTTCCCGTCCAGCGCCGGAAGGCCCTGGAAAAATGTGGGCCGTCGCTGTACCCCAACTGAAGGGCGATATCGGTCACATCCTGGTCGTTCGACGCCAGCAGCGTCAAGGCGCGGTCCTTCAGCAGATCGTCCAGCAACATGGAATAACTGCACCCTTCCGCGTCGAGCGAGCGCTGCAAAGAGCGGCGGCTTGTATCCAGTTTGGACGCGATCCAGTCGATCTTTGGCGGACCTTCGAGCAGCGCGATCGCCAGGAGAGCCATGACCTCCTCGCGGTACCCAGAGGCGGGCGGAACAAGAGAGTCCGGGCGTGTCTCCGGAGCAGCGCGCGGGCGGCCGACCGCCGAAAGCAGCGAAGCATCGAATTCAACCGCCGTGACCTTGCAGCCGTGCATGACGGGCGCCTGGAAGACCTTTTCCAGGGCGCCGGCCTGCTTGGGACCAACGCAGGTCGAACGGATCAGTGCCGGACGCCATGTGCGACCCGCGTAGTGCCGCACGCCATCAATCAGATAGCTGACGCCGAGAAGCTCATTCTGAAATCTGCCATCGGCCCCGGAATCCAGAAATTCGATCGACCAGCGCGCGGTCTGTCCGAGCACACCGAATTCGAGAACGGTGCCGGTCTGGAGATACTTGTTGAGACCCCGGTTAGACCGGTCGATCGCACCTTCCAGCGTCGCAGCGCCCGAGACCCATCTGCCAAAAGCGCTCAGTTTCTCCATGCTGACCAGGCGCCCGAGCGCGGCGCCGAAGAAGGGGTCTCCGATCTCGCGTCCCGCTTCGCTGAGAACGTTGAACTGATCTTTCAATGGCAGCGGCTGGTCGGGGCTGTTCAGCAGGGTTACCGGCAGATCCGCGCGTTGAAAGATCCGGTCGATCGAACCGCCGCGGGTCTCGACGAAATCGGCGATCGGTCCCAACGCGCTTGCGCGTGTGTACCCCCTCATCGCGCCACCTCCTTCTGAAAAATGGCACCAAATGGCAAGTAACGAAAGCTGCGATGTGGGATGTTACAGGCGCAAGCTTTGTTTGGGAGGCCATAATGAAAAAGACGACAATGACCCGACGCGAGGGGCTCGCCGGTGTTGGGACAGCCGCGGCGGCCATCGCCTTGGGGCCGCAGGAGGCATCGGCCGAAACGCATGCGGGAGGTTTCGATCAGTCCAACATCAAGTGGTACACGCTCGCCGGGTTCGACCACGTCTGGTATCACATCCTGAAAGTCGATCCGGATGCCCGGATTGTCGAACTGCTGCTGAAATTCGCCGCCAACGAGCGCATTGTGCTGCACCGTCACCACGCCGACTACAGCACCTTCGTCATCCAGGGTGAGTTGCGCATCTATTCGGAGGACGGCGAAATCCGCGAGATACGTCCCACAGGGAGCTTTGTCGAAAAGCCGGCAGGCGGCGCGCCGCATACCGAAGGCGGCGGCGATGAGGATTGCATCGCCTGGTTCAGCAACCGCGGCACAGACGGGATGATCTACGAGATATTGGGCCCCAACCACGAAACGGTTGCCACATTGGGCCTGCCCGAGTTCAAGGCGCTGCTGGAGGCGCAGGACGCGCCGGTTCAACCCTACGTTCCAGGTTGAAGACAGCGAGCGCTGCCGCGGCGGAGACGTCGGGCGCGAGTCAAGCTGCCCGCGCCACGGCGAACGCGTCGGCGCCGCCGGATCCGGCACCGCGGACACGGGACCACGCTCGGCTTTGCAATTCATGGATCTTGCGCCTCTGCCGCAGGGCGACGGCAGGACCTCTGAGACTAGTCCTGCCGCGTCTCTCTTGCGACCGGCCGCCGAGAGGGGCAGGCGGCGGGCGCGGTCCGGCAGGGTGTCAGTCTGGTGCCTCGACCAGTATCTTCACCTGGGATTTTTCCGCAACCAGCGCTTCGAACCCTTCGGCGACGATCTTGTCCAGCGGGATGCGCTTGGTGACCATTTGATCGGCGCTGAAGTACCCTTGGGTCATCAGCGCCATGACCGCGGGGTACACGTTGCGATATGCGATGGTCCCCTGAAGCTGACGTTCCTTGAGCACGACAGAGTTGGGTTGGAAGGACGCCTCGCTTTCCCAGATCGAGACCACCAGCACCTGGCCTTCGTGGCGCGTGGCGTCGATGCAGTTGGGCAGGACCTGCGGCACGCCGGTGACCTCGAAGGCCACGTGAACGCCGCCGGTCGCCGCGCGGATGGCCGCGACGGCGTCTTGCGTCGTCGGGTCGATCGCCGAGGTCGCGCCGAGGTCGAGTGCTTTGCGGCGACGGAGTTCGGAGGGTTCGACAACGTGGATCTCGGAGGCACCGGCCACCCGAAGCGACTCCACGACAAGAAGTCCGATCGGCCCCGCGCCGAAGACCGCCGCGGTGTCACCGGCCTTGATCCTGGACAGACGGACGGCGTGCAAGGCCACGGCAGCGGGTTCTACCAAAGCGCCCTGTTCCATCGACAGCTGGTCCGGCATCTTGTGAACCATACGCGCCGGGACCACGCTGTAGGCCGCAAAACCGCCGTGCCCGCCGGACAGGCCGACGAAGCCGAGCGTGTCGCAGAGATTGTACTTTCCTTCGAGGCAGGCCGGGCACGTACCGCAGGCGAAGATCGGTTCGATCGCGACGCGGTCGCCGACCGCGACATCCGTGACGCCCTCGCCCAGTTCCGAGACGGTGCCGCAATACTCGTGGCCCATGGTGATCGGCGCCTTGTCGTGGCTCAGCGGATGGTCCTCATCCACGGGCACGAAGATCGGACCGGCAAGATACTCGTGCAGGTCGCTGCCGCAGATTCCGGCCCAGGCGACCTTGATCTTGACCTCGCCCTTGCCGGGTTTCGGTTCCGGGATGTCTTCGACGCGAATGTCCTTCACGCCATGCCAACGTGCCGTTTTCATGGGGCTTCCTTTCTTTAGATGGGTCAGCGGTAGACCATGCCGCCGTCGATCACGATCGACTGGCCGGTCATGTAGTCGCTGTCGGGCCCGGCGAGATAGGACACGAGGCTGGCGACGTCGCGAGGGGTCTGCGCGCGGCCCAGGGCGATGGAGCCGACAAACGCCGCGAAGGTTGCGCCTTTCTCCGCGCCGGTGACTTCGGCAAAGCGCTCGTCGATCTCGACCCACATGTCGGTGCCCACGACGCCAGGGCAATAGGCGTTGACCGTGATGCCATCGGCGGCGAATTCCTTGGCCGCGACCTGGGTCAGCGCCCTCACGGCGAATTTGGTCGAGCAATAGGCCCCCAGCATCGGATAGCCCTCATGCGCCGCGATCGAGGCGGCGGAGATGATCTTGCCTTTCGTGCCATCCTTCCTGAAGCGCGCGGCGGCGGCCTGGATGCCCCAGAGCACACCCTTGACGTTGACCGCGAAGACCTTGTCCATCTCGGCCTCGGTGATGTCGGCGATGGGCTGCACCTGCGCGATGCCCGCATTGTTGATCATGATGTCGAACCCACCCAGCTCTTCTGCCGTGCGGTCGATGGCGTCGATGACCTGCTGGCGGTCGGTGACATCCGCCGCAATGGTGATCACGGTGCCATCGTCGAAGTTTCCGGCGGCCTCGGACAGCTGGTCGGCGTTGAGATCCGCCAGCGCGATCCGGGCGCCATCCGCGGCGAGCCGTTCCGCGATGCCAAGACCGATGCCACGCGCCCCGCCGGTGACGAGCGCGGTTTTTCCTTTGAGACACATGTCTCTACTCCTTCGAAAATCGGAAAATCCCGCGCGCACCCGACATCGAGAACCGAGTGCGCGCGCTTTGCATCACGCCAGGTGATGAACCTCTTGCAGGCCGTAGACGGGAGTGTCGATGCCCTCCATCCGCGCTTTCAGTTGCAACGCAAGATACAGCGAGTAGTGGCGTGACTGGTGCAGGTTGCCGCCGTGAAACCACAGGTTCTGCTGCTGCGTCGGTTTCCACATGTTGCGCTGCTCGCCCTCCCACGGGCCGGGATCCTTGGTCGTGTCGGAGCCGAGCCCCCAGACCTTCCCGACCTTGTTGGCGACCTCCTGGCTGATCAGGTCGGCCGCCCAGCCGTTCATCGAGCCGTAACCGGTTGCCATCACGACCAGATCGGCGTCGAGACGGGTGCCGTCGGACAGCACCACACCGGTTTCGTCGAAGCGCTCTACCTGGCCTTTGACCAGTTTGACCTCACCGTCGATGATCAGCTGGCTGGCGCCGACGTCGATGTAATAGCCCGAGCCGCGGCGCAGATATTTCATGAAAAGACCCGAGCCGTCGTCGCCCCAGTCAAGGTCAAACCCGGCCTTCTCGAGCCCCGCATAGAAGTCGGCATCGCGTTCGCGCATCTGGTCGTAGAGCGGGATCTGGAATTCATGCATGATCCGGTAGGGCAGCGACGCGAAGATCATGTCGGCCTTTTCGGTCGTCACGCCATTGGCAACGGCCTCTTCCGAATAGAGCGCGCCGAGGCCGATATCCATCAGCGTGTCGGAGCGCACGATATGGGTGCTGCTGCGCTGCACCATCGACACATCGGCATCCGCCTCCCAGAGCGCGGCGCAGATGTCGTGCGCGGAGTTGTTCGATCCGACGACGACCACCTTCTTGCCTGTCCAGGCGTCCGGCCCCTCGTGTTGGGAACTGTGCTGGATGGTGCCCTTGAAGCTGTCCATGCCCGGGAAATCCGGCATGTTCGGCTTGCCCGACATGCCGGTCGCCAGCACGAGTTGCGTGGGCTTCAGCGTGACCTCTTCGCCGTCCCGGTTCACCTTGACGGTCCAGGTGCCGGCGGCCTCGTCGAACGCCGCGCTCTGCACCTCGGACCGCGTCCAGTAGTTCAGCTCCATGACCCTTGTGTACATCTCGAGCCAGTCACCGATCTTGTCTTTGGGGGTGAAGACCGGCCAGTTCTCGGGGAACTTGATGTAGGGCAGGTGATCATACCAGATCGGGTCATGCAGGCAGAGCGACTTGTAGCGCGACCGCCACTGGTCGCCGGGCCTGTCGTGCTTGTCCAGGACGATGGTCGGCACGCCCAACTGGCGCAGCCGCGCGCCCAGGGCGATGCCACCCTGTCCGCCGCCGACGATCACCGTGTATGGCTGCTCGGTATAGCCGAGCTCGGCTGCTTCGGTTTCGCGCTGTTCCTTCCAGGATCTCCGGTTCTTGGCCGCGCCGTGTTCGGCGCCCATGGGGCGCCGTTCGCCCTTGTTTTCCTCGAAGCCCTTCAATTCCTGAAGCGCGGTCAGAAGCGTCCAGATGCGACCGTCCCTGAGGCGCATCAGTCCCCAGCCTCTGCCGGTCGCGGTTTCAAAGGTGATCCAGGCGGTGATCACGCCGCCATCTTCGGCCGGCATCTCGCCATTCTGCATGGCGAAATCGCGCGGTTTGGTATGCTTCAACTGCGCCGTCAGCATATCCCGAACGCCGGACGGCCCTTCAACCGTCTTCAAATTCCATGTGACGGCGATCAGGTCGCGCCAGTAGCTGTCCGCGGCGAACAGGTCTCCCGCCGCCTGGGCATCGCCGGCCTCGAGGGCGGCATTGAAACGGTCGAGGGTCTCCTGAACCTCTGTCGTGACTGTCGAATCGAGCATTGCGTCTCCTCCTCATCCACAATGTGATGGCAGGAGACTGGCGGCAGGACCGACGGTCCGACCACGAAATTCGAGTCGTTTCACGCAGAACATGGATGCGGCATTGCAGCATGTTGCACATGCAACGCCGCGCAACCGCTCAATCCGGGGGGCGCAACCCGTCCTTGCGGATGCGGCGCAGGATTGTCGACCGGTTGACCCCGAGGCGACGTGCCGCCCGGGCCATATTCCAGTTGCAGGCGTCCAGAACGGCCTCCAGATCCTGTTCGGGCGCGCGGGTTTTCGGGGCGGCGGGCAGGTCTTGCAAATCGATCACCGTCGTCTCTGCGAGGGTGCAGGCCACATCCAGAACGTTGCCAAGCTCACGCAGGTTTCCTGGCCAATCGCGGGCGATCAGCTCGGCCCGCGCCGAGGGCGTCAACCGCATCTCTCCACCGCGGCGGCGGCGCAGCAGACGGTCGATCAGCCACCCCAGATCCTGACGTTCGCGCAGCGGCGGCACATCCAGGACCGCGCCCGACATGCGGAAATAAAGCGCCGGTGGCAGGTTTTTCTGTGCCATGAGTTCAGCCGGTGCGAGACCCGTGGTGGCAATCGGCCGCATGTCGGGATGCGCGTCCAGAAACCCTGCCACAACGCGCGCCACATCCTCCGGCATCTCTTCGACCCGACGAAAAAGCACCGTGCCGGGTCCGGCCTCCCCGGACAGCGCCTCGCGCAGCTCGTCCGCGCTGGCGCCTGCGCAGTGCAGTTCCACGAAACGGCCGCGGCGGGACGCCATGTGTATGGCCCGTGCCAGCTTGGTCTTGCCGCTGCCGCTTTCTCCGCTGATCAGCAGCGGCACCTGTGTCGGGGCCAGACGTTCCGCCTGTGTCAGAACGCGCTGCATTCCGGGATCGCTGTCTGCCAGCGTGGCCCGAAACCCGCTGGATGTCCTCTTTTCGCCGGATATCTTCCCCGTAGCCGCCCGACGAGGCGCCTGTGGCGCAATCGCGTGTCCGAAGACGGCGCCCCCGTCGGCCAGGCTGATGACGCGGTCTTCGGTGGGCCGGTCCCGCATCAGGTCGGGAAGGTCGTCGACGCCCACGCCCAGAAGGCTCTCGATCGGTTCGCCGATCAGACTCTTTCCTCGGGTCAGCATCCGCTTCGCCGCATGTGTAGCGCCAATGACCCGGCCCGCTCCGTCAAGCGACACGGCGGCTTCGGGGTCGACGTCGAGAAATTCCGGGCTCGAAGAGAAGCGCAGGACCCATTCGCGGCGGCTGGCCGCCATGAGGTTTGCCATCTCGACCCGCCGCGCCGCCGCCGTCACCAGCGACATCGCAAGATTCTGGCTGCTTTTCGGTGCCGGCGAGCGCAGAAGGGAAATGTCCAGCACCGCCGCCAGCTGCCCGAGGCTGTCGTAGATCGGGGCCGCCGTGCAGGACAGGCCGGTATGCGCATTTCCGAAATGATCGCCCTGATGCACCGTCACCGGCTCTCCGGTGACGATGCAGGCCCCGACACCGCAGGTTCCGGCGAGATCCTCCGCCCAGTTCGAGCCGAGGTAAAGCCCGGCGGTCCGCAGGTCGTCGACAAAGAGATCGTCTCCGAAAAAGTCGACGCACACGCCTTTGGCATCCGTCAGCAACAGCACGTAGTTCTGGCCCGCCACCTGCCGGAACAGGCTGTGCAGGCTGGACCGTGCTGCACCGATCATCCAATCGGCCTGATCCCGGTGAATGCGAAATTCGGTGTCCGAAACGATATGCGCCGGATCGCTGCGCATGGGGTCCATGCCGTAAAGCTCGACACATCGCCGCCACGACGCTTCGACATAGCTGTCGCGACCGGATGCATGGCCGTCCAGAACCTGTGCGATTTCCTCGAAGTGATGTCTTTCGACCATGAGTATCGCCTCCTGAAGCCGATCATACTCCAAAGCGGCGCTCGCCCGAGGGAAGACTTTGGTCTGAGGCTGCGATCACGGCAAAGCGGTACGGGGAAATGCCCGCCGATGGCCTGTGCGGCAATAACCGCGACGGCCCGTTCGCGTCCATCGGCGAGCCGCCTCCCGGAAACGCGGGGCCATTCATGCTGTAAGTCGCGCACGACCTGCGACGTGCCGCGCCTTCAGCCGGCGTCGCATGACCGCTATCCTCTCTGGCGCGGCATTCCGACCAGGCTGAAGAGACTGGTGCCCACGAAACACAAGGCTGCGACGCACACGATCGACGGTCCGGCCGGCGTGTCCAGAACATAAGCCGCGCGCAGCCCGGCGACCGCGGATGCGCTGCCGATTGTCGCCGCGATCAAGGCCATGCTTTCGGGCGTGCGGGACAGGGGGCGCGCGGCGGCGGCGGGGATAATGAGCATGGCTGCGATCAGCAGGACACCCACGACCTTGATCGCCACGGCGACCGTGATGGCGAGCGAAAGCGTCAGCACCAACTGTTCCCGCTTCGGGTCGATGCCGCTGGCGTAGGCCAGTTCGTCGTTCAAGGTGGACGTCAGAAGCGCGGACCAGCGCCACCCGATCAGCGCGACCACCAATGCCGCTCCGCCCCAGATGACCGCAAGATCGCCACGCGACACCGACAGGATATCGCCGAAGAGATAGGCCATCAAATCGATCCGGATACCCGACAGGAACGACACGGCCACCAGCCCGAAGGCCAGCGCCGAATGTGCCAGCACACCAAGAAGCGTGTCCATGGCATAGCCGCGCCCGCTGAGCCCGGAGACGGTCAGAGCCATGACAAGCGCCACGGCGATCGCGCCGGGGAAGATGGACATGTCCAAGGCAAGCGACAGCGCGACGCCGAGGATCGCGGCATGGGCCGTGGCGTCGCCGAAATAGGCCATGCGGCGCCAGACGACGAAACTGCCAAGCGGGGCGGCCGCGACCGCGACGCCGATACCTGCAAGGGTGGCGCGTGTCATGAAATCGTCGAGCATCACCCGGCTGCCTTGCTCTGGTCTGGAGAATGGTGGTGGTCGGTCCCGCATGCGCCGTCATGATCGTGCCTGTGGTCGTGATCATGCCGGTAGAGCGCCAGCGCGCCGCCGGTGCCGGTGCCGAAGAGGGCTTGATACTCCGGCGCTGAGGAGACGTGCTCGGGCGTGCCGTGACAGCACACATGGCCATTGAGACAGATCACCCGGTCGGAGGCCGCCATGACGACGTGCAATTCGTGGCTGATCATCAGCACGGCACATCCGGTGTCGCGGCGCACGTCGTCGATCAGGCGGTAGAACGCGGCAGAGCCGGGCTGGTCCAGCCCCGCCGTCGGCTCATCCAACAGCAGGAGCCGGGGTTTGGCGACCAGGGCGCGCGCTAGCAGCACCCTCTGAAGCTGTCCGCCGGACAGCTGCGACATCTGACGCTTGGCAAGCTCCGGAACGCCCGCGCGGGCCAGCGCGGATTTCTTGTCCGCGCGACTGGCGCCCCCCGGCAACGCCAGGAACCGTTCGACGGTGATCGGAAGCGTGGGGTCGATATGAAGCCTTTGCGGCACGTAGCCCAGTACCAGGCCGGGCGCCGTTCCGATCCGGCCGGCGGTGGCCGATGCCGCCCCGACGATCGCGCGCAAAAGCGTGGTCTTGCCCGATCCGTTCGGGCCGACAATGGTGACGACCTCACCGGGGTCCACGGTCAGGCTGACATCGCGCAGGACTTCGGTCGCGCCGTAGGAAACGCTCAGATGTTCGACGTTCAAAAGGCTCATGTGTCGGAGGTGTCCGCGCAGGAGGGGCAGATGCCGAGCGCCTCGACCACGGTGCGTTCGATCTTGAACCCGGTGGCGCGGGCCGCTTCGCCAAGCGTGCCGCGGGCCGGGGCCGAATGCGCCTCGGCGACCGCGTCGCACTTGCGGCAGATCAGGAACGCGGGGGAATGACTCGCACCCGGATGCGCGCAGGCGATGAAGGCGTTGAGCCGCTCGATCTTGTGCACGAACCCGTGCTCGACAAGGAAATCCAGCGCCCGGTAGGCCACGGGCGGCTGAGCGCCGAACCCGGCATCGCGCAGAAGGTCCAGCAACTCGTACGCGCCCAGCGCGCGATGCTCGCGCAACAGGATCTCGAGCGCGGTGCGCCGCACAGGCGTGAAGCGCAGGCTGGACGCGGCGCAATGGGCCTCTGCCTCGGCGATCGCCGTGTGGACGCATTGATCGTGATCATGCGCGTCAAAGCCGACAGGTCCAGGCGCCGCCCGTACCGCTTCCGGCTTTTCCAGATGTCCACGACTTGTCATGTTATCTCATTTCCTGTATTCGACTCGCAATGTTATACAATCACGTGGAAGCGTCGATGTCCAGATACCTGATCCCTCTCTCCCTGACCACGTCGATCCTGGCCGGGGCCGCCGTGGCCGATGCCCCCAACGTCGCCGTCGATATCGCGCCGGTGCATTCGCTGGTCGCGCGCGTGATGGAGGGTGTGGGCACACCGGCGCTGATCGTGCAGCAGGGCGGCTCACCGCACGAATACAGCTTGCGCCCGTCCGAGGCACGGGCCCTGCAGGACGCCGACCTGGTATTCTGGATGGGCGAGGATCTGACGCCATGGATGGAAGACTCCCTCGAAACGTTGGCACCCGATGCCGAGGTCACCTCGCTTCTGGATTCGGAGGGCACCGTCCTGCTGGACTTCCGGGAGGATGCGCTTTTCGCGCCGCATTCCCACGGTGACAAGGCACCCGGCGAAGAGGGGGATCACGATCACGCAGAGCACGCCGAGGGCGGAGACGACGATCATGCGCACGAAGAGCATTCGGATGACGAGGCGCATGACAACGAAGACCATGCCAACGGAGACGATCACGACCACGGAGACCATGCCGAGTCGCATGAGGACGATCACGACCATGCCCAAGGGGACCACGACCCCCATGCCTGGCTGTCCCCCGAAAACGCCATGACCTGGTACAATGTGATCGCGTCGCAACTGTCTGCCGCGGATCCCGACAATGCCGGAGCGTACTTTGCCAATGCCGCAGCGGCCCGCGAAGAGGTCGCGGCGGTGTCGGCAGAGGTGGCTGCGACCCTGGACCCGGTTCGGGACAGCCGGTTCATCGTGTTCCACGATGCCTACCAGTATTTCGAGACGGCCTTCGATTTCCCCGCCTCGGGCGCCATCTCGATCAGCGACGCCTCCGACCCCAGCCCGGCGCGCATCGCGGAAATCCAGGGTCGCATCGCCGACGAAGGCGTCTCGTGCGTGCTGTCGGAACCGCAGTTCAATCCCAGGGTCGTTGCAACCGTGATGGACGGCGCGGAGGCCAGGACATCGGTGCTTGATCCGCTCGGGTCCGATCTCGAACCGGGGGCGGGACTTTACCCGCAGCTCTTGCGCAATCTCGCCAGCTCGCTTGCCGACTGCCTTGCGTGATCGCGGCGGGGCGGAGCTCACCTCTCATCGAAAAAGGTCTGACAATAGTGCCGCGCCATTCGCATTTCCTCGTGTTCTTGCTCTTCGGATTGACCGGGCAAGCAGCGGTGCATCCGCATATCTTCGTGGATGGGGAAGTGGGGTTTGAAATCGACGCCGCGCGCCTGTCCGCCTTTCGCATCGGCTGGATCTACGACGAATTCACGACCCTGTCCTTTTCGACACTTTGGGCCTCGATTCCGAGGGGGATGGCGCGTTGAACAGAGATGATCTCGCTCGGGCGCCGCAGGCGAGACGGAATGGCCGGACGGTTACAATGGCGACTTGTATTTCTAAGCCGTCCAGCGACCGGTCGCGCTTGTGTGGCTGCTGCTGTTTCTCGCGCTCCACTTGACATGATCCGCATCCATGACGCGGCGGGTTGCACGCGCCATATGTAATGAAATATCATAACTTTGATTCTTTCGAGCAAAGGACCGCAAGCCATGCCGATCATGACCGACACCCGCCTTCCCGTGACCGTGCTGTCCGGCTTTCTGGGCGCCGGAAAGACCACGCTTGTGAACCGCGTGCTGAACAACCGCGAAGGCCGCCGTGTCGCGGTCATCGTCAACGACATGTCCGAAGTGAACATCGACGCCGACCTGGTGCGCGAAGGCACCAACCTCAGCCGCACCGATGAAGCGCTGGTGGAAATGTCGAACGGCTGCATCTGCTGGACGCTGCGCGACGATCTGCTGAGCGAAGTGCGCCGCCTCGCCGCCGAGGGGCGCTTTGATTACCTCCTCATCGAGTCGACGGGCATTTCGGAACCGCTCCCGGTCGCCGCGACCTTCGATTTCCGCGACGAACACGGCGACAGCCTGGCGGATGTCTCGCGGCTCGACACGATGGTGACGGTCGTCGATGCGGTGAACCTGCTGGGGGATTTTTCGTCCCACGATTTCCTGAGCGACCGGGGCGAGACGATGGGCGACGCGGACGAACGCACACTGGTTCACCTGCTCACCGACCAGATCGAATTCGCCGACGTGGTGATCCTCAACAAGGTGACGGACGCAGGCCCCGAACGCACGGATGCCGCGCGCAAGATCATCCGCGCCCTGAATGCCGATGCAAGGATCGTCGAGACCGACCATTCCGACGTGCCGGCGAACGCCATCCTCGACACCGGGCTCTTCGATTACGAAAAAGCGCACGAACATCCGATGTGGGCCAAGGAGCTTTACGGCTTTGCCGATCACACGCCCGAGACCGAAGAGTACGGGGTCGCGTCCTACGTCTATCGCGCGCGATTGCCGTTCATTCCCGAAAAGATCCTGAGCGTCCTGAACGGCGATCTGTCCGGCGTGATCCGTGCCAAGGCGCATTTCTGGATCGCCACGCGCCCAGGTTGGGTGGCCGAATTCTCGCTTGCCGGAGCGCTGTCCAGCGTCAAACCGCTGGGAACGTGGTGGGCCTCGGTTCCGAAAGACCGCTGGCCGGATCACGACATCGCGCGCGCCTATATGCAGGCGCACTGGCAAGAGCCGTGGGGCGACCGGCGGAAAGAGATCGTCTTTATCGGCGCGGGCCTCGACTGGCCCGCCCTGAAAGACCGTCTCGATGCCTGCCTTGTCCCGGCGACCGCGGCCTCCGGCCCCGATAGCCTGCCAGACTATGCCGATCCCTTCCCGGTCTGGCGGCACGAGGAGGAGGCCGCATGATCCTGGCGCCGGAATTCCTGCGGGATGCGGCCATCGGCGTCGCGGTTGTTCGCAAACCCGAAGAACTGACACACCTCCTGAAATCCGATTGCGGTGCCGCCCTGTGGCAAAGGAAAGTCCTGCCGGATTTTCAAAGATGGATCGACGGTCTGGCGCCGGAGAACCTGCCGCGCGGTCGTCTGATCCTGCGTCCCGAAGCGGTGCGCGATGCGATTGCCCAGCTGTGCGACCTGGCGGACATGCCCGATCATCCGCATCGCACGCGTTTGATCGACGATATCGCGGCCCTGTCTGACATCTCTGCGAAGCTCATGGATGCACGCTGGCTGCGGTTGCGGCTCGATGCCGTGACCACGAACGCATGCCGCAAATTCCACATCGATGCGATCGCGGCGCGGCTGGTCTGCACCTATCGCGGCGCCGGCACGCAATACGGCAATGCGCCCAGGGGGCGGTCTCCCGACCGCGTCGTTACCGTGCCGACCGGTTCGCCGATCCTGTTGCGCGGAACGCTCTGGCCGGCCCGCACCGAGACACCTTTGCTGCACCGATCGCCGCCCATCGAAGATACCGGAGAGACGCGGCTGGTTCTCGTCCTCGACCCGGTCGACGATCCGGAGGGCGCCCTGTGAAGCCCAGCAACCGCGGAGAAACCGACCTTCGGTGCCGCCGCCGTAGCGAAGATCCGATGCGGGCCTTCGACGCATTGCCCGCACCGGTGCGCCGCTGGCTGTCGCAGGCCACCTTGCCCTGGTCGGTCGCCTCGTGCCGCAAGATCCTGCGCAGCGCCACGGCGCGGGGCGAAGACATCGACCGGGTGCTGGCGCGTCTCGACCGCGCGGAGCGGCAGACGCTCGCCAGAGGCCAAGGCGACCGAATTTGACACTCTGCACATCCTGAAGAAAGTGAAATACACCCCATGACCAAATTTCTGCTCAAAATCGGCACGGCTCTGGCCGTGCTTGCGGCGGCGTCGGTGGCGGCCGCGAACGACACGCTCGACGTCGTCGCCCAGTTCGAAATCCAGGGGCCGGAGCCGTCGACCAGCGGATACATCTTCACGCGCATGGGTATTGCCGAAACGCTGGTGAATACCGACGCGAGCGGTGCTCTGACGCCTGGTCTGGCGACGGGGTGGCAGGCTTCGGAGGACGGGCTGACCTGGATCTTCACCCTGCGCGACGATGTGACGTTCCACGACGGCACCGCGATGACGCCGGAAACCGTGCTCAACGCGCTGGAGGTCGCGCGCGGCAAGCCCGGCCCGCTGGATGACCTGCCAATCATCAGAATCACCGCAGAAAACGGCACAATCACGGTCGCGCTGTCCGAACCCGTGGGCGCCTTGCCCGCATACCTCGCCTACTTCCGCTACCAGATTCTCGCACCTGACTCCTATGGCCCGGACGGCGCGGGTGTCGCGGTCATCGGCACCGGCCCATACAGGATCACCGAGATGGAACCGCCGCTGAGCCTGGATGCGACGGCCTTCCCTGACTATTGGGGCGAGGCACCGCATATCGCCGAAGTCACCTATTCGGGCGTCAGCCGGGTCGAGACACGGGCGCTCATGGCCGAATCCAACGAGGCAGAGTTCGTTTTCGGTCTCGACCCGGCAAGCGTCTCGCGCCTGGGCACGCTCGACAATGTCGAGGTCATGGCCGTCGACATCCCGCGGACCCTGCTGATCAAGGTGAACGCCGGGCATCCCGCCCTGTCCGCACCGGACGCCCGACGCGCATTGAGCCTGGCCATCGACCGCGAAGGCATCGCCAAAGCGGTGCTGCGCTATCCGCAAGGTGCCACGCAGTTGTTCCCGCCATCGGTCGCAGGTTGGCGTGACGAAACGCTTCCGCCGCTCGCCTACAACCCGGACGAGGCGAAAACCCTTCTGGCGGACCTTGGCTGGCAGGCAGGCCACGACGGCATCCTGACCCGCGGCGGCGAACGATTCGCTCTGACCTTGACGACCTACCCGGACCGGCCGGAACTGCCGCTGGTCGCGGCCGTGCTGGAACAGCAGTTCCGCGCGATCGGCGTAGAGCTCACGATCAACACGACGAATTCGTCCGAGATCCCGGCAGGGCATCAGGACGGCTCCTTGGACCTTGGTCTGATCGCGCGGAACTTCTCGTTGATCCCCGATCCCATCGGCACGGTCCTGGGCGACTACGTCGGCAATGGCGACTGGGGCGCGATGAACTGGCAGAACGACAGCTTCGCCGAGCTGGTGCGCGGCATCTCGCGCGGAGAGGGCGGCGACAATGAGAAGGAAGAGGCCGCCGCCATCCTGCAGTCCGAACTGCCGATCATTCCCATCGCCTGGTATCAGCAGACCCTGGCCGTGTCGGACACGGTCGCGGGTGCGACCATCGACCCGTTCGAACGGACGTTCGGCCTGCAATACATCCGGTGGGCGGAATGAACGCAATTGTCTCAAGACTCGTGCAGGCGATCATGGTCGCGATCCTGATCGGGACCGCGACATTCGTGATGATGCGCAGCCTGCCCGGGGACGCCGCCTGGCGGATCGCTGCCGGACGCTACGGTTACGACCACGTTGACGCCGCCGCGGCCGATGCGGTGCGCGCGGAGCTGGGCCTGGACGGCCCGGCCCTGCCTGCGCTGTTGCAATGGCTGGGCGATCTGGCGCGGCTGGATTTCGGCAATTCGCTGGTCTCAGGGCAGCCGGTCATGGACGAGATCGCGCATCAGCTTGGCGCGTCCCTGTCGCTGGCGGTCGTGGCGATCCTGCTTTCGCTGCTGATCGGTCCGCCGCTTGGCATTCTCGCGGGCCTCAGGCCCGGAGGTGTGCTCGACCGGATGCTGCTCGTTGCCTCGACCGGGCTGAAGGCGGTGCCTCAATTCCTGATGGCGCTGGTTCTGATCGTTTTCATCGCGGTGCAGATGCGCTGGCTTCCCGCCGCCGGTCACGGAGAGATCAGGCATTTCATCCTGCCCAGCCTGACGCTGGCGCTTGGACTGGCCGCAGTCAACGCCCGCATCGCGCGCGATGCCATGGCCCGAATCGCCGACATGCCGTTCTGGCGTTTCGCGCAATGGAAGGGATTGTCGGAGAGTCAGACGCTGTTCCGGCACGGGCTGCGCAACGTCTCGGTGCCGCTGATCACCTATCTGGGTCTGCAATTCGTCACCCTGGTCGAAGGCGTCATCATCGTCGAATCCGTCTTCGGCTGGCCGGGCATCGGGCATGCGCTGGTCCACGCGATCTTTTCGCGTGACGTGCCGATGGTGCAGGGGACCGCTCTGGTCCTCGGACTAGGCTTTGTGCTCGTCAATGCCACGATCGACCTTGCCGTGCGCCGTATCGATCCGAGGGTAACGGCATGATCGTCATCGCGACACCGCAGAGGCGCCGGGCCATGTGGCCCGCGGCGCGGATCGTCGGAGCGGCGCTTGTCCTCATCGTCGCGCTCCTCGCCTTGCTCGGGTCGGTTGTCGTCCCAGGCGATCCCTTCGCGCAGTCGCTGGTGAAAGCACTGGCCGGGCCTGATCCCGCGGCCCCGCTGGGATACGACCACCTTGGTCGGTCCATCTTTCACCGGCTGGTCGACGCCCTGTGGCTGTCCCCGGTCATTGCGCTCGCAGCCGTTGCCACGGCGGGAAGCGCAGGCCTTGCCCTTGGAACGCTGGCCGCGGCCTTGGGCGTCTGGGTCGAGCGCGGTCTCGTCATCCTCGCGGACGCACTGCTTGCCTTGCCAGGTCTTCTTTTGGTGCTGATCGTCCTTGCCATGGTGCCGGGAACGGCGCTGGGGTTCTGGGCCGGGCTTTCGCTGGTGCTGTGGGTCGAGTTCTTTCGCCTGACCCGCGCCGCCACGCGAGAGGTTCTGGCTTCGCCGGCCGTTCAGGCGTCACGGCTCCTGGGGTTTGGTCCGGTCTACCTCTTCCGCGCGCATATCTGGCCCGAAATCGCGCCGATGATGCTGACCGCTGCGGCTTTCGGCACGGCGACGGCGATCATGGCCATCGCGGCGCTTGGATTCGTGCATGTGGGCATGCGGGCGCCGACACCCGAGCTGGGCCTGATGATGGTCGAACTGCTGCCCTACTGGCGCGAGGCGCCGCTGGCGCTTCTGTCTCCGGTCATCGCGACTTTCGCCCTGCTTCTGGGGCTGACCCTTCTGGCCGGGAGCCGCAAATCATGACCCTGTTGAAAGCAGAAGACGTTGTCGTTCTGGACGGCGGCACCCCCCTGTTGCAGCCGCTTTCGCTGCATCTCGACCCCGGTGAGCCCTTGGTCATCCTGGGGGAAACCGGGTCCGGCAAGAGCCTGCTGGTGCAGGCGCTCATGGGCACGCTGCCGCCGGAACTGACGGCCAGGGGGCGCGTCGCCATCGCCGACCGCGATCTCGACACAGGCAGCCCGGACCGGTTTCGCGGCCTCTGGGGGCGGGAGATCGGCGTCTTGCCGCAGGAACCCTGGCTGTCGCTCGATCCGCTGATGCGGGCGCGGGCGCAGGTGGCGGAAACCCATGCGCTTGTACGCGGATTGCCCCGGGGCGAGGCTGCGGCCCGGACGCAGGCGGATCTGGCGGCACTTGGACTTGCCGGTGCCGAACGTCAGTATCCGCACGAATTGTCCGGCGGCATGGCCCAGCGGGTCGCCATCGCCGCGGCACGTGCGGGCGGCGGGCGTATCGTGATTGCGGACGAACCCACCAAGGGTCTGGATGCGGCAAGGCGCGACGATGTCGCGTCCCTTCTGCTGTCCGAGATGGGCGACACCGGCGGCTTGCTGGTCATCACCCACGATCTGGCACTCGCGCGTCGTCTGGGCGGCCGGTTGATCGTCCTGCGCTCTGGTGCGGTGGTGGAACAGGGACCATCCCGTCAGGTCTTTGCAGCCCCGCAGGACGCCTATACGCGGGAATTCCTTGCAGCCGATCCCGAGAACTGGTCAGCGAGGACGCCACGGGCCGGCACGGAACCGGCGGTCGTCTCTGCCCGCGATCTTGCGGTCTCGCGCGGCGGCAGATCCCTGTTCGCCGGCATTTCGCTCCGGATCGCGCCGGGACGGATATTCGGCGTCACCGGCCCCTCGGGCTGCGGCAAATCCTCCCTGGGTGACGCGCTTCTGGATCTCATCCCGCCGGATCGCGGGACCGTGACGCGCCGTCCGGGGGACCATCCTCACGCCATGCAGAAACTCTACCAGGACCCGGTTGCCGCCTTTCCGCGGAAACGCAGCATCGGCCAGACACTCGCCGACACCGTTGCGGTGTCAGGGGGCAATTCCGCCGACGTCGACGGCCTTCTGGACCGGCTCGGCCTCGATCCGACCCTGCTCGGGCGCAGGCCCGGAGCCGTGTCAGGCGGCGAACTGCAGCGCCTGTCGCTGCTTCGGGTCCTGCTCAGATCGCCGAGCTTCGTCTTCACGGACGAACCGACGTCGCGGCTGGACCCGATCACGCAGGCGCGTGTGATCCGGCTCCTCACCGAAATCGCTGAAAAGGACGGAGTGGCGCTGATGCTTGTCAGCCATGATGCGGCTTTGATCCGCAACACGGCAGACACGGTTCTGTCACTCGATGCGGCGGGGACCGCTGCCATTTCGGAACCTGCAACATTCGGGACACCTGTCGCCGAAGCCTTGACCTGATCCGCAATATTGATCTTCTCACAAACCAAGGAAAGGACACATCATGAAAACCCTCCAGTTGACGCTTCTGGCTTCGGTCGCGGCCACGCCGCTCTTCGCGCAGGAAACACGCGAGATGGACGCCCATGTGCATGGAGTGAGCACGCTCGAACTGGCGATCGAGGACGGCATGCTCGAACTGAGCCTGCTCTCGCCCGGCATGGACATCGTCGGCTTTGAATACGAGGCCAGCAGCGATGCGGACAAGGACGCGGTCGAAGCGGCGATCCGCGCGCTGCTTTTGCCAGAGAACGTCGTGACGCTCCCGGATGCGGCGGACTGCCGGTTGACCGAGGTCCTTGCGCATCTCCACAGCGACGACCACGCACATGAAGACGCCGACGATCACATGCACGAGGGCGAAGGCGCAGATCACGATCACGACCAGCATGCCGAGGAAGCCGGACACGACGATCATGCCGAGGGCGAAAACCACGCCGAGGGCGCGGAGCACGATCACGAGGAAGGGGCCCGGCACAGCGAATTCCACGCCAGCTACAGCTTTGCCTGCGCGCATCCAGAAGAGCTGACAACCATCGGCTTCCCTTTCTTCGACACCTTCGAGAACGCGCAGGAGATCGAGGCGCAGTATGTCACCGACGCAGGCGCCGGGACCGCCGAGATCCGCCGCGATGCACGGGACCTGACACTGAACTGACGATGCCGGAACCTGCCGCCGCCCTGACGGACGCGGCCTTTTCTTCGCCTGATCGGGCCGTGGCGGGTTCACGCCGATCTCTCCGAAGGTCGAAATGAGACCGGGCGACAGCGCCGCGGCATCGGGGTTGTTGGAACCGTCTGCCGGGGAGGCGCCACCATGTCCTGACCCGTCGGGCCTACGAAGGTCGGATGTCTGGCGATCCCGTGCCGTGCTTATCATCCCGGATGTTCCAGAGGCTGGCCGTTTCCGCGATTCTGATCTGGGCCGCGACGGTGCTCACCGCCGCGGCCGACGTTCTTGACCGCGCAGCGATCGCAGAGCGGATCGCGCCGCCGATGACCCTGGGCGAGCAGATCACCGAGGACGGCGTCTACCAGTTGCTGAACTCCGGCGGGGCGGAGGCGGGATACGTTTTCCAGACCGAACCGATGGCGCCGCTGCCGGGGTTTTCCGGCGCGGCGATCAACGTGCTCGTGGTGCTCGACCTCGACGGTCGGTTTCTCGACGTGCGGCTCCTGACCCACAACGAGCCGATCTTCGTCTCGGGGCTGGGTCCGGCGCCGTTCCACGCCTTTTTCGAACAATACCGCGGCCATTCGATCTCTGAAACGCTGGTGGTCGGGACGCCCTACGGCGCGGGCGACGGCGGCGGTCAGCTGGTCTACCTCGACGGGGTGACCAAGGCCACGGCCAGCGTGAGGATCGCCCATGAAAGCATCCTTGCCGCGACGCTTCAGGTGGCCCGCAGCAAGATGCGCGGGGTCAGCGCCGGAAAGCCGCCCGCGCCCGCGCCCGACCACGACGAGGACCTGGACTGGCAGGCGCTGGTCGATCAGGGCATCGCGGCGAATCTGCGCGTCACCAATGCCGAGGTGCAGACGCTGTTCGCGGGGACGATCTGGGAGTTCGACGACGCCCTGGCGCTCGACGCGCCCGACGCGCCCTATCTCGACCTCTGGGCGGTGGATGTTGGCCCGCCGGCCATTGCCCGCGCCGTGCTCAACCCCGGCACGGTCGAGACGCTGGCGCGGTTCCGCGAGATTTCCGGCGACGACGAACCGATCCTGCTGATCGAGGCGGGGCGGCACGGGCTGGTGTCGGAGGACTTCGTGCGCAACACCGCGCCCGCCTGGATCGGCATGACCCAGGACGGCCTGCCGGTGGCGCTGCGCGATGCGGATCTGCTGATCGACCTCAACGCGGAGTTGCCCGAACGCTTGCAGGACGCCCGCGCGATGATCTTGCGCACCGACCGGCGGCTGGGTTTCGATCCGACCCGGCCCTGGGTGCTGGAGGTGCAAGCGGTGCGCGAACACGGTATGTTCCAGCCCGAGACCGGCTCGGTGACGCTCACGCTCGAGCACAGCACCCCGGAGCGGTTCTTCACCCAGCCCGAAAGCGTCGCCCGCAGCCGGTCGCCTTTCGAGGTCGCCATCTGGAACCGGCGCCACGACCTGATCGCGCTGGGCGTGTTCCTGGCGGTTCTGCTCCCCGCGCTGCTGATCTTCCAGTCGCGGCTGGCCGGGCTGGCCGCCTTCACGCCCGTGCGGCTGGGCGTGCTGGCGTTGGTTC